>Ga0315277_10005742_pt1 | contig 16315 bp, 10 predicted proteins | sample YL17G05_15_MG_FD_203695 | JGI IMG/M metagenome (GOLD analysis project Ga0315277, IMG submission 203695) | Sediment microbial communities from Yellowstone Lake, YNP, Wyoming, USA - YL17G05_15 | ecosystem: Environmental > Aquatic > Freshwater > Lake > Sediment | place: USA: Wyoming | collected... | reverse complement strand
TACCCCTGCAAACATTTGTCAGACGACATCCACAAGCTGGACGTCGAATATTATCGGCATACGCAAAGCATCTTTCGAAAGTGCGGTCTGAAACGAATACGGAGGATAGGTCTTGAGGTCGAAACCAGGCTACGCAGGATACTCCTGCTTCAAGGCTGCACTACATGATCATCTCAAATCAACGTATTTTACTATTACCATTATATCGACCTTTGCCTCCATTGCAAGAAGATAAATTGCATTTTCTAAATAATTATTATCACGCCGGCTGAGCCTTACTCCTCGCTTGCACAAATAAGCGTAGGAAAAACATCGTTTTGGCGTTGGATTCTGCCCATCTATCCGGTATATTAACAATGTTAATCGGTCAGTTTGAAATGTTAGGAGAAATAGCAATGGTTAGAAAATCAAGCCTCGCGATTCTTTGTATCCTGCCGTTGGTATTGTGCCTCTCTTGGCCCCAAGCCGGCGCAGGCGGGGACAAACCCATAACCCTCGATACCGACCCCAATCTCGTCGCTTGGTGGAAATTCGACGAAACCGCCGGAAAAACAACGGTAGATTCCTCAAAATTCAAACGCAACGGCGAGCTAAAAGGCGAGCTGTCATTCGACAAGGACTCCGCCGAAGGAAAGATCGGAAAAGCCCTGAAGTTCGGCGGCAAAGACGATATGGTCGAAATCAAGGACTACAAGGGAATCACCGGCACAAAGCCCCGGACCGTCACTGCCTGGATTAAGACAAATAAAACCGAGGGTGAGATCGTTTCCTGGGGCGAAGATGACTACGGAAAGATGTTCTACTGCCGCCATATCAGGGGCCGCATCGGCGTCACGCCCGATGGCGGCTACCTCTATATGAAGGAATACACTAACGACGATAAATGGCACCATATCGCTGTCGTCGTGCGCCAGGCCGACCTGCCCAACCTCCACGACGACGTCAAGCTCTATAAAGATGGCCAAATCGCCGAGATCGACGACATCGGCCTGCTCGATCTCTGGCCCCTGACCACGGGCAAAGAGATGGATGTCCGAATAGGCAGAGGCTACATCGGCCTGATCGACGACCTGCGGCTCTACGACCGACCGCTCTCCGAAAACGAGGTTAAGGCCGTCTTTGAGCTAAAAACCAATCAGCCGCTCCCCAAAAATTGAGGACTGATCTTGAACATGAAACACAGTTTACTGTTGCTCGCAACCGCAGTGCTTATTCTCTTGCCGACCGGCTGCGAGAAGGCTCAGTCCGACAACGAAACGAAAACCGACGCCCCAACCACCGAAGAGCACGCCAAAAACGAAAAGCCCCTGCTGCTCGATGATGAGCACCCGCTCCTGCTCGACGACCCCGCCGCCGGGCTGGCCGATGCCAACATGGCAGACAACTCCCGGTGCTTCGTCTGCCACTTAAATTATGCCCAGGAGAAAATCGCTGTCACCCACGCCAAACAGGCCATCGGCTGCAACCACTGTCACGGTGAATCCGATGAGCATATCGCTGATGAATCCTGGGCATCAGGCGGCAGCGGAACCGCGCCGGACAAGATTTATACCAAAGCCCAGGTTAACCCCTTCTGCCTCGGCTGCCACCCCGCCGACAAGCTCGCCGAGGAACCGCATAAACCCGTCTTTGCCGACTCAAACTCCAAAAAGCACTGCACCGATTGCCACGGAGAGCACCTCCTCAAAGAGCGAAAAACAAAGTGGAAATAATGCCGCGTTTTGCAGGTCTCGTGACCTACTGTCATTTCGACCGAGCAAAGCGAGCGGAGAAATCTATTCAGACATCCGAGTCCTGTTTCTCTTATGGTCGTACCGTTTATGAAATGCTGTACTGGCTTGAAACGACACAAAGAAGCGATGTGTCTCGTTACTGCAATCATCCTGACTACCTTAATCCCAGTTCGGGCCAAAGAGTTTCTGGCAGCCGATTCTTCCCAGCTCCGCGCCGCAATCAGCAAGCTAAAGCCCGGCGACACGCTCCTGATTGCACCGGGCAACTATGCAGGCGACAGTCCCAAAGACGAGCGGTTGAAAAAAATCGGCGCCCACGCCTACACACGCCCAAAATGACGGGCATCATTTGCCATTCGCCCGCCGTTTTGCTATAATAGCGAAGTCCATGCTCCTATGGTTCGGACAGATAACGTCGGTTGCCCTACGAGGTTTAAGATTATGCGTAAGCATATCGAGGTAGTTCTCTTCATTGCAGCGGTTCTCATCTGCCACGTTTCCCAGGCAATCGATCTCCCTGAGAACCTTGCACCCAAAGCAACAATCTCGGCTGACTCGCAGTTCAGCAGCGACTACGAACCGAAGTTCGTCGCCGACGGTCAAATCCCCAATACCGAAGCCAAAGACGACCCCGGCAAAGCGTGGTGCGTCCAGGGCAACACCCATCGAAATGGAGCCGAGCTGATATTCCGGTGGGATAACCCCATCACCGTCGCTGAAATAGTCTATTACGCTCGAACCGCGTGGTTTCTCAACGAAGGATGGAAAGACTACGAAGTCTATCACGATGACCAAGCAGAACCGCTGGTCAAAGGCCGGCTCGAAATGAAGCACGGGCCGCAGCAAATCGCCCTCCCGCAGGCACAATCCGTCCGAACATTAAAGCTCAAATTCACAAGCTCCTACGGCGGATTCAATCCCGGCGCATCCGAAATTCAGGTCTTTCCCGCAAAACTCAGTGCCCAACAAGTCGAGACGCTCAACGAAATCACGCTCTTCCAGAGCAATCCTTACTACAAGAAAGACCTCGAATTGCAGCAGACCCCCGCATCCCGCAGACTCGAAGAAGACCTCAAGGCCGGCAGGCTCGGCTTCCGCTCGCTCGTCGTCGTGCAGCGCCGCCCGACCCAGCCGACCCACGTCTATACCTATCATAATGAAGGCTTCTCACCCGGCGGCGGCCTGTACATCTATTCCGCTGCCGAAAATGAGCTCCGAGAGCTCGTAACCTCGCCAAAAGGTCAAATCCTCGACTGCGACCTCTCCCATGACGCAACTGAGATACTCTTTAGCTGGCGAAAGAGCGACCTCGATCTCTACCAGTTGTATCGAATCAATATCGACGGCACGGGCCTGAAACAAATCACAAATCACGACAGTTACAACTTCAACGGCTGCTGGCTGCCCGACGGCTCAATCGTCTTCCTCTCCACCCGCAAGCCGGCCTTCGCATACTGCTGGACATCGCCGGTAGGCATCCTCTATCGGATGGACCGCGACGGCAACAACGTTCGCCGCCTCTCCGCCAACTATCTAAACGACTTCACTCCAAGCGTAATGAACGACGGCCGCATAATCTACGGCAGATGGGAATACGTCGATAGGCCCGCAATCCCGATCCAGAGCCTCTGGACAATCAATCCCGACGGAACCAAACTCGCCGTCTATTACGGCAATCGCGTCCTCAGCCCCGCAACATTCATCGAACCGCAGCCAATCCCCGGCGATAACGCAATCCTCTGCACCATGACCGCACACAACGGACCCTGCAGAGGGGCCGTCGGAATAATCCAGCCGCGCCTCGGAGTGAACGCCCAGCAGGCAATCCGAAACCTCACCCCCGAAATCGACATCGGAAAAGTCGATCAGGGCTCCGGCAACCACGTCAAAGGCCCGTATGAAAGCCCCTACCCGCTTGATGACGAGCTCTTTCTGGTCTCCAGGGACGGCACAATTCTGCTGCGCGATTATGACGGCGCCAAGCAGGTAACGGTCCTCGCCGGCAAAGACGGCCTCGGCTTCTACAACGCCCGTCCGATCCGCCCAAGACCCAGGCCCCCCGTCCGCCCCTCAATCCTGCCCGAACAAACCGACGAATGGGCAACCGTGATAATGCAGGATGTCTATAACGGGCTCGAGCCGCACGTCAAGCGAGGCGAGATAAAACAGATTTGCATCGTCCAGGAAATCGAAAAGAGCAAAATGGCCGACGTGAAATACCGCGCCTTCGGCTTCCAGTTCCCCGTCGTCTCCTGCGGTGCCACTTACGCCCCGAAGAAGGTCTGGGGTTACGTCCCCGTTGCCGAGGACGGCTCCGCCTCCTTCAAGGTCCCCGCATACCTGCCCCTCTACTTCATGGCAATCGACGCCGACGGGCAGGCTGTCCAGAGAATGAGGAGCTTCACAAACTTCATGCCCGGCGAAATCCAGGGTTGCGTCGGATGTCACGAGCCGCGCAGTCACACCCCCGCCGGGAAGCCCAGGCCGGCTGCAATGACCAGCAATGCCGCCCCGCCGCAGCCGCCGGCGCCGCCCGAATGGGGCATCCGCGGCTTCAGCTACGCGGCAGTCGTCCAGCCCGTCCTCGATAAACACTGCATAACCTGCCACAGCGGCCCGACTCCGCCCAAAGACGTCGATCTATCCGGCGACGAGACCGACTTCTTCAGCGTCTCCTACGAAATACTCGCCAGACAAGGCCAGCCCGGAGAGAATCTATATACCAAATGGATCCCAAGCTTCAACGGCATGGAAGAGAACATCCTCATCATCACCCCCAAAAGCTGGGGCTCGCCTGCAAGCAAGCTCGCACAAATCATCCTTGCGGGCCATCCCGACCAGGAAGGCCGGCCCCGCATAAACCTCGCCGACGCGGAACGCCGCCGAATCTTCGCCTGGATCGACCTCAACGTTCCCTACTACGGAACGAGCCTGTCCAACTACTACGAACGCATCGGATGCCGGCAGATGATCCCCGATGATTTCGAGGCCGTCTTTCAGCAGGTCGCCCGCAAACGCTGCGCATCCTGCCACAAGCAAAATAGCGAAGGCATCGTTCAAATCCCCCGAAAAGACTGGCTGAGAATAACCAACCCCAACCTGAACAAATTCCTCCTCGCCCCGCTGGCCAAAGCCGCCGGCGGAACCCAAACCTGTGCAGCCGCAGTATTCCAATCCACGGACGACCCCGACTATCAGGCAATCCTCAACACCTTTAAGCCGCTCCACGAAATGCTCGAAAACCAGCCCCGTACAGACATGGCCGAGACAAAGGCCCCAACGCCTTGCCTCGTCAAAAGCCCGTGACAAACGCAGTCACCCCCCTCATTCCGCAGGATCAACCGAAGGAGTAAACATTATGTCAAGGAAGACCTCCCTATTACTAATCGCCCCGATATTACTGACCGCTTGCGTGACGCCGCGCCGCCCCGCCGATTTTCCCCTCGTCGATTATCACGTCCACCTCAAAGGCGGACTCACTCTCGACGAAGCTATTGAAATCTCAAAAAAGAACGGCGTTAAATTCGGAATCGCCCAGAATTGCGGCCTCGGCTTCCCCGTAACCGACGACGCCGGAGCAATGCAGTTCATCGAGAAACTGCAGGGCAGAGACGTCTATATCGGCATGCAGGCCGAAGGCCGCGAATGGCTCAGCCTCTTCTCAAAGGACGTGATCGCCCGCTTCGACTACGTCTTCACCGACGCCCTTACCTTCACCGACGACAAGGGCAGACGAACCCGACTCTGGATGAAAGACGAAGTATTCGTCGAAGACAAGCAAGCCTTTATGGATATGTACGTGGATAAAATCGTCTCAATCATAAGCAATGAGCCGATCGACATCTTCGTAAACCCGACCTTCCTGCCCGAGTGCATCCAAAATGAATACGATGACCTCTGGACCGAGCAGCGAATGGCAAGGATTATCGACGCCGCCGTCAAGAGCGGCGTGGCAATCGAGATCAACGCACGCTACCAAATCCCGAGCAAAGCCTTTATACTCCAGGCCAAAAAGGCCGGCGCCAAATTCGCCTGTGGAACAAACAACGGCGAAAAAGAACTCGGAAACCTCGAATACTGCAGAAAAATGATAAAGGAATGTTCCCTGGCCAAGAAAGACTTCTTCGACCACAACAAAGACCGCAAGAAACACGCCCAACGCCAGAACCAAATCCGCTAACCTGCACACTCCAGGAATCTAAGAGCGGCTCTGGTCCGCCGCCGGCGGATCGGAGCCGTTTTCTTACCTGCTGGTAGCACTAATGCGATAAACGCTCTTTTACCCTGTTAGAGTGTTTCGAGTGATTCCTTCAACCTCACTATACAGCACATAAACGTAGTACATACAAAACTCTAACAGGGTAAAAGAACAAAGTGCAAAGTGTTATTAAAAGCCCAGAACGCACCGGAAACCGATGTAGTGCCCGCGACCGTCCGCCGTGCCGTAGCTGCGGTACGCAACGCGACAGCCGCCCGCAACGATGTGCCAACACCCGCCGCGAAGAACACGGTGCGTGCCGGTTGTGGGCCCCGTCGGATTGTCTGCCGGACTGGAGCTGTAATAAAAATCCGAGTACCAGTCGTTGCACCACTCCCAGACATTGCCCGCCATATCGTACAGGCCATAACCATTGGCCCCGAAGCTGCCCACCGGCGATATGTACGGCACAATCCCGTCGTCCCACGTCGGATGATAACCCTCTGTTGAGCTCACATCGTAGGGGTAATATGGAACGCCTTCTTCCCAGTAACTGTAGTAATTCGCCTGGTCGTGGGAAATGGTATCGCCCCAGGGGAAGCGCCTCCCGGAAAGCCCGCCTCGCGCAGCATATTCCCACTCCGCCTCGGTCGCAAGGCGATAACCCTTCTTTGAGAAATCGCAGTCCCACGTCGAAAGATCATAGCACTGCTGTTTTCCTTCCTGCTGGCTCCGCCAGTTGCAGTATGCAGTGTCGCCGTGCCAGCTCACATGGACCATCGGGTCGCTCGACATATCCCTGCCGGATTTCGTCCTCACGCTGAAAATCCCGCTTACATCGTTGTAGTCAATCTGAGTATCCGTATCAGTGCTGTGCGTATCGCAATAGGGATAGCTCGTACCCGAACCCGCCTGATAAACCACGCCGCTAGTTACGGTAATCAACCCCTCTGACTTGGCGGAGTTCAAGTAATCGCAGTACTGCCGGTTGGTTACTTCGTACTTGCCCATAAGGAACGAATCCACTGTTTCCGTATGGACAGGCAACTCATTCGACCAACCATCGCCGAGGTTATCCCCCATCTCAAACGTCCCGCCGGGGATATATGCCATATCGTCCGGAATACAGGGGTCGGTGGTCAGCCACTGCGCCGCCATTACGGCGAAATCCTCAAAATCGACAAAGCAGTCGCCTGTAAGGTCAGCCGATGGACAGGCTCCAAGGGCAAAATTGCCTGAAACTGCAATCACAACAAAAGAAATGAGAATAGATGAAGTCTTGCACCACATGTCCTGATCCTCCAATTACAGCCATCATTCCGTGCTTACATCAGCCCAGCGGCGTAGCCGGTCACTGAAACACTCCTGGTTACCACAAGCCCTATAATACCAAATTTCCCGTGAAAATGCAAGCCCGCTCAAGGAAAAGAGCCATTTCCCCGTCAAATCCCGTAACGTCGTCGATCCAACCATACCAACTGCGGTATCCCTCTCCCGCTTTTTCTGAGTTTCCGCCGATATAGACGGCGAAATCATTGGTAGTGATGTTGCCGCTATATGACCGATCAGAGGCTCTTATATACATAATGAGCTTCTAGCGCCTTCTCGATTTGCGTCTTCGCGTTCACCAAATGGGCCCTGCTGTAAGGATCAAGCTCCGCCTGCCGCGCATCGGGAAACTTATTCTCAATCTTGACCTTTATCTCGCGAAGCTTATCCATCACAAGATTCGAGATCGTGTTGTATGCCGCCGTGCTGCCGAAGCTCGACTTGCTCAAGTCAATAAGAAGCTCAACGTGCTCGCGCTGAAGGTTCCGCCGCAGGCTCGATATCATCGGCTTGCGGGCTGTATATTCCTTCCCCGCGTCCGCATCCAGCTCGCTCCATATCTCCTTGCTTATAGCATCCAGAAGCTCCGGAAGCGTCACGGCATCGTTATCCGCCGGCACTAAGAACTCATTATCATAAATCCGCCTAAGCACCGTCGGATACATCAGCCTGGCCAACATCGAGACCTGAATACCCGCTATCCGATCATGTATCGGCCACGTCGAGTCATCCATGATGGTTGAGAAATCGTCCCACCACTTATCAACGGTCATTCGCACTAAAAGGTCGCCCGTCAGCCCGAATGCCTCGTCCCTGAACGTGTTCTCCATCACGAAGGCCAGGGCGTCTCGCTGCTGCTTGGCCGCCACAACCTCTATCGGCAGTCGAGCGTCCTTATCCCCCTTCTTATCGCGATGAACAAAGGCCCCGCCAAGCCAGTTGCTCATCATGCTCACTGCGCGCAGATGCATCGAAAGCGTCATCTCATACGCGCGGCGCGACTTTGCCCAGCTATCGCCCTCCTTCACCAGCTTGTCGATAATCCGCTCCCTATTATTTTTTGCGATGCGCATCTGATTCCTGGCGAATTCCAGCGGGTCTTTGCTGAAATCGTACCGGCACGCCAGCGGGTCCGGCCCAAACGTATCCTCATCCGTCGCATATTGCAGCTCCGGCTCAGCCACGCGGCCCAGAATATCCTTGAGCTTGCCTTCATCCTGAGCATAACCGTACTCAATCGCCCACATATCGTAAGGACCAACCCCGATCATGCCATAGTCGCCCTGGACCTCCCCGTCCTTGAAATTCATATTCACGGGCAAATAATCCATCACGGAGCCGGCGTGAGGCTTACTGCCCTTCATATCCTTGCTGTTGGCCTCGCTCATCGTATAGACGCTCGAAGCCTTGAAATTGTGCCTCAAACCCAGCGTATGCCCAACCTCGTGACACGTCAGGTCCGCAAGCATCGGCCCGATAAACGACTCCGGCATACCGTCGATCATAGGCTCCTTCTCCTCCTTCTTTTCATCCTTCTTCTCCTCCTCTTTCTTCTTTTCGCCCTCTTCCTTCCCGCCTTCTCCCTCTTCCGCCGCAGCCTCGCCAATCGCAAGATGCATCCGGAACATTGCGACGTCGAATGCCTTGCCGTAAGTCAGCGTGCACATCCCGTTGACCTGAGACGTCCTGCCCGCGAGCCCGTCATACTCGTCGTCCCCGATCATATCCGCGCTCGAATGCGCCATCGGATGCCCCCCGTAGGAAAGGCCCGCGCCTGCCGCAATCTCCCCCCGGATACGCTCACGCTCGGATGGCGGAGCCAATCGGATGCGAGGGTCCCAATTCGGATGGTCTCGCAGCCACGCCAAAGATTCCGGACTGATCCCCTCCATAACTATCTCAGGCATCACCTGGTTGTAAGTCGTCCAGAAGTGGCGAATCCAGCCGTCCGTCAGGATGACGTCGGCATCTAAAATCTGACCGGTCTCCGGATGAACCCGGCTCGGACCGATCGCAGTGCCGTGGTTGTTGCTCAACCAGCGAATGAAATTGTAGCGCACGTCCTCAGGGTCCTTCTCCATGTGCGCCCCGGACCGGGCGTCCTGGTAATAGACCTCGATAGCATTCGAGATACCGACCTTCTCGAATGCCTTGTTCCAATACAGAAGCCCCTCCCGTATCCATCGACGATACCGAACCGGAGTCGTATGCTCAATATAGAAAACTATCGGGTTCTTCGCGGGGCTGACCTGAAGCGAAGAATCGGCCTTCTCCAAATGCCACCGATTCACGTACCGAACGCGCGTCTCAGGGTCCGTGAATTGCCCGTAATCGCTATAGCTCGTCGTAAAATAGCCGATACGCTCGTCCGCCTTGCGAGGCTTATACCCCGTATTGCCCGGAATCTCGCTGATCGAATAATGCAATATCTGCAAAGTCCCGTCGCCGGTCGGGCCCTCGAATGCAAGCTCAACGTTCTTAGGAAAGGCCTTCGCCTTCTTGATGGTAACCAATTGAGGATTCGAAATGCGCGACCCTGAACCGAAAAACTTCTCCGACTGTTCGACAAGCAGCGCATCCATGTCAATTACCGGAGAGCTGCCCGACATAGTGACGATTGGAACGTCGAGAATAACCTTGTCCGTAAACAGCCGCTTCACCGAACTCTGCGACTCCTCGTCGCCCGTCGATCTGATCTCAATGTTCGGCTGAACCAGCGCCAGCCGTTTGTCGTACCGCCTCCAATAGACGTACATGTCGCCCGCCTGAAGACCGGCATAATCCTCCCCGCTGGCGACCGTCATCGCCACAAAGAATTTCTTGCCCTCGTAACCGTCCGGCAGTGACGCCAACATCTGACCATCCTTTGCGCGGGTCCAGATCGTATAGAAGCTCTTCTCCCCGTCCGCCGTCGAAACCACCTGCTCGTAGTCCTTGAGCACTTCGTTCAGAGGCGGAAACTCCGGCTTGGCCTCCTCCGCCCACCCTCTCGACGACGACAATCCCACGAATACCGCCGCCGACAACAGCAACACAACCGTCAATTTTGACTTTGAATTATCCATATCACAATCTCCTAAAAGTAAGACAAGGAACGCTCTTTCGAAACAAGCCGACAGCAGAGCCGAACCTGCCGCCGTCGCAGCGGACTATGCTATGACCGCAAGGTTGTGATGTCAAGAACCGCGCCGGACCAATATCCTGGTCCGTCCGGAACACCCTCGCGCCAAATAGAAATAACTGCGATTGAGCAGACGGCAGACAATCTTATTATGGGACGAACATAATCCAAAAGAAATCATCCTTTTCACACCACATCCCGGGACGGCAGACATCGGCGCAACGTCTTATCCGATAAGGCCGTACAGTCTCTTCCTTCTCAGCGTTCTCGGCGTGCTCTGCGGTTAATGAAAAATGCGGGTAAAGCGATCGCCGCCTTTAATCCGTTTGAACACGAATCGTCTTTATACCATACGCCTTTATCGGCATCATAAAGCTGTGCCTCGCGCAGACCACACCCTCCTTGCTCTCTTCAACAAGGTTTGCCGCGTACGCGCCCTTGATCGTTACAAAAGGCAGCGAAACCCTTACATCGCCGCCGCTGCCTTCCGTTTCGATCAGACGGATGATAACGCCGCTGCCGTCTTCCGCTCGCTTCAAGGTCAGCAGCATAACGTTTCCCTCAGCCACGCTGCAAAAGCTCGCCTTCTTCTCGAGCGTCCCTGCTCTCTTGCCTTCCACCACCGCTGCCATAAGCGGGTTGCCGGCCGCCCAGCCGAAATTGCGCCGTCCGTCTTTCCATTCTCCTTTATGCGTCGCAATCGAATACCGAAACAACATGTCGCCCTGCTGCACCGGCTGAAAATTCGTCCGGAAATTACTGTCCATAACAAACGAATAAATATGCCCCCTCTTAATGTCCTCGGCCTTGACGAACGCCGCCCCGAAACCGGGAGGATCAACGCCGTGATGCGCCTGAGAGACATAACAAGGCCGCAGCCCGCCGAACTCCATCAGATGCGCCTCCACCGCCGACAACGTTACGCCGGCCTCCGCCTCGCTGACCTCAGCCCAGTGCTGCACCGAGTAGTAATTGGAATTCGATCCTGGGAACTGATCACGCAAGGGCTTAATCACGGAGTTCGAACCCTCGAATAGAATCGCTGGATCGTCAATCTTAAATGGAAACGCAAAATATATCTCCAGCAGCGGCGTCGAGTCCTTCAACACTCGATTCGCAAAATCAATTCGCTTAATCCGGTCGTATAGAATGACTTCCTGCGCAATCTGCGGGCACCCCGCCCCCTCGCTCCTCGCCACGATACTGCCATATATAGGACCCTTCTGGCCCTCCCGAATCGTCACGTCCCTCGGCCCTTCCAGCTTGCCCGTCTGCACCCACCGCGCAACAAACTGGTTTACGCCGTCGTTCGCATCCGCATCGACCATCTCCCGCGAAAGCTCTTTATCATAGATACTCTTCACGGCGCCCGTCGCCGAATCCAGCACAACCTTGAAAAAACGGTTCTCGATTTCGCCCTGCCCAACCGTAACTTCGCCCGGCGGCGATTCCGCCCCTTCCCTCGGAACAATTCGATACGTCTTGTAGCCCACGGACGGCACACCCTCGGCAACAAAGACCAAATCGAAAAGCTCGTGCTCCTCGAACTGCCCCCTCGCGTGCCGATACGCGCTGTAAGGCGCGGCAGCCTGAGGCCCGTCCACCCGCACCCGCTGGTAAGCAACCTTCGCTCCGTTATCGGTGTCTATCAAATCGAAAGGCTCCTTAACCAGGAGCTTTTCGACCCTGACAACGTCCGTCCGCTCGAAAGAAAGCAAATTAAAGACCACGATATGCCGTCCCTCCTCGTTCAGCTCAATCTTCTGCGCAATACTCTCCAGACTCCCGGTCAGAATAGGCCTCACCAGCCCCGCGGCCTTATACGCATACTGGCTCTTCTCATTCCAAGCCCAGTCCTGCACCTCGCCTTCAGGGTAATCCCTGCCCCAGGTATGCTCGTCGTATAGCAGCATACTATCGTAGGCCTCACTCAGCTCCTCTGCCGGATACTTATAGTCGCCCAGCAGAGAAGCAATCGTCGCCGACTTCTCCGCCGACTGCAGTCTCTCGTGAGTTATCCGGTTGATCCCCGTTTCCTTCGCAGTCGAGATAGCACCAACGACGTAATCCGTGTCGGGCAGCTCGCCCCGAAACGTCCGGATCCCCTGGCACTGCTTCTCCAGCGCCTCGAAGAACATCATATTCGTCGCCACAATAAGCTGAGGATACGCCCACTTCTCATTCCACTCCTTCACAATTTGGCTTATCTCCACACTCGGAGGATGGTTATCAACGCCGTTATGTATATACCGTATGACGTTGAACGGAGTATTCGCCTTCTGCATCGCATCGAGCATCCCTGGAAGATTGTCCAGCACATACTTGTACGAGCTCGGCCCCGTTGTCGCATTGAAGAATCCGTAGGTGCCCTGGTAATACACCAGCACACTCTCCCCATCCGGCCCCTCCCACCGAAACGCATCCGGCCTGCCGTTACGCAATATCGCCGATTCGTCCCAGAATGTATGGATGTCGCTCCTGCCCCACTCGAAATACGTCGGCATGCCCCCAAAAAAATACCTCACCCCGGTGCCGGCAAGAACCGTCGGCAAGCCCCAGCTCAAGCCGGGCACGTCCGTAATCGACGCCGTCCGTATCGTCCCGCCCATCATCCGATTGAACCGAAACGACGGGTACATCAGGCGAATAAGCTCCTCATGGCCGCAAAGACAGCTTGTCTCATTGCCGAAAAGAGCGCCAATCTCAATCCTTCCCTCCCTGACGTACTTCGCAAACTTATTAACCACGTCCTTCGGCCTAGCCTTGACAAAATGCTTCAAAGACCATGTCCCCTCCACCGTGTACCGATACTTCGACTCATCGGGCAAGCCCGCCGTCTCTTCGCAAAACCGAATCACGTCGTCGTAGAATCCATCGTACTTGTTCAGAACATTCTCAATCGTATCGGTATAGCCCAGGTCGTGGTGGGTGATCGGTACGAAATAGACCCTCCAATGCCGCTCAGGCTGCCACGTCACCTTCTGCTGAGCTGCTACAACGTTGCCGACTCTGACAACGAGCTCCGCCTCCGTCGCAGCTATAATCTCCGGCACATAAACCTGCACCTTAACCTTGCCCTTGGCAATATTGCCGACGCCGGTGGTCCTTTGCCGGCTGCCGACCTTTATCTCCACCTTCACTTCGCCGAGCTCCGATGTGCTCTCAAGCTCAACGTCCGCCACCTGCAAAAGAGCCCCCCCCTCGCGGACAAACAAAACCGTAGGCTCGACCGATATTAAGCGTAGCGCCCCGCCCCCTTGACCTTCTCCGGATGGCGATTCCTGCCCCTCCTCCGCCCGAACCGCCCCAAATGCAATCACAGCAGCCGCCATCCAGACAAAAATAAACCGCCCATAATCCTCCAACCTCATCGCATTCCTAATACCTGACTTGCTCATAAATGCCTCCTTGCATACGAAAAAACAAGGCTCCTGCAATTTCCCGGAAACCAAAGGGAAAAACATTCGGCTCAATTATATGAAATTGCCGCCGACCTGCAAGGCATTTACGCTTGACTTTTATCACCGAATAGCATAAACTAATATGGGCGCAGGGATGTGCCGCGAGAAAGCTCTGCGTATGTCTTCTGCAGCAGTGCCCTCCCGCGCAAAATGGCTCTATTTCTATGAACGGCGGTTTTCCGCCAATATACCGGAGGATGTGAGATGAAACGTGCGTTTCTTTTGACAATTTTGTTCGCAGCCGCGCCGATTGCGACTATGGCTTATGCCGGGGATTTGCTCCTTAGACTCGGGCCCGAAGAACTGGTGCAGGCCGGCGGTGCAAATATCAGCGTGCTCGGCTACTCAGTGCCCTCGCTCGCCGACTGGGATAACGACGGACTCAACGACCTCATCGTCGGCGAAGGCGGTGGTGGCTACACTGAGGGAAAGGTCCGCATATATATCAACGCAGGCACCGCGTCGCAGCCGCAATTCACCACCTACTTCTACGCTCAGGCCAACGGCGGCAACCTCACATGCCCTGGATCGGGGTGTCTGGGCTGCTTCCCGCGCGTCGTCTATTGGGACGCCGACGCAAGAAAGGACCTCCTCGTCGGCCAAGCCGATGGGAAAGTCAAGCTCTTTCTAAACATCGCCACGGACGAGAATCCGACGTTTGGCGCCGGGTCCTTCTTGCAAGTTGGCCCGCTGGCGTCAAAGGCCAACATCGACGCAGGAGATCGGGCCACCCCCTCTGCTGTGGACTGGAATAGCGACGGCAAAAAAGACCTCGTCGTCGGGGCGCTTGACGCCAAAATACATCTCTTTATCAACGAGGGAACAGATACGGCGCCGGACTTCCGCGTACAGACCTTTGCCCAGGCCAACGGCTCCGACCTGCTCGTACCCCCAAGTCGTTCGAGTCCCGACGTCCTCGACCTAAACGGCGATGGCAAAAAAGACATCCTCACTGGCAATTACAACGGCGAGCTCTTGTTCTACAGCAACACAGGCGCCGACGCTGAGCCGAACTTCGCCGGCTACGAGTCTGTTGAATCCGACGGCGTCCCGATAGACCTGGCGGGCACGCCGCGCTCCAGGCCGTTCGTCTGCGACTGGACCGCCGACGGCTATCCCGACGTCCTCATCGGCGCCGGCGACGGCAAAGTCCATCTCTATCAGAGTATCCCCCAGCCCGGAGACACGGACAAAGACTACGACGTCGAGTCGGACGATTTCGCCCTCTTAGCCCTCCAATGGGGCGCAACTGACTGCGGCTATTGCGGCGGAGCGGACTTCTTCGACGACGACCAAATAAACATGCTCGACGTCCTGACGTTAGCCGAGCACTGGCTCGAAGGCTGCGAGTAACAAACCACTCACCAAAACATTTCCCATTTGCCCCACGCCCCCATTTGCGTATAATCTACCCGTCATTCCTGCGAAATGCGACTCGCAGAACCGTCGGGGCGGGATTCGCACCTGGCGGAGCAGGAAGCCAAATAACCGTGTCATTCCTGCGGAAGCAGGAATCCAAGAGCAGTAGGATGGGCTTCAGCCCATGCTGCTCCCGGTTTTGCTCATTTGAAGATTTGAATTTCGATATTATTTCGGATTTCGTGCTTAGGATTTCGGATTTCCTCTATGCCAATGTAAGGAGTTGACCATGTACAGATATCTAATAGTCGCCGCATTGTTCACAGTTTCGCTCATTTGCCTCGGCTGCGCCAATGCCGACAGCGAGCTGAGCAAAACCGATATCTCAATCGTCGATGCGCCGGATGCCGCCGCCGGCAACGACCATTACATCGGCAACCGCCCGCCGTTGACGCCCAGCCCCTTCATCAAGCTGCCCGTCGGAGCTATCGAGCCGAAAGGCTGGGTCCGCAAGCAGCTAAGACTCCAGGCCGACGGCTTCCACGGCCACCTCACAGAGATCAGCCAATTCCTCATAAAAGAGAACAACGCCTGGCTCAGCGAATCCGGCGAGGGCAGCCACGGCTGGGAAGAGCCCCCCTACTGGCTTAAAGGATTCAGCAACTGCGGCTATATCCTCCGAGACGAACGCATGATCGCCGAGACTAAAATATGGATCGAGGCCGCACTCAAGAGCCAGAAAGAAGACGGCTGGTTCGGTCCCGACAAGGGAAGAAAAGGAGTAGCAACCCCATTGGAGGGAAGAGAAGACCTCTGGCCCAATATGATTATGCTCTTCTGCCTCCAGGACTACTACTCCTTCACCGGCGACGACCGCGTCATAAAACTGATGACGAATTATATGAAATACCTCGCAGCCGTCCCCGAAGATAAATTCCTCGTCGGATACTGGCCCAAAATGAGAGGCGGAGACCTCCTCTTCAGCGTTTATTGGCTCTACAACCACACCGGCGACAAATTCCTACTCGACTTGGCCAAGAAAGTCCACCGCAATACCGCGGAATGGGAAAAGGACGTGATCAACTGGCACAACGTGAATATGTCCCAAGGCTTC
>Ga0315277_10005741_pt1 | contig 16321 bp, 17 predicted proteins | sample YL17G05_15_MG_FD_203695 | JGI IMG/M metagenome (GOLD analysis project Ga0315277, IMG submission 203695) | Sediment microbial communities from Yellowstone Lake, YNP, Wyoming, USA - YL17G05_15 | ecosystem: Environmental > Aquatic > Freshwater > Lake > Sediment | place: USA: Wyoming | collected... | reverse complement strand
TACGGAAGGCGTACAGATCGGCGTAGAGCACATCCGAGCAAGGGGTTGATTCATTCGTCGATTGGCTGCCCGGAGCCGTCATGAATCGCCAAGTGGAGAACGGCTCCCACACGTCAGCCGCTGCTCGCCTGGCGGCCATGCTTCATGGCCGGGCACGCCGTCATCGGGCGCACACCCAACCTGGCGGTGAGTTCCCCTGGCGGAACGGGGGATTGACCGCGCGCCATCGCTCCCGTCACCTCCGCGCAGGACTCTCCCTCGGCTCGATCGTGCTCCTCCCGGGGAAGATCTGAGGCCCCGCTCACCCGCGAGTCAGCCTGCGGCGGCGAGATCGTCCTCCTGTGCGTGCAGGCCGCGCAAGCGGCCACTCACCTTCTCCACCCGCGCCGCGCTCACCGTCTCCACGGAGTACGGCTCGTCCCAGATCAGGTTCCCGCGCAGCCAGACCCTCAGTTCTGGGTAGGCCGTGAGCAGGTCGAGGCCCGTGCGGCCTTTGAGCTGGCGCACGGCGCTCGCGATGCTCTGAGCCGGGCTCAGGCCGAGCAGCAAGTGCACGTGCTCCGGCGCTGCAGCGAACTCGATGAGCATGAAGTCCGATTCGTCACAAGTGCGCTGGATGAGGTCCCTGAGGGCACGGACGTGACGCTCTCTCAGCACCGGACGTCGCCCCCGCGTGCTCCAGGTGACCAGGTAGTGAAGCTGGCTGCGGTAGATCGGCTCCCAGCGCCCACGCAACGCCTCGTCGATTTCAGTGGCCAGCCTTGAACTCACGATCACACCTCCTGGTTCATTGCACATTTGTGCACCACGCGGGTATGCTCGTCCGCGTTTCCTCATCACTCGGGGAATCACGCTCCGCAGTCGGGGTCGAGTTCGGGGAGGCTCGTCCCGTCGCAGTCCCGGCGAGCTTGGATGCAGCCCGAGGCACTGCGCTGCAGGGGTTTCGTTGTCACGCTCCTCATCCGCCCACGCTTCGCAGCACCCCCGTCACGACACCGAGGATGCGGAAGTCCTCTCCACTCGTCACCCGGATGGGCTCGTGCCTCGGGTTCGCAGGCACGAGCTCGATCGTGTCGCCGAGCGGCCGGTAGTACTTCACGGTCGCTTCGTCGCCGACCAAGGCAACGATGATGTCGCCGGGCTTCGCCTGATCGCGCTGCCGCACGATGACGAGGTCGCGCTCGAGGATGCCCGCGTCCACCATGCTGTCGCCGCGGACCCGAAGTGCGAATAGGCCGCTCGGCTCGCCGAAGACCGTGCCCAGGTCCAGCGTGTCCTCGACGCACTCCTCGGCGAGGATCGGCTGGCCCGCCGCGACCCGGCCGACGAGCGGGACCCCGGGTCTCCGTGTGGACGCGAGCAGGCTGCTTCCGCGGGAGAGCTTGCCCCTGCGCTTCAGGTAGCCGGCCTTCTCGAGCATCGTCAGGTAGTAGCGCACCCCGTTCGTGGAGGAGATGTTGAACGCTTTCCCGATCTCGCGGATCGTGGGAGGAAGCCCGTGTTCCTGCTGAAAGCTCCGGATGTAGGACAGGATCTCTCGTGCTCGGTCGTTCAACATGGCTCCCGCTCCCGGTCGTCTTGGTCCCTCGTGGACAGCGACATCGGGAGGTTAGTGCACAGGCGTGCAGTGTGTCAAGAGGCCATCTTGTGCAGGATCGGCGCGGGAATTCGTCGGACCCCGTCGGTCGAGGAGCCCCATTCGCGGCGATTCTCGCACTGGGCTCCACGGAGGGGGCGTTCGCCGCGCGCCGGGCGCGTCGTGCTTGGGCCACGTCGTGCCTGGGCGGCCGCATGCTTGGACCGCTCCGCGCTGGGGCCGCCTCGTGCTCAGGCCGCCTCATGCGGGGGCCTTGTGCTCGGGCCGCTTCGTGCTCGGGCCGCGTGGTGCGCGGGACCCTCGCGTTGCTTGGGGTGCCTGAATGCCCGGGAGCCTCCTGTTGCTCGCGAGGCGCGCATGCCCCCCCGTGGTGTGGTGCTCGACGTGCACGTCGGTGACGACGCGTAGGCAGCGATGACAGCACCTCATCTCGACACGCGCCATGGCTGGTGTGGTGTCCTTGCGCCGACACCCCTGCGTACGGCGTGGACACTCGCAGCCGTTCTCGGCGAGCCGCGTGGAGGGACGGCAGCGGTGCGGGCCGCGAAGAACAGCCACTTAGCTCGAGTCACTCCCGCCCGCGCGTGTTGGTCCGCCCATTGCGATGGCTCGGAGTCGAGGTCGTGAGACCTCTGCACGACAGGCAAGGAGTGGTGGCCGGGCCCGTGGAGGTTGGCCGCAATCGGGGGCCGGTCGGCTGAAGCGACCCGCACCACTGCCTTGTCGGTCGGGTAGGGCGAACGGGCCCGGCTCCGGGTGACTGGGGTGCCGGGCCCCGTCCCTATGGACGGGCCGGCGAACCCGAGTCCCGGTTGCGCGCGATCCGCATCAATCGCCGCGGGACCGCCGCTTCCCCCGACCTGGATGCCCGCGGCGGGTTGCCGCGTCGCTGCGCGCGGCCTACCGTGCGCCCCTCATGTCCTCCCGCCGGCCAGCGTTGCTGCTTCCTGCCCTCGTCGTCAACGTGCTCATCTCCGGCGGCACCTTTCTGGTCGCGAAGTCGGCACTCAGCGATTTCCCGCCGCTCGTCCTCGGGCTCTTCCGCTTCGTGCTCGCGAGCTGCGCCTTGTGGCCGGTGACGCGGCTCATGCGCCGCGGGAAGCGCATCGCCCGCGAGGATCGGGGCCGCATCCTGCTGCTGGGCTTCCTGGCGGTCCCGGCCAACCAGGCGCTGTTCCTCTATGGCATGCAATGGGCGAGCGCCTCGCATGGGGCACTCCTCTATGCACTCACGCCCGCCGTCATCCTCCTGGTCGCGGCGGTGCGCGGGGTCGCGCCCACGCTGCGCCAGGCCGGGGGCATCGTGCTCGCGTTCGCGGGCGTCCTGGCGCTGTTGCTCCAGCGCGGGCTCCACTTCGGGCAGCGTTCGCTGATCGGCGATCTGCTCATCCTCGCCGCCGTCGTGGCTTGGGCGCTCTACCTCTACGCGGGGAGCGGCATGACGCGCCGCTACGGTCCGCTGCTCGTCACCTCCGAGGCCCTGCTGGCGGGCACGCTCATGTACCTGCCGGTGGGCCTGCTCGCGCTGCGCGGCTTCGACCTCTCCGCCGTGACTGCGCAGGGATGGTGCGGGCTCTTCTACCTGGCGTGGCTCACCTCGGGCTTCAACTACGTCGTCTGGTTCTGGGGAGTCGAGCACCTGCGCCCGGCCGCGACCGCGGTGTGGTCGAACCTCCAGCCGCCCACCACGGCCGTGATGGCATGGACGCTGTTCGGCGAGCCCCTGCCGGCGGGATTCCTCCTCTCGGGGGCCCTGGTGCTGGGTGGCGTATGGCTCACGCAGCGCCCGGGGCGGGCGGCGGAGCCGACGCAGGTCCAGGCGCCTTCGGGGTGGCAGTCACCGAAGCCTCTGGGCTAGGCTGTTCGCTCCGCGGCGCCTCGGTCCGGCATCCCGCCCCGAGCGCCGCATCATGCCAACCATGACCGCATCCGTCTCGCCCGTCGCGCGCCTGCGCACCTACGCCTCGTTCGTGCGCTTCGAGCACACCCTCTTCACCCTGCCGCTCATCCTGGCTGGTGTCTTCAGCGTCGCGGGTCCCGCTCTGAGCCTTGGCCGCTGGCTGCTGATCGCGGTCGCCGCCGTTGGCGCGCGCACGACGGCGATGACGCTGAACCGGCTCATCGACCGCCGCCTCGACGCGCTCAACCCGCGCACCAGGGTCCGCGAGCTGCCGAGCGGCCGGATGAAGCTCGCAGAAGCCTGGGCGCTGCTCGCGGGAGTTGCGAGCGCCTACCTGGTGGCCTGCTGGGCGCTCGATCCGGTGGGGCTCCTCTACCTCAAGGTGGCGGCCATCCCGCTCGTGGTCTTCAGCGGCTACCCCTACGCCAAGCGCTTCACGCCGTTCTGCCACTTCGGGGTCGGCTCCGGGATGGCCCTCGCGCCGCTCGCGGGCTACCTGGCGGCGCATCCCGAGCTCGCGCAGCCGTGGCCGGCCCTCTGGCTCGGCGCCTTCACGCTGTGCTGGGGCAGCGGGTTCGACATCATCTACTCCACGCTCGACGAGGAGTCCGACCGGGCGAACGGGATCAAATCCATGGTCGTGTGGCTGGGGCGGAAGCGCGCGCTGCGCGTCTCGGCGCTGCTTCACGTCCTGGCGTTCGCCAGTGCCACGCTGGCGGGCTTGGCGGCGGCCATGACCTCGGTGTTGTCGCACCCGACCGCAACGCTTGCCCTGGCCGGTGTCGGCATGATGCTGCTCCCGCTGGGCGTCGCGGGCGTGCTTCTCTTCCTCGAACAGCGCTGGGCGGAGAACGTCAACTTGGCGTTCTTCAAGGTCAACGTCTGGGTCAGCTTCTTCGTCCTGCTGATGATCCTCGGCTCCCACTACAGAGGTTGACGCCATGGCACGCTACCTGATCGGGATGACCGGAGCCTCGGGCAGCATCTTCGGCGTGGATTTCGTCCGGCGCTGCCCGGGCGAGAAGTACCTCGTGCTCTCCGACTGGGCGCGCCAGGTGCTGGCCTCCGAGACCGGGCTCAAGCCCGCTGACCTCGAGTCGCACGTCAAGCGGATCTTCGCCGACTCCGACCTCGCCGCGCCCTTCTCCTCGGGAAGCAACCGCTACGACGCCTACGTCATCGTGCCCTGCACGGTCTCGACGCTGGCCAAGATCGCGGCCGGCATCGCGGACTCGCTGATCACGCGCGCCGCCGCCGTGGCGCTCAAGGAGCGCCTGCGTCTGATCGTGTGCGTGCGCGAGACGCCGCTCTCGACCATCGCGCTCGAGAACATGCACAAGCTCTCCCGGGAGGGAGTCATCGTGATGCCGGTCTCGCCGCCCTGGTACTGCAACCCCGAGAAGCTGGACGACCTGGTGGCGGGCTTCACGAACAAACTCCTCGCGCTGCTCGGCGAGCCGGCCGGGCCCGGCTGGCGCGAAGAGGAGTTGGAGTGAGCGCGAGTGGACCGGCAGGATCGCAGCCCCCCGTGTGAGATACTGCCCCCGGGAGCGCTTTCCAATGGACCCTGAGCAGTTGAAGAGCCTACTCGGTCAGCCCGAGTCCGATCATCTCGAACGCAAGTCGGCCGAGCCCAGCCTCGACAAGCTCCGGCAGACGATCTGTGCTTTCGCGAATGATCTTCCGGGCAACCGAGCCCCCGGGTACATCATCCTCGGCGTCGATGACCAGGGGCGTCCGACCTCACTGCCCATCACAGACGAACTCCTGAATCGTCTCTCCAATCTCCGTTCGGATGGTGCCATCCTCCCCGTTCCGAGCACGACCGTCAGGCGGTCCGCCGTCCAGGGAGTGGAGGTGGCCGTCATTGAAGTGCAGCCGTCCGATAGTCTCCCTGTTCGCCACAAGGGTGAGGTTTGGGTGAGGGTCGGCCCGACGACTCAGCGGGCGAGCCCTCAGGACGAACGCGTGCTGCTGGAGCGTCAGGTGGCTGGAACGCGGACGTTCGACCAGCGGCCCTGCCCGGAAGCGTCCGTTGAAGACCTGCTGCTGGAGGTCTTCCTCCAAGACTACCTCCCTCGTGCGGTCGCCGCGGAGGTCCTGACCGCGAACCGCCGTGAGGTTGCCGAGCAACTCGCGACACTGCGCTTCTTCGATCTTCGCCGCGGCGTGCCCACGAATGCTGGCGTTCTGGTGTTCGGGAGAGATCCGCTCGCGTTCCTGCCGGGGGCGTTCCTGCAGTTTGTGCGCTACGACGGAACCACTCCGGCTGAACCCGTGCAGCAGGCGAAGACGGTCTCCGGAAACCTCATCACCCAACTGCTCCAGCTCGACAACCTCATTCCTATCCAGATTCATGCCGGGCGGACCCCCGGACCGGCTCTCCAGCGGGAATCGCTGCCGGACTACCCATTGGCGGCCGTGCGAGAGTTCGTGCTCAATGCCCTGATGCACCGCGTCTACGAGGGCACCAACTCCCCCGTCAGGGTCAACTGGTTCTCGGACAAGATCGAGGTGCTCAGTCCGGGTGGGCTCTTCGGTCAGGTGACTCCGGAGAACTACGAGCGCGTCAGCGACTATCGAAACCCGACGCTGGCCGAGGTCCTGAAGGTGCTTGGGTACGTGGAGCGCTTCGGGACCGGCATTGCCCGGGCGCAGGCGGCGCTGCGGGCGAACGGCAACCCGCCCGCCGAGTTCGAGTTTCAACCGACCCATGTCCTCGTGACGATTGGAGCCGCACGGTGAAGACCATCGCCTTCTTCAACAACAAGGGCGGCGTTGGGAAGACGACGCTCGTCTATCACCTTGCCCACATGCTCTCGCGGCTGGGCTATCGGACTCTCGCCGTGGACTGCGACCCGCAGGCCAATCTGACCGCTGCATTCCTGGACGAGGAGCAGTTGGAGATCCTCTGGGAAGAGAGCAAGGAGACAATCCTCGCCTGTGTCGAGCCAATCCTCGAGGGAACCGGAGATGTCGCGCAGCCGATACTCAAGTCAGTCGCGGATGGGCTGTGGCTGTTGCCGGGGGATCTCGGGCTCTCGCGCTTCGAGGATAAGCTCTCGGACAGTTGGGCGCGTGGTTACAACAGCGACCAGGCAGCCCTGCGCACGACATCAGCATTCTACCGAATCATCCAGAGAGGTCTGAGGGACACAGGGGCTGAAGTGGCGCTGCTGGATGTGGGCCCGAACCTGGGAGCAATCAACCGCTCTGCCCTGTTGGCCACCGACTACTTGGTGATTCCCCTGGCCGCAGATCTCTTCTCTCTCCAGGGGCTGCGTAACCTGGGCCCGACGGTTCGTACTTGGCGGCATCAGTGGATTCAGATGCAGCAGCTCGTATCGACGAACGTCGAACTGCCTCCTGGCGGCATGGAGCCTGCCGGCTATGTCGTGCTCCAGCACGCCGTTCGACTCGATCGTCCCGTCCGGGCCTACGGCAGGTGGTTGGCGCGCATTCCGGACGTCTACCGGCGCGCGGTCCTGGGACAGGATGAGAGGTCGTTGTTTGGATCAGAGGAGGACGCCGGGCACCTTCTCGCCACGCTGAGGAACTTCCGCAGCCTCATGCCTATGGCTCAGGATGCGCGGAAGCCGATGTTCGACCTGCGACCGGCAGACGGGGCGATTGGAAGTCACGCGCAGCTCGCGCAGACGTGCAAGGCCGACTTCCAGCGATTGGCGGAAGTCATCGCCGACAAGTGCGGGCTGCAGAAGAGCGCGTGATGCCGCGGTCGCGAGCGGCGAGAATGGGCCCTGTCCTTCTGCGGTCACATGGCTCCTCGGGTCGAATCTCACTCCGAGAGAAACGCCCGTGACCTCCTTCCGCACCCTGGGCGACTTCCTCGCCGATCTCGAGCGCCGCGGCGATCTCAAGCGCGTCGCGCGCGAGGTGGACTGGGACGGCGAGGTCACCGAGATCGCCTGCCGCGAGGCGAAGGGGCAGGGTCCGGCGCTCCTCTTCGAGCGCGTGCGCGGGGCCGCGTTCCCGCTCACCGTGAACGTGCTCGCGGCCGAGCGTCGCATCGAGTGGGCGCTGGGGCGCAGGCCCGCCGCCGTGGGCGCGGAGATCGAGGAGCTGGCCCGCGCGCTGCCGCCGCGCCGCCTCTCGGACCTCTGGCGGCACCGCGCGAGTCTGGGCCGCGTGCTGGCGACGCGACCGAAGCAGGTCGCGCGCGGTCCCGCGCAGGAGCGCCGCCTGGGCGCTGACCTTTCGAGCCTGCCGATCCTCCGGCTCTGGCCCGGAGACGGCGGGCGCTTCCTCACCTTCCCGCTCGTCCTGACCGAGCATCCCGAGACGAAAGTGCGCAACCTCGGCGTCTACCGCATGCAGGTCTTCGACGCCAAGACCACGGGCATGCACTGGCAGATCGGCAAGGGCGGGGGCTTCCACTTCCACGCCGCCGAGAAGCGCGGCGAGGCCCTCGCGGTGGCGGTCGCGGTGGGCGCCGATCCGGCGCTGCTGCTGGCCAGCGTGGCGCCGCTGCCCGAGGGCGTGGACGAGTTGGCCTTCGCGGGCTTCCTGCGCGGCGCGCCCACGCGCCTCGCGCCCGCGACGACGCTCGGGATGCGAGTGCCGGCCGACGCCGAGTTCGTGATCGAGGGCATCGTGCCCGACGCCGAGCGGCGGCTCGAGGGCCCCTTCGGCGACCACTTCGGGCACTACTCGCACGCCGCACCCTTCCCGGTCTTTCACGTGCGCGAGGTCACGCACCGCCCCGCCGCCGTCTTCCAGGCGAGCGTGGTCGGCAAGCCGCCCCAGGAGGACAAGTTCATGGGCGAGGCGGTGCAGGAGATGTTCACCGGCGTGCTCAAGCTCATCCATCCCGAGATCCGCGACCTGTGGGCGTACTTCGAGGCCGGCTTCCACAACCTGCTCGCCGTGGCGGTCGAGAACCGCTTCGCCAAGGAAGCGAAGAAGACCGCGCTCGGCCTGCTGGGCACGGGGCAGCTCTCGCTCACCAAGGTCATCGTGCTCGTGGACGCGGAGGTGAATCCGCGCGACCGCGCCGCCGTGTTCGGCGCGCTGGCGCGGAACTTCGATCCGGCGGAGGACTTCCTGCTGGTCCCGGGCGTGCCGCTCGACACGCTCGACTTCACCTCCTACACCATGAACCTGGGCAGCAAGATGGTGCTCGATGCCCAGACGAAGCCGGGGCGCGCGCCGGCGGCGCCGCCGGCCGGCGTGCCCGATCCGCGCGCGGTGGACGGCCGCATCGCCGCGAGCCGGCTCGCCTGGGGCGGGATGCTGGTGGTGCAGGTGAAGGGAAGCGTGGGCGGCGGGACGCCGGGGGCGCCCGAGGCCGTGAGACTCGCGGGCTCCGGGAATCCGCCGGGCACGGCTGCGCCTGTGGGCACGCCCGGCCGCGAGGTGGTGGAGAAGCTGCTGCGCCGCCCCGAGTACGCGAGCGTGAAGCTGGTCGTGGCGGTGAGCGCGGACGTCCCGCTCGCGGACGATGAGCTGCTGCTGTGGGGCATCTTCACGCGCTTCGACTGCGCGCGGGACGTTGTGCCCGCGGCGACCGAGACGCGCGGCGCCTGGCTCGCCTGCCGCGGCCCGCTCGGCATCGACGCCACCTGGAAGTCCGGCTACCCCGAGCCGGTGGCGAGCCTGCCGCAGGTGGTGGCGAAGGTGGACGGGTGGTGGGGGCGATTCGAAGACGGAGCCGGCCCGGCCACGTCCCGCGGTGTGCAGCGGCCATGATCAAGTACCTCGGCTCGAAGAGAGTGCTTGTCCCGCGCATTCTCTCGATCGTGCGCCGGCTTCCCGAGACCCGCACGGTCCTCGACCTCTTCTCCGGCACGGCGCGGGTCGGGCACGCGCTCAAGCGCAACGGCTACTACGTCATCGCCAACGACCACCTGACCTACGCGGCGACACTGGCGCGGTGCTACGTGGCGGCCGACCGCGAGGAGGTCGGGCGGGACATCGAACGGTTGGTACGCGACCTCTCGAAGATCAAGGGCAAGCCCGGCTACTTCACGCACACGTTCTGTGAGCGCTCGCGGTTCTTCCACCCCAAGAACGGCGAGCGCATCGACGCGATCCGCGATGAGATCCAGCGGCTGGGGCTCGACGAGATCCGAAAGGCGGTCCTGCTGGTCTCGCTCATGGAAGCGGCGGACCGCGTGGACTCCACCACCGGCGTGCAGATGGCGTACCTCAAGACCTGGGCGCCCCGCGCCCTCAACGACCTCGAGCTACGCGTGCCCGCCATCCTGCCGGGGCCCGGCGAGGCCCATCAGCTCGATGCGGAAGAGGCCGCGAGCGCCTGGGAGGCGGACGTCGCGTACCTGGATCCCCCCTACAACCAGCATCGCTACCTGGGGAATTACCATGTCTGGGAAACGCTCGTCCGCTGGGACGCACCGGAGGTCTACGGGACGGCGTGCAAGCGCGTGGACTGCCGCGAGTACTCGAGCGCGTTCAACTCGCGTCCGCGCATCGCGGCGGCGATGCGCCAGGTCTTGAAAGGGCTGCGCTGCCGCTACGTCGTCGCCTCGTTCAACAACGAAGGCTACCTGCCGCGCGAGGAGATGGCGGCCCTGCTGGCCGAAGTGGGCGAGGTCCAGGTGGTGGAGGTCGACTTCAAGCGCTACGTGGGCGCCCAGATCGGCATCTTCAATCCGCGGGGCGAGAAGGTGGGCAGGGTCAGCCACCTCCGGAACAAGGAATACCTGTTCGTCGTGGGGTGCGATGGGGCGGGGCTGCCCGCGTCGCTTGCGAAGCTGACGAGCACGTCCGCCCGGGCAGAGCAGATGCCCCTGCTGTAGACTGCCCGCCCGTACCCAGGCGTGAGAGCGCGCAGCGCCTCACGTGTGGTATCGCCCACACCGGAGGCCTCATGAAAGTCAGCATCCTGCGTGACTTCCCGCGCACGTTCTGGATCGCGAACGTGATGGAGCTGTTCGAGCGCGCGGCCTACTACGGCCTGATGTCGGTGCTCGCGATCTACCTCACCAACAAGCGCGAGATCGGCGGGCTGGGGTTCACCGAGTCGGCCGTCGGCTTCCTGCAGAGCATCGTCTACGCCGCGACGTACGTGATCCCCATCCTGGGCGGCGCGCTCGCCGACCGCTACGGCTACCGGCGCATGCTCCTGTTCGCCTTCTCGCTCCTCGCCACCGGCTACTTCGCCTCGGGCCACGTGTCGTCCTACGCGCTGGTCTTCCTGGCGCTGCTCGTCATGGCCGTGGGCGCGGGGCTCTTCAAGCCCATCATCTCGGGGACCATCGCGCGCACCACGGACGAGCGCACCTCCTCGATCGGCTTCGGGATCTACTACTGGATGATCAACGTCGGCGCCTTCGTCGCGCCGCTCGTGGTGAGTTGGCTCAAGGGCTTTTCGTGGCAGGCGGTGTTCACGGCCTCCGCGGCCTACGCCGCGGCGATGCTGCTGCCCGCGGTCTTCCTCTTCCGCGACCCGCCGCTGCCCGAGAACCGCAAGACCCTGAAGGACGTCCTGGCGGGCGCGGCCGAGGTCCTGGGCGACGCCCGCTTCGTGCTGATGATCGTGATCTACTCGGGCTTCTGGGTGCTCTACTTCCAGCAGTTCGGCTCGGTGCTCTGGTACCTGCGGGACTTCGTGGACCGCGAGCCGGTGAGCCGCGCGGTGACGTCCCTGCTCCACGCGGTGGGCCTGAACGTGCGCTTCGTCTTCGACGCCGAGCACGTGACCGTGATCGACGCGGGCATGATCATCCTGCTCCAGGTGGTGGTGAGCCGCATCGTGCGCGACCGGCCGGCGCTGCCCACCATGGTCACCGGCATGCTGATCGGCGGCGCGGGCATGCTGTGCCTGGCCTTCTCGCAGAGCGCGTGGATGCTCGTGCTCGGCATCGCCATCTTCGCGATCGGCGAGATGACCGCGCACCCCAAGTACTACAGCTTCATCGGGCTCGTGGCGCCGGCGGACCGCAAGGCCGTGTACATGGGCTATTCGTTCCTCTACGGGGTGATCGGCTCCCTGATCGGCTCCTCCATCGGCGGGGCGCTGTACGAGCGGATCCTCAAGCCGGTCCTCCACACGCCCGCGGCGCCGGCGCGCGCCCGGCTGTTCTGGTTCGTGTTCATCGGGCTCGCCGCCCTGGGGGCCGTGGGCCTGGTGCTCTTCGACCGCGCCTTCGGCAAGGACACGCCCGCGGCGCGCGCGGGCGCGCGGCGCGTGATGTTCTATGCCTACGCCGCCTTCTTCGTGCTGGGCGGGTTCTTCCTGTGGCTCGCGTTCAGCCAATCCCCGCCCCAGTACCGGACGGCCGTGCAGGCGGTGATCTTCATCCTCCTCGGCGCCGGGGGGCTGTGGTTCAATACGAGGAAGGTGGAGCCGGCTTGATCACAGTCCGCCGCGAGATCGGGGTCGACCCCGCGGGGGGCGTCCAGTACCCTCGGCGGCACGCCCGCCCAAGACGGACGCCATGACAGGAGGAGCCGCAGTGAGCAGCCGCGATTCGATGCGCCGCCTGTTCGGAGCCCCGCGCGCCCTGATCGGCATGATCCACGTGGGCGCCCTGCCCGGCACGCCGGCCGCGGGGGCTTCGCTCGAGCGCGTGGTCGAGACCGCGGTCCGCGAGGCGCGCGCCTACCGCGACGCCGGCTACACCGCGGTCATGATCGAGAACATGCACGACCGGCCCTACCTCAAGGGCGGGGTCGGCCCCGAGGTCGTCGCCGCGATGACCGCCGTCGGGCAGGCGGTGCGGCGCGAAGTGGCGCTGCCGCTCGGCGTGCAGGTGCTGGCGGGCGCGAACCGCGAGGCGGTCGCGGTGGCACACGCCTGCGGCGGCTCGTTCGTGCGCGTCGAGGGCTTCGTGTTCGCGCACGTCGCGGACGAGGGGCTGATCGAATCGTGCGCGGGCGAGTTGCTGCGCTACCGGCGCGCGATCGGGGCGGAGGGCGTGCGGGTCTTCGCCGACGTCAAGAAGAAGCACTCCGCCCACGCGCTCACGGCCGACGTGGACATCGTCGAGACGGCGCGGGCGGCGGAGTTCTTCCTCGCCGACGGCGTCGTGGTGACCGGCCCGGTCACGGCGCGGGCGGCGGGCACCGCGGAGGTCGAGGCGGTGTCCGCCGCGGTGAGCATCCCGACTTTCGTCGGCTCCGGCCTCACGCCCGCGAACCTCGCGGCCTACCCGCTGGCGGACGGCTTGATCGTGGGCTCGTTCGTCAAGCAGGGCGGGCTGTGGTCGAACCCCATCGACGGCGAACGCGTGCAGGCCGTGGCGGCCGCGTTCCGCGCGCTGCCCGCGTGATGCGCGGCGGATCAGCAGGCGAAGGGCGGGCCCGATGAGCCCCGACCTGGTCTGTCTCGGCAACCTGATCGTGGACGACGTGGTGTTCGCCGACGGCACCACCCGCATGGGCGAGCCCGGGGGCGCGATGCTCTACGCGGCGCTGGGGGCGGCGCTCTGGGACCAGCGCGTGGCCATCGTGGCGCCGCTCGGGGACGACTATCCGGCGCGCACGCTCCACGCGCTCGAGGAGCGCGGCGTGGATCTGTCGGGGCTGCGCCCGCTCGGGCGGCCGGGCCTGAGGACCTGGCTGCTCTACGAGCCGCTGGCGCGGCGGGTGGTGCATCGGTTGGGGGTCGCGAGTCACGTGGACGCCTCGCCCGCGCCCGCGGACGTGGAGGGCCGCTTCCCCGACGCGCAAGCCTTCCATCTCACGCCCGCGCCTCTCGCCTGCCAGGCGCCGCTCCTCGGCGCGCTCGCGGGTCGCGCCGGCGCGCTGCTCTCGCTCGATCCGTACGACCCGGTGCGCGAGGACAACCTCGGGGCATGGCGCGCGGTGCTGGCGCTGGCCGACGTCTTCTTCGTGAGCGAGGAGGAGCTGCAGCTCGAAGGCGTGGCCGAGGACCCCCGGGGCGCGCTCGCGCGGCTCGCGGGCGGGAGGCTGCGCTACGCGCTGCTCAAGCGCGGCGCCCGCGGCGGCCTGCTCTACGACGCCCGGACGGGCGAGGCGCAGGCCTGGGCGCCCCGCGTGATGCGAGTCGTGGATCCGACCGGGGCGGGCGACGCCTTCGCGGGCGGATTCCTCGTGGGCCTGCTCGCGGGCGAGGGCGTGACGGCCGCGCTCGAACGAGGCGTGGTCTCGGCGTCGTTCGCGCTCGAGGACTGGGGCGCGGCGCGGCTGCTGGCCGCCACGCCCGCCGGGGCCAGGCGGCGGCGTGAGGAGTGGTTCGGGACCCCGGCGCCACGCGATACCGCGGGCGCGGGTGGCGCGTGAGGACCGAGGCATGAAGGAGCGCCTGGCGCTGTCGGAGGAGGTCGCGCGCGCGCTCCAGCGGCGCACGCCCGTCGTGGCGCTCGAGAGCACGCTCATCACGCACGGTCTGCCGCACCCGCAGGGGCTCGAGACCGCGCTCGCGCTGGAGGACGCCGTGCGGGCGCACGGCGCCGTTCCCGCCACGATCGGCATCCTGGATGGCGCGGTGCGCGTGGGGCTCGCGCGCGAGGAACTCGAGCGCCTGGCGGGGGCTGCGGAGGTGGCCAAGGTCAATCCCGGCAACCTGGCCGCGGTGGTCGCGGGCGGCGGGCTTGGCTCGACCACGGTGGCAGCGACGGTGTTCGTCGCGGCGCAAGCTGGGATCCGCGTCTTCGCCACGGGCGGCATCGGCGGCGTGCACCGCGATCAGGTGGAGAGCGGCGACGTCTCGGCCGACCTGGTCGCGCTCGCGCGCTACCCGGTCGCGGTGGTGTGCGCGGGAGCCAAGGCCGTGCTCGACCTGCCGAAGACGGTCGAGATGCTCGAGACGCTGGGCGTGCCGGTGCTGGGCCTCGGCACGGACGAGTTCCCGGCCTTCTACCGGCGCTCGAGCGGGCTGCGCGTGGACCGCCGCTGCGACTCGGTGGCGGAAGTGGCGCAGGTGGTCGCGGCGCACTGGGCGCTCGGCCTCCGCACCTCGGTACTGGTCGCGAACCCCGTGCCCGAACCCGACGAGCTGCCGCGCGAGGTGTTCGAGCCGGCGCTGGAAGGCGCGCTCGCGGAGGCGGCCGAGCGCGGCCTGCGCGGGCGGGAGGTGACGCCCTTCCTGCTCGAGCGGCTGCGCGAGCTGACCGGAGGCGCCACGGTCAAGACCAACGTGGCGCTCCTGCTCCACAACGCCCGCGTGGCGGCCGAGCTGGCGCGGGCGCTGGCGCGGGAGGAACCGGTTCTGGCCTGACGGCAGCCAGACGTCGAGTCTGGTCGCGTGAACCCTGAGTTGGGCTGACGGTTGAGCAACCGGAGGAGCTTGTTGAGTGGCGTTTGACCGGATTCTGAGGCGGATGCGAGATCTCGTCAGGGCGAGCGGGTACGTTCTGACCGTGCACGGCGCGGATGAGATGGCGGCCGACGGACTGAACGTATTCGACGTGGAACACTGTATTCTTACGGGGAAGATCGTGAAGCGCCAGAGGGACCGGGTGACGGGTGATTGGAAGTATCTGGTGGAAGGGCGGACGTTGTCTGGGACACAAGCCGCGGTCGTGGCGAAGATCGGGCCCACGGGGAAGCTGGTGCTCATCACGGTCTACACTCTGTAGTCGGGAGGAGGAAGATGATCTGTGACTTGTGCGGCAAGAGAGGCGCCCGGATTCGGAGGGTGACGAGAAGCTACGGCCGGGGTAGGTCCGCCTTCCTGATCGAGGGGGTGCCAGTGATTAGCTGCCCCCACTGCGGAGAGAGCTATCTCGCCGCCGAGACGCTCAGAGAGATCGAGCGGATTCGGCTGCATTGGCGGCAGCTCTCGACCGAACGGAAGATGCCGGTAGCGAGATTCCGCGGGGCAGCATGACAGCCGGATTCACCTGGCCGACCGCCTTGCGGCCGACAGGCGGGCCGCAGCGTGGACCCGACATGGAGCCACCAGAGGGGGTCGGGTAGAATCCTCGCATGAGTCCGACCGTATTCCGCGAAGGTGCCTATCGGTTCTTCTTCTTCTCCCGAGAGGAGTTTCGGCCGCACATCCATGTCAACCATCCGACTGGGGAGGCCAAGTTCTGGCTCGACCCCAGGATCGAGCTCGCCGTGAACTACGGGCTATCGGCCCAGCGGCTCGCGAAGGCCCTGCGCCTGATCGAGGAGCATGAGGATGAAATCCGTGCCTCGTGGCGACGACACTTCCCAGGTTGAGGTCTCCGGAATCTCCCCTCACGGTATCTGGCTGTTCCTGGGGGATCGCGAGACATTCCTGCCGTTCGCCGACTTCCCCTGGTTTCGTGACGCTCCGGTGGCCGGCGTCCTTCACGTGGAGCGACCGCAGCCTCACCATCTGTACTGGCCCGACCTCGACGTCGACCTCGACCTGGAGTCGATTCTCAACCCTGAGCGGTTTCCGTTGATCAGCAGGGAGCGGCCCAACAGGCGCTTGCAGCGGCCGGCGGGACGGCGAGGCGCAATACCCAAGCGAACTCCACGGCGGCCCCGCCACCGCTGAAACGTGTCGCGTTAGCTGGCCCTGAGTGGGGGCCGGTGGCCCCCGGGTGGTGAGGTGATGATTCTCGACCGTCGGCTCGATTGGGCGGCCGCGCTCTCGGCGTGCTGCTGGTTGACCGTCACCCAGAGGGCGCGGTCGCTGCTCACCGAGGAGATCAACATGCGCTGCAAGCTCGTGGTTCTGGCTGCCGTCGTGTCGGGGGTGCTGTCCTGGACCGGCGCGGAGGCGCTCGCGGCCCAAGCCCAGGACAGGCCGGACTCCTCCGCCAAGGCCCTGGAGGGCACCTACACCTCCAACACGACTCCTCCTTCCCACGTCCTCGTCCGCACGTTCCCCCGCAGCCTGGTCCTGGTCACGATCGTGGGGGACCCGAGCTTCGAGGGTGCGGGTTTCTGGGACGGCGAGCAGT
>Ga0315277_10005739_pt1 | contig 16322 bp, 10 predicted proteins | sample YL17G05_15_MG_FD_203695 | JGI IMG/M metagenome (GOLD analysis project Ga0315277, IMG submission 203695) | Sediment microbial communities from Yellowstone Lake, YNP, Wyoming, USA - YL17G05_15 | ecosystem: Environmental > Aquatic > Freshwater > Lake > Sediment | place: USA: Wyoming | collected... | reverse complement strand
TACTGAAGCGAAATCGTTTTTTAATTTAAATCCTTAATAATAACATAAGAAATATTTTCATAAAACGAGTGATTTTTTCACAAATCCGACACGTTTTTCCGGACAATTGGGAACCACATGCGGGATAAAAACCGGGAACGACTATGGCTGAAATTGTTAAAGCTGTCATCTTGAGCATTTTCGGAGACGAGGGTCCCGTTCCCGAGATCGTCTTGATCAATGAAAAAGATGGTGTACGCGTCCACAAGAAGGATTCCATCAAGGATATCACTGGAGAGCTCGATCTTGGCTCGCTTTTACACATCAGCATGAAAAGCGTGAGTCTCCTGATGGGGGAACACACGTATCAGGACGGTGATGCTGATGTTGACTCGATCAAGTTTTTCGGCATCCTCCCGTTCCCGGACATCCACATGGATGGCCTGACTTACTTTTTCTTGATTCCCGACATGATCGCTCGTGGTGCTGCCCGCGCGTCGACCATCACGATACTGGTCTCGGACCAGCACAAGAATTTCTTTTACGATTATATGAACGAGCTCCGCGTGCTGATCAACGAACAAGCCGTCAAGCTCAACAGGATGCTGTCGCAAGACGAGTTCGCAAGCATCATGGTCGACTTGTTCAAGGCAATCAACGAGTTCGTCGATCAAATCTCGTACCCCTTGTCCACGAAACGAAACGTGAAGATCGTGTTTGCGGGCCTCGACAACAGCGGGAAAACGTCCATGATCCTCGGGCTCGAGAAAAAATACTCGAGGATGATCAATGTCCAGCCTACCAAGGGCGTGAACCGCAGCCAGTCGACGATCCTCGGTTTGACGATTTCCGTGTGGGATCTTGGCGGCCAGCAGCAATACCGGCAGCAATACGTGAAGGATGCCGAGCTATACCTGTTCGATTGCGACCTTATGTTCTATCTAGTCGACGTCCGGGACAAGAAGCGGTTCAAGGAATCCGCCGATTATTACAGCCAGATCCTCAGCGTTCTCAAGAAATTCGAGCAAAATCCTCCCGTGATCGTCTGCTTGCACAAGAGCGAGACCAACACGGAAAATGATCCTTCCACGGTGCCCGTGAAGGAAAACGTGGAAGCAGTCAGGAAACTGTTCGAAAACGCCTCCGAGGATTTCTCGGTCAAGTTCTTCGAGACGTCGATCTTCGAGCCTTACAGCCTCATCAGCGCGTTCTCTTACGGCTTGGCGGCGCTTAGCCCGAACCGAGATATCTTCCGCCATCAGCTCGAAAAGCTGGCCAAGGCATCGGGCGCCCAGAGCATCATCTTGATCAACGAGAAGGGGCTCATCATGTCGGATTACTCGGTCGACGAGCACGCGGGAAAGATCTTCGAGCTCAGCGCGCCCCACTTCACGAGCTTGTACAACAACTTCGAGCAGTTCATCTCGGGCAACAAGAAACGGGCCATTTACATGCTCGAGAACACCTACATCACGTTCCACGTGCTGGAATTCGATGCGTTTAACATCTACGTTCTAGCCTTCGTGAATGATAAGGAATCCATCGATAAAATCGAGGAACACCTGAAAGGGTTCAAGGAAGACATCTTCAACTTGCTCAACACCTATTTCTAAAGCCTTCGATCCGCGGCCGGTCATTCGCTGCCCAGGACCTTCGCTGCAACTCTTGAAACCTCGTCGCGATGCTCCGCCCACGTGTACACGCGGATGATGTTGTAATAGCCCTTGAGCAGCGAGAAGAGCACGGAGAGATCCGATAATTTTTGGACGATCACGCTGTTGTTTCGCAGTTCCACGATGGGAATGTCTTCCGGGTCGAACGACGTCGCATGCGCGTAGGGTACGGTCGATAGGTATGGCAGGTCGATGAACACGTCCTTCTCGCCAAGCCCTGCTGATTCGGCTATCTCGCATTCCAGCTTCTTGATCTCGGCGTCGCTCAACTTCTTGTCGCGATGCTCGGACATGTTGCTGCGCTCGAACACCATCTTGAGCATCTCGCGCCGCTTGAGTCTGACCATGAACGGGTCGTCCTGGATCGTCGTCCAGAGCGTCCAGTCGTCCCATTTCAAGAAATCCTTGGGCTCCTTGAAGACGCCGAGGTCGAACTCCTCCTTCTTGTTCTCCAGCGCGTTGTAGATCATGATCTGGGCGCTGCGGGAGGTCTTGTGGAAGTAGATCTGCTTAAACGAGTTGATTCGCAGCAAGAAATAGCCCTCGATGATGGGCACACCGATCTTGATGTCGAACGCCAGGTTCCCGCCTTGCACCCGCGTCATGAGCAAGATGCGGGGAACGTCGAGGTTGCCGACGACGGCGCCCGTGTAATAGGAGTCCCGCACGAGGTAGTCGAGCGAGTCGCAATCGATGGTGCCCGCGACGACTTGCCCCAAGAAAAGTCGTTCCTTGTCGGCGGGTTGCCCCGTGGCGAGTTTCCCGATTAGGCCGGGATCGAGGTCCATGTGCTGCAGAGCGTTCCCAAGCTCGGTTTTTACGAGCCATCTCGTGAGGTCCTCGTGGTTCTTGTGCTGGGCCTCGTACAGCTTCTCGAACACGTGGGAAAATGGGCCGTGACCGATATCGTGCAAGAGCGCCGCTGCCATGATGGCCTTTTTATCGTCCGCCGTGACCACCTTCTCCCCACCGGCGTTGTCATTCAGCGAATCGCAGAGGCGGCCGGCAAGGTGCATGACGCCGAGACTGTGCTCGAATCTCGTGTGAGTCGCCCCGGGATACACGTATTCCGTGCCCGCGAGCTGCCGCACCCGGCGCAGTCGCTGGAAGGGCAAGGAATCGATGAGCGGCTCGAACGCCTCGTCGATGGTCATGTACGAGTACAGTGCATCCTTCACGAAGGGCATCGTCGATCGTCCCGGAACGCGAACATTCGCGTGGCCGTGTTGAATAAAAGTATTCCCCTAGCCTCAAAAGGATATTGGCCGCGCGCCTCGATCATGAATTTAATAGGGTGCACGAGTTTACAATCGAACGTGAACACGCCAATCCCGTCGCGCTGGCGCGAGTTCGTCTTGACCGGCGCCTTTCTGGCCGGTTTTATTGTCGGCATTGTATGCTTGCTCGGTGCGAACTCGACGCAATTCGATGATCACATCGTTTCCGCGTTCTATATTATTGGAGGGGCCGCGTTCCTCGTTCTTGGTAGCCTTGCTCTTGTTGCCGCTGGGCGATTTGCCGATTGGAGTCGCGTGGGTCCAAAAAGCGCAACGGGCTTCGTCCGGCGGATGAAGCGCGGCATGATGCGGCGCGTGCTGGTGCTCATTTTCGTGACCAGCTTGCCTTGTGCCATCACTTGCTCATACCGGGCAGGATATCTGGACCAAGAAGCTGCGCTCGCGTGGAATGAACATTTGTATTTCGGCAACCCCTTTGGGGTATGGTGTTACCCGAACACTTGCTTCACCGCGGTGGTCATGGCCTTGAGTTTCTTCTTCACGATCTCGTGGCCAACGCCAGCGCCGTATGCTCGGTCGAACGCGTTCATTCCACCGAAACCGCAATCGGGTTTAATAAGCAGATTCTCGGCGCCGAACCGGTCCTTCCCGATCTGCAAGTGCTTGGCGATGTCCTCCACGTTCTCCACGAAATCCTCTGGCTTCTTGCCGGGCATAGGCACCGGGTTGGTCTGGAGGCTACCGAACGCGAGCACCTTGCCCCTGTCGGCGAGCATCTTCTTGTCGAAGAGCTCGATGTTCTGGGGGTTGGTCTTGAACTCGTGGTCGAGGTGGTGGATGCTCGTCTCTAGCAGCAGGTCCCGCAATTGCGGGCTGAGAGCCCCGCACACGTGCAGCGATCCTTCCTTTTGCAAGTTCTTCGCGGCCTCGTTGAGGATCTTGACGAGGAAAGGTCTCTCGTGGAACAAGATCTTCTTGCGGCCCACCATCTGCGATAGAAACGGGTCGTCGATCGAGATGATCGCGAAGCCCATGTCCTTGTAGGCTTTCGTTATCCGGGCGATGTACGATGCGACGGCCTCGACGATCTCGGGCACCAGGTGCGCCCGGGTCTCCAGGAAGAGCAGCGGCTTGCCGTACTTGGCCACCCATTTCGGATCATCGAGGATGATGTTAGAGCAGAGTGTAAATGGCCCCGTCAAGCATGCCTTTGTGCCCGCGATCTTCTTCTTCAGGTCGGGCTTCTTCTTCAAGATCTCGACCACCTGCTTGCCATACTCGGTCGCCACGATGTCCTTGGGCAGCACGAGGTCGCCGGCCAGGTGAAATTCCTTGTTCACCAGCTTCAAGCCGGGTATGAGCTTGGAGAGCGGATCGAGAATCTGGTGGTTCATGTCAACGAGCTGCGGGTAACATGGGATCGTGATGCCGGCATTCACCTGGTCGATGAATGCCATCTCGAAATTGGCCGGCGTGTTTGCCAGCGGAAACGATCCGACAACGGTCGTGTTCATAATGAAAAATTAAAAGAAAGACGAAAATAAAAATTAAACCGAGTTCTTCTTGCCACAAGAGGGGCACGGGATATGCAACCCAGCAGACTTGATATAATCGTTCTTCTTGAGACCGAAGATTTTTCCGCAGTATTGGCATTTCTTTATAACTGACAAGTCGATGTTGCAATTTGGACATATATACCATTGGTCCATCTTGAAATCATCAATATTATACGTCTCATGGCATTTTAGGCAGAAAAATCGCACCTGATGCTTGACCGGTTGAACCATGCTTTCTGGCTCTTGGCGAGAAATCGGTTCTTCTGGTTCTTCCGTTGTCTCTGGAGGGATTGACGTTTCTTCGACCGCAGGTGCCACCATTTGCGACGGGGTGCTGGAATCCTCCGGTATTTCTTGGGTATCTCCCGGATAACCATACTGCGGGGCTTTCTTCTTGTAATAACCAATATCGGGCAAGGATTCCTTGTACCGTCTCGCACGTTTCTTTTTCGCTTGTCCGATCGAGGCTGCCAGCCCGATCACGATGCCAATGGCGGCGATCATGTAAAACCACCAGCTTTGGCCTAGATCCGTGAAGAAATTGCGCGTCCCTTCGACAACCGTCACCATGATGGTCGATTGATTGCCCCTGAATCCATTGGAGTCCCAGAAGATGATGGTGTAATTGAATACTCCCATACCATCATTGGTGTCTACGCTGATGATGACATCCGTGTTGTTTTGCCATGTCACGTTGATGGATCCTGCGAGCGGAATGCCATCGCGCAAAATGGTGAAAAAGCCTTCGCCTATGCCATCTTGAAGCCGCCAGCTGATCGTCGCGGATGAATTCGTGGTCACTTGTACATCGCCCGAGAAATCAAGGACTATCGGTAAGTCATCTATGGTCACTTGGACCAGGTCGGGAATTCCCGTGAGTGAAAATGAATCCGAGTAGACGATGGTGTACGTGTAGATTCCGACAGTCGTCGTGTCCACGTTGACAATGATCGGGGTATTATTTAACCAAGGAACGTTTTCGAGCCCCAGGATGGCTATTCCATTTCGAAGGATGGTGTAATTTCCAGGTCCAGTGCTATCAACGAGAGTCCAGGTGATTTGCACACTCGTGGTGTCTTGAAGGATGATAAGGTCCGTCGGCGGAACTCCAGCAATGGCCGGCAGGCTATTGATAGTGACGTCGACCTCATTTTGAATGCCGTTGTATGCATTCGAATCCCAGAATTTCAACGTGTAGTTGAACGTGCCAATCGTGCTGGTGTCAACGTTAACATGTATCGGGACACCATTCATCCAAGCCACGTTAATGTATGTCGCGTAAGGAGCATTGTTCATGAACACCGTGTAATGCCCAGCCGCGATGCGATCATTCATTGTCCAGTTGATCTGGATGCTTGATGTGCCGAGTCCCGCGTAGAAATCAACTGGCGATGCTACGAGATAGGGCGTGTCATCCACGGTGATGATAATGACATCTTGTATGCCTGAAATGCCCCACGAGTTGTTGTACTGGATGGTATAGTTCCATCTATCGAAACCGATATTCGTCGCCACGGAGACGTTGATCCACGTGTTATTTACCCATGACATCCAACTCACGACCACGGTGCCATTTCGCAGGACCCGGTATTGCCCCGCTCCTAGTTTGTCAAACAGCTTCCAATTGATCGTGCCAGTCGTCGAATTTTGCAGCACGGTAGTATCTGACGGGGTATTCGATGTCGGGGGCTCGACAACGGTCACGAACACGTGGCTTTCTTGCCCGGAGAAGAGGAACCTGTCCATGTACCGGATCGTGTAGTTGAACGTGCCGAGGCCCCGGTTGGTGTCGACCGGGATCGTGAAGCCGGAACCGCTGGTCCAGGAACCCGGCGCGTACAAGACGCCGTTGAGATAGACCTGGTAGGAACCGCTCGCGCCGTAGGTATCCGTGATGGTCCAGGGAATCGAGTACGTCGTCGCGTTCCGGGGTACAGCCGTGTTGTTGATCGCTGACCCGCCCGTGATGGTGGGGAGATCGTTGACGCGGACGATCACGTCATCGGGCGTGCCGGCGCTCATGTTGTCGGAAAACTCGATGCGGTAGTCCCACGCGCGAAGGCCGATGCCGGTATCGACTGGAAAGTTGATATCCGTGTTATTTCCGGGCCAGGCTTGCCATGTCTGGATCACGGTGCCGTTGCGCAGCACCCGGTATTGGCCGATGCTGTAACGCGTCTGCAATTGCCAATGGATAGCTGCACCCGTCGCGTTTTGAAGCACGATGAAATCAATCGGGTGGTTCGACGTCGGGGGCTCGACTACGATCACGAACACGTGGCTTTCTTGCCCGGAGAAGAGGAACCTGTCCATGTACCGGATCGTGTAGTTGAACGTGCCGAGACCCCGGTTGGTATCGATTGGGATCGTGAAGCCGGAACCGCTGGTCCAGGAACCCGGCGCGTACAAGACGCCGTTGAGATAGACCTGGTAGGAACCGCTCGTGCCGTAGGTATCCGTGATGGTCCAGGGAATCGTGTATGTCGTCGCGTTCTGCGGAACGGCCGTGTTGTTGATCGCGGATCCACCCGTGATGATGGGGAGATCGTTGACGCGAACGATCACGTCATCGGGCGTGCCGGCGCTATTGTTATCGGAAAACTCGATGCGGTAATCCCACGCGCGAAGGCCGATGCCGGTATCGACTGGAAAGTTGATGTCCGTGTTGTTGCCAGGCCAGGCTTGCCAGCCCTGGATCACGGTGCCGTTGCGCAGCACTCGGTATTGGCCGATGCTATAGCGTGTTTGCAATTGCCAATGGATGCTTGCACTCGTCGCGTTTTGAAGCACGATGAAATCGACTGGATGGTTGGACGTGGGTGGGGAAGTGTATGTATCGAGCGTGATGGTCCCGTAGAGAGTTAAATTTCCCGTCTCGATGAGTGCCGTGCTGTACTGGGGGATCATGCCAAATCCCGGGAACATGGTGTTGTAATCCAGAAAGATCATCTTGAACCCGAATTGGCTCCCGGGCAACAATTGTAAGTCGTGGGCATCCATCGAAGCGTAGGGCATCCAAAACTCGAACACATAATTGCCATAGGCATTCTGAACCGGATTCGTGTGTGTTATTGCAACGTCGCCATCCTCGGTGCCGCCATAATCCGTGTCATTGACCCAACTCGAGCCGTTCCAGAACATGTCATGGGTGGAATAAGCAGGGTTGGTATACATCGACCAAGCTTGCTCGTTTGGTTCCAGCGATCCATCCATGTCATCATCGAAATACATCATAAGCCAATCTCCTACGGGCGCGCCGTTATAGGTTTCGTTCTTGATGACGATGGCCATATACAAATTCGCGTTGTCATTCATGATGTAGATCGTGTAATTGACTATGCGAGGAGTCACCGGGAGTATCATGCCGGTGACGTTCATCTGTCCAGTATACGAGAACGCGTCATTCCATTCATTGACACCAAGCACGCCATCGATGGTTGGTGCTGTGGCATTGTATATGCTTCCGAAATTTTTCAAGATCACCGTCGGCCCATTGATCTGCCCCGAAGATGGCTCGCGGAGAGTCATGGTCGAGTTGTTGGCCTCGAAATAAAATCGATGGCCCGCTGCTACCATCGACGAGTTCTGGTAAGTGTAACGCACGCCGGTAGTGAAATCATCGCTAGCAAGATCCTTTGCCATCATGTAACTCGTCCCGTCAAGCACGGCGTGTACCCACGCTGGCGTATTGTTGAGCGTGTCTTGATACACGACCGAGAAGGTATAGGTGACAGTTTCGTCATACCATGCTGGTTCCACGGTTCCATCGTGGATCCGGGAGAACTCGTAAGCCATGACATAGGGACCTTGGATGTTTCCACCCGAGTAAGGATACCAGAATGTCTGGCCGCCCTTGAACGCCCTGAACCGGTGCTGGTGTGTTCCAGCACTCATAGTGTTGTTCGTGTACTGGAACCATGCGCCGTCCGTGTAATCCGTATCACTTGCATTTACTGGTGTCATCGCGTGCGGAACTGCATCGAGGTAGAGCTGGACGCTGGTCGGTGCAACATTCGCTGGATCGAAATATTGCACCAGGAAGTTGAAGGAAGTCGTTGTGGAACCGTTGATAGGCGACACGGACGGGTCCTGCAGGAAAATGTTGTTGTATACCACGTGCGCATTCGTGTTCACGAACGTGTATCGCTCGTACCACATGGAATAGGGGAACGAGCCGTTCAGGAGGATGCCCGTGCTCTTCTCGTACCAAGCGTAGTACGAGGAGCTCAAATCATCGAGGATCCACACGTCGACCATGCCGATGGCCGGGTAATAACAAATAGTTTGCCCGGTCACGTTGAATATATGGTCAGCTGCACCCGCGATCGAAATAGGTAGTTGTGTACCGAGCGTGACGTTCGTGGGAATCCATTCGCGTACGTGGTTATTGTTCGGCATGAAGGTGGTTTGGGAAGAATTGCTGATCATTCGCGTCTTGATATCCACGGTATAGGTGATGATGCCAAACATCGCTGAATTCCAGGTCACATCATAAATGGTTTCGGAAATCTTATGGTACGAGAACCGTGATGATCCATCGGTACCGATGAGAGAGATCATGTACAAGTGGTCTATGTACAAGCCATCGAAGAACGGGGTGATGAAGGCCTGGACAGCCAGGTTTGTAAAAGGGCCGTCACTCGCGAGGTTCACCCCGTCCGACGCGTTGAAGTAATACGTGTAATTTCCTGGCTGATTAAGCAAGGTGTTATAGATGTAGATGCATCCGTCCATGAAATTGGTGTCGAGCCCGTTTTCCTTTGCCATGGAATACTCCGTGCCGTTGATGGCGACGGTGACATAGGTTGGTTGATTGTTATCCGGGTCGGTGTAATTCACCCGGAAACGGAAAATATCCGTGCCATTAATTCCATTGGATGGGCTCACGTTCCCATTGGTCAACACAGGCGGTGCGGCATTCATGGCAGATACGGTCGGGCCGGAATAGACTACCGTGTTATTCGAGAACGCCCCGTCGCTGCATTCGAAGGAATAATTGTACGAACCGGGTTGTAGATATGTCACGAATTGGTAAAGGCACCCGTCCACGTAGTTGGTGTCCGATGGTAGTACTTTTTGCATGGGATAAGCAGTCCCGTTAATGAGTGCGCTGATCGATTGTGGCGCGTTATTGTCCTGGTCAGTGTATAAGGCTGAGTAGTTGAATGCTGTCGCCTGGCTCCCGGTTGATGGGGAAACGGAACCGAGGGTGAGCTCGGGCGCATAGATGCTAGGTATAGGGATATAAAACTGCAGCCGGAAATCGTTGACGCTTGAATTCAGATTTGGGTACCTGGAAAAATAGCTCGTGTTGAGTCCATAATTCAAGCCGCACGTGTAACCGCCAGAGGCGTCGATGATGTTATCGTAGTTGAAATCGATCGTGCTGTTCTCATACAAGACGATCTCGAACGTGCCCACGATGGGATACGGTGGCATAAAAGCCCATGCTTGGATGTTTTGCCACTCGATCACGACCCGGTTTGGAGCGGTAAAATTGCGCACGAATATATTGACTGGTGTATTGGCATATAAGTCTGACCAAAAGGGAGCGAGCATGTTTGACCACGTGGCGGTAGGAAATGGCAAGATATTATATGATGTTCCTCCGATCGCGTTGAAGCTAGCAAAACCATTCACGCACACGTATATACTTGTATAATTTGCGTCGTAGAACTCGAATATGAATGGTAAATTAACCCTTTGGTAACCCTCGTCCACGCCTCCTGTCAGCGTGCACCGGATACCAGGCGTCGCGTCCAACCAGTAATATGGAGCACCGGCAACCATCGTGTAATTTTCCAAGCCTGGATTGCTCGTCGTCAACCCGTCCAAGTTCGTGTCTCGCGGCTCGATTTTTTCAATCGAACCATTTGCTAAGGTCGAAAGGCCGATCATCACGCTTGCAAACAGCACCAACATCATGATCTTGCCCTTATTTTCTACGATTTTCCTTCCAAGTACCTTGTCCCGAATATTTCTACTACAAACAATTCGTATGGTCATTTTTTACCATCTTGCCTATTCTCTTCCATGTTGAAACGAAAAAGGATTAAAAATGCCTTACCAGCACCTTTAGCTGGAGGTCCTCTAATACGGTTAAGATGAAGATTTTGGCTTTTAAAACTATATCCTCGATCCTCAATTTCCTTGGAAAATGCTTCGAGTTCTCTCGATCGGGCACTATAGCAATTACTTCGCTTCGCAAGAGTTCTCCGCTTGATTTATAATTCTATGCGGTGAAACATCAATACATATTTCATTGATCGTCGATCAGCGATAAATATGGCCAAGCAAGCAAAAAATAACCGGAACGTCGCTCCGTTTCTATTGATCCTCGCGCTATCCATTGGATTGAGCTGTCTCGTGTCTGGAACGAGCCAATACGCGGGAAGCGCGAGTGAAACGGGGTTGCGAAGGGTGATCTTGTTCTCATTGGACTCTTGTAACCCGGAATACTTCAGCGCGGGATATCTCCCGCATCTCAACGAGTTCATCGTCTCGCGGGGTTTCAAATTCAAGGTGGCCAACACGATCCTCAGCTCTGAAACCCAAGCGGGACACACCACGATGCTCACCGGCGCCTTCCCGAATTCGACAGGTATGTTCGGCAATGGCTTGTTCTTCGAGGACACCGGCGTGGACACGGGGCTGGTGCTGGACCCCGCATACCGATGGGTACCAACGATATTCGAATCCTTGCACGTCACCAACCCGGGAGTAACCACGGCGTTCGTGAGCGGGAAATGGCGCCTCGGGCCGCTCCTAGCCGAGGATGCGGACATCGTGCTCACGTCGCCGCGGTCCAAGATCCCGATTCCCAGGGATTATGAAGCCCTGGTCGGCACGCCCGTGACATATATGGATGGAGATCTCATGGACGCGTGGGTTTTCAATGCTCTCTTGCAAGTCATCAAGAAAGACGACCCGAACTTCGTGTTCGTCAACCTTGCCCAGATTGATTGGGTGCACCACGGGACCGGGGCGTTCAATGCGAACATGGATCGCTGCTTGCGCGAGGTCGACGCGCTGTTCGCGTCGTTCTTCGAGGAGATGCGGTTCATGGGGAAACTGGACTCCACGCTATTCGTGTTCACGGCAGATCATGGCCACGACACCATTCGTGACACCTTCCATATCAACGAGTTCTTGGAAGCCAACAACATCACCGCGGCGATGCATGTCGAGGGCGAATCCGCATACTTGTGGCTGGAGAACATCGGCCAGAAGGCGACTTTGCTCTCGCTTCTCAACGCGGACCCGAAGGTGGCCTTCGCGATCGGGCGTGAAGATTACGCGCTGTACAACCTCGATGCGCCTCGGAACCGGACCGGCGATGTCTTCATCTCGTGCAACGAGGGCGTACTCATCGCCAATCTTCCCCACATGAACCCGACCATGACCGGAAGTCATGGGGGCATATCCGCGCGGGACGTTCCGATGGGCTGGGTCGGACCGGCTTGCGGCATCACTCGCATTGGTTACGATTACGAACATGCCGTTCCTCACATTGCTGACATCGTCCCGACCATCTATCATCTCGCGAACTGGACCGTGCCTGCCACGATCGATGGCAGTGACCTGACGAGTCTAATAACGGGACCAGCGACATAGGAGGCCTTGCACATGACCGAAACGCAATCCATAGCGCAATCCAAGGCAAAGAGTTCCCCGAAGGAGGCCGTGAAGGAGTTCATAAAAGCGTTCTGGCTCGCGGTGAAAGATCCGGCGGTATTGCTGCGGCAACCCGCCCGTTCACCGTGGCTGGACCTTGCGACCGTGCTCGTGGCCGGCGCCGTGTTCCTTGCTAGCACAGTTTTACTCGGTGGCAGCGTCTATGCCACCTTGTACTATTACAAGACGACGTTCCTCCCGGAGATGCTGCTCGGCGGCCAACTGTTTGGTTTCATCATTCCCCCTGGAAACATTGCCGCCGTGTTCATTGACGGTTTGTTGTCGTGCGTGAAGGAATGGCTGCTGTTCAGCGTGATCATCTACATCTTCTCGCGGATAACGCGCGATGACGTCAATTTTCACGTGGTCGCCCGCGTGGTCTCGATCTGCATCGCTCCACTCGCCGTGTATTCTGCGATCCTTCTGCCGGCGAGCTTCGTCGTAATGTTGTTCGCTCCATCGGTCTACAACTACGTGTTCTTGCTCGGCATGATCTTCCTTGTCCTGGCGACAGGGATCCGGAACTTCGTGGTATGCACCCGCGCCGGGAAGCCCGGTATCTCCATAAGGAAAGCTATGCTCCTATACCTCGCTGCCGTATTCCTGCTCTACCTGATCTTCACCATCAATCACTACGAACATTTCGGGGGGGTGCTGATCTAATATGGCGAGCACGAAATCCAAGGACCTGCGCACGTTCCTGTCGATGAATGCCCTGGAACCACGTGGAGATAGCGCGGGAGCGCGGCGAACCATCCGTGACGTGTGGAGCTGGAAGTATGCCCTGCCGATCGTTGCCATCACGGGCTTGGTGATGTCGTTCAACTTCGTAATGACGTTCGTCCCGGTCGGGTGGCGCGAGTCGATGACCAACTGGTTTTATTTCGGCATCCCGCTCGGCATCCTGGCCTATCTCTACGACTTCGTGCTGTGCATCGGCGTCTCGTTCGGGATATTCGCCGCGTTTTCAGCATGGCAAGCCAGGATCGACAAGAGTGGCACGGGGCAAGCCGTTGGCAAGGAGGCATGGAGCCGCGCGCTGTGCGTCCTCCGGAACTTCATCACGCTTGAGTTTTATTTCAACGTGCTCATCGCGTGCATCATCCTCGTCTCGGCAGCGGGAGCCCACCACGAGATCGGGGCGTACGCGATGCCAACCTTCCGGATCGCCTTCATCTTCGGCATCTTTGCGAACAGCGTGCACGAGCTTGATAAGGCTCGTCCCGGGCATCTTGCAGCCCACGTGCTCTCGATTGCCTTCGTGCTCTTCCTGGTCTATGGCTTCGTGTATTACGGGATACGGGCGGCAGAATTTCTGTTTGCAGCGGCGCTGGGTGGATAGTCCATCCAATCTCCAAGCCGTTCTTTTTCCCACAACAACTTCTTATTGGTGTGCAATAATTTTGTATCATAAGACCACTTAGGAACCGGCGCGTCTGGCGATGAACCATGCCCCTCTTCAAGAAAAAGTCACAGATGTCCAAGGATACGGCATTTTTAGACCTAAAGGACTCTATGAAGAAGATTGAGAACTCGATCAAGAAAAAGGAACAAGTCGTCGGGGATCTCAAGAAAAAAGCGATGGCGGCGCTCCAGCAAAAGAACGAGAAGCTCGCCAAGATACATCTTGCCAAGAAACTGAAGCAAGAAAAGGACATCGAGGGCTTGTACAACATCCAGCGGAAGCTCAGCGATCAGATGGATGCCATCGACCAGGCAGAGACCATCGAGACGGCGACCAAGGCCTTGTCGAACGCGGTCGGTATCTTGAACAAGTACGCGAAAGTCATAGAGACCCTCAACGTCGACGGGATCATCGCTGATTCAGAGGAGAGCATCGCCATCATCGAGGATGCAGCCGAATCCATGGGCGACGCGACGCAAGACCCGGTCATCGACGATCAGCTCACCACGGAGCTCGAGGAACTGCAAGCCGAGGTCGCGCTCGACGCGGGCACCAAGCTCGTGGAAACGCCAGGGAGCGAAGGCACCGGGACAGAAACGACGACCGAGGAACCTGAGCCCGCGAAGGCGGACGAGGTGAAGAAGGAGCTCGAAAAGCTCCGGAAAGAGCTGGACATGTGATAAGGAGGGGAGCCGCGCATGCAGATACCAGAAAAAAACAAGGATTTCATAGAGCGGATCGAGGACATCTTGCAGAAAGCACTCCGCGAAAAGTTGGCCATTAAAGCACTCACCGTCGGGACGCACGGGGGCAACATTATTGCATCGTGCATCAAGCCGGACATCAAGAAGTTCAATGCCAAGGAAATGGTCGCTGCCACGACGTCGATCTTGTTCATCTCGTCGAAAGCAGTCACCAAGATTTCCGACGACTCGCTCAAGCACGTGGTCACGTACGGCCCGAGCTACATCTTGACTTGCTTTCTCACGCGCAACATCTCGTTCGGGGCGATTCTCGAGCGCCAGGTCGTCGAGCTGGGAGGTATCGAGGCCTACATCGATGACTTGAACGAGTTGGCCCTCAAGATCTCGGCGATCATCGAGACATCGGACGTGGAATTCGGTGATATCTTTTCGAGAATCAAGGTGGCCATCCCCGATGCCACGATGTACGCGATCATCACGAAGGACGGCTTGCCCATCAAGATCCAGTCCGATAACGTCGACGAGGCCAGGCTGTCCGCGTTCATCTCGGCGATCTTCAACGTGAATAACTTGATCACGGGCGAGGACGCCGAGTTCACGACCGTGATCGGCGAGGAACAAAGTACCATCATCCACGTGCTGGACGACAACCGTTTACTTGCAATTTCCGTCCCCGCTGGCGGCAGCTCGAGTCTCATGAAATACATCGTTCGCATCAAGGAATTGATAAAGCCTTGAACTGGGTCTCGCGGTCATTGCTCGAGGGGAAGGGACATCATGTCCCGGGCAATGATGATGTTGCCGGCGAACGTCCTTTTGGCTTGCTCTTTAAGTACCTCTTCCTTGCCGGCGAGCGACAGCGAATAATGCACGAGGACCAGGTTTTCCACGCCAGCGAGCGACGCGACTTGTCCCACGCCGGACGGCGTGCTGTGGTTGATGCGCGTGGCGAGCTCTATGTCCTCGTCGAGCAAGGTGGCCTCGTGGATCAGGTAGTCGCAGCCCTCCGCGAGCCGTGCCACGCTGTCCGTGGGGCTCGTGTCGCACGCGTAGCAGAAGGATACCACGTGCACGTCGTCCTCGTCCTTGATGTCGATGCGGATGGCATGGGCCGCGGGATCGTGAACGAGTGGTGCGTGGCGGCGCGTCATTTTCCATCCATTTATCGTTCCCGGGCTCGGCGTGAACAGCAGCTCGTGCTCGGAAAATAGTTCCTCGGCATCGATGTCCGTGAAGCGCAGCTCGAAGTTGATGAAATCATCGGGCGTGCTGGTGAGCTTGAAGAGCGTCGTGATGCGATCGAGCACGTAACCCGGCGCGATGATCTCCAGCGGCGCCTCGCGCCTGGCCACGAGCACGTTTTGCCACAAGAACGTCATGATGCCTATGAAGTGGTCGTTGTGGCCGTGCGAGATGAAAACCTTGTCGATGGCTTTCATGTCGATGCCTGCCTCGATCAAGCGGCGTGTCGTGCCTTCCGCGCACTCGATCAAGACGTGATTATTTCCCACCGTCACGAGCAGCGTCGTCGGGTTTTGCTGCAAGGACATCGCGGATGCCGCGGTTCCCAGAAACGTGAGCTTCCAGTCAACCATGGTTTCGTCGGTCCTCATCGAACCTGCTTGATCTCCTCGCCGTGAAGCCGAGCATATATTTTTTCGACATTTATTATGGCATTGTTGCGGTTCGCGAGGTTGTCGGGCGGGCCGCGTTGCAAGTACGTCAGGACCGGCATGCCCGCCACCAGCCGCGTGCCCGGCGGCGTGATGTCTCGCAACTCGCCTTCGAGCCGCAAGTTGTCGAGCCTGGGCATGGAAAAATCACGATCCGCGAACAAAATGAATTTGATTGCATGATACTTCGGGACATACACCCGCCCCTCGATCGACCGCCGTTCCTGGCCGCGCATGAAGGATTTCACGTGATCGATGATGAGGTTTCCATCCAGCGCGAGGCACGCGGGCTCCATGCTTCCCGGGATTCTCGGGTTGATCTCCATGAAATAGAGCCTGGTTTTTTTGTGCACGAAGTCGATCCCGTAGATGCCTTTCAAGCCCGCTTGACCGCTGAGGGCCACGACGAGCTTGCCGATC
>Ga0315277_10005738_pt1 | contig 16324 bp, 20 predicted proteins | sample YL17G05_15_MG_FD_203695 | JGI IMG/M metagenome (GOLD analysis project Ga0315277, IMG submission 203695) | Sediment microbial communities from Yellowstone Lake, YNP, Wyoming, USA - YL17G05_15 | ecosystem: Environmental > Aquatic > Freshwater > Lake > Sediment | place: USA: Wyoming | collected... | reverse complement strand
AGGATAGTGCAAGAGGCTTCAGATCAACAAAAAATTTTATTATTACTATTTATCTTAGGACAGGAAAACTTAAATTCAATTTACCCACATGAAACGGCGAAGAGCCCAAAATTTTGGCGCGATGGATGTCTTGTGCACCGATAAAACCGGCACCATTACGCAGGGCAAAATCGTGCTGGAAAAGCACCTGGACGTGCGCGGCGAACCCAGCGAGAAGGTGCTGCACTATGGCTACCTGAACAGCTACCACCATACCGGATTGAAGAATCTGCTCGACGAGGCGATTCTCGACCACGAGGAGCTAGAAGAACGCCTGAAAGCCAAAGAAAAGTACCGCAAGATCGACGAGATCCCCTTCGATTTTGTTCGGCGCAGAATGTCGGTGGTGATCGAAGATGAAACCGGGTTGAACACGCTCATCTGTAAAGGCGCAGTGGATGAAGTGATGAGCCAATGCAGCCGGGTGGAGATCAATGGCCAGGTCATCGGCAAGTCGTTTGAATACGACGCAGAAAGCCGGAAGATGGTGGGCGAACTGAATGGAGAGGGCTTCCGAGTGATCGGCCTGGGCTATAAGCAAATGCCGGGGGCTACGGATGAGCCAGTATACTCGGTCAAGGATGAATCGGACCTGATTCTGCTGGGTTTCCTAGCCTTCCTCGACCCGCCCAAGGACACCGCCGCAGAGGCATTGAAGCGGCTTCATGGCCTGAACGTGGATGTCAAGATCCTGACTGGCGATAATGAGATCATCACCGCCTACATCTGCAAGCAAGTGGGCATGCCAGTGGAGAATCTTCTGCTTGGCTCCCAAATCGAGGCGATGAACGAGGGCCAACTCGCCGAAGCGGTCAGCGTGACCAGCGTCTTTGCTAGACTAGTTCCGGCACACAAGGAGCGCGTCATCCGCGCGCTCCAGAGCAAAGGTCATGTCGCCGGCTTTATGGGCGATGGTATCAACGACGCCCCAGCTTTGAAGGCTGCCGATGTGGGCATTTCGGTCGATAGCGCGGTAGACATCGCCAAGGAGTCATCCGACATCATTCTGTTGGAGAACAGTCTGTTGATCCTGGAGCAAGGTGTGATGGAAGGGCGGCGCGTGTTCGGCAACATCATCAAGTACATCAAGATGGCAGCTTCTTCCAACTTCGGCAACATGTTCAGCGTTGTGGGAGCCAGTGCGTTCCTGCCGTTCCTGCCCATGCTGCCGATTCAGGTGCTGACAAACAATCTGCTATACGATTTTTCGCAGACCGCCATCCCCACCGACGAAGTTGATGCCGATTGGCTGACCAAGCCGCGCAAGTGGGCGATCGGCGAAATCCAGCGTTTCATTCTGTTTATCGGACCCATCAGCTCGATCTTCGATTACCTGACGTTCTTCATTATGCTCTACCTGTTCAATGCTTGGACTGATCCGGCTCTTTTCCACACCGGCTGGTTCGTCGAGTCGCTCTTTACCCAGACGTTGATCATTCATGTCATCCGCACCAATAAGATTCCATTCATTGAAAGCCGGGCGAGCTTACCGTTAATCGTTTCTTCGATGATCATAGTCGCGGTGGGCGCATGGCTAACGGTTTCGCCCTTGGCCGGCGCGCTCGGTTTTGTCCCGCTGCCGCCCCTGTATTGGCTGCTACTAGCGGTTATGCTGGTGTGCTATGTGATTCTGACCCAGGTCGTGAAGACCTGGTTCGTTCGTAGGTTTGGCGAATGATAGTCAGAACCGTGCGATTTTAAAGGAGAAGAAAACGATTCGAGGCTAAATGGTACTAGTAAAAAGTGGACAGAATCGGAAAGAAATCCGCCTCGGTCTTGAGGTGGAGGTAGTCCTGAAGAAGGATCAGCGTACCGGCAAGAGGACTCGCGGAATAGTGAAGGAGATCCTGACCAACTCCCACTATCATCCGCACGGCATAAAGGTGAGGCTTTTGGATGGACAGGTGGGAAGGGTGCAGGAGATCATGGAAGAGTAAGAAGTAGCTACTAATTTTGTTACAGAACAATTCGTGAAAAGAGTGCGCGGGCCTGCAGCGTGTTTGATCTGCAGGCCGAGGCAAACAAACCGGCTTTTTTAATCCTTGGTCAGCTCTTTCAGCGCCTCTTCAACGCCTTCCAGCTCGCTCTTGAGCGCCTCTCTGTAGCTCTCCAGCATCTCAACCTGTTCCCTTTTGCTCAGGAACTTCCTGCCTGCACAGCCGCAGGCACCATGGGGCCCTGCCAGGGGCATCTCATGGCACCCGGACGCACCGTGACGCATATTTTCATCGCTGCAACACATTTATTTCAGCTCCTCGTCCAGAAGATCGATGATGATTCTCCTGGTCTTCAACTTCCACACCTTCTCAGGCGTACCGCCTTTGACCTCCCGGTAAGAGGCCACCTCGACAATTCCTGCCTGCTTGAGGGCGGAGAGGTGATAAGTAAAGTCCGGCCAGGGACATCTCTTCGCCAAGCTTCAGCTGCTCAAAGATCTCCTTGGTGCTCCTTTCGCCCGTGCCGATGCAGTGGATGATCTTCTATCTTGTAGGGCAGTGCAACGCTCGAATGTACTTCTGAATGGATCTCAGAGCTTGAGGGAGGTCTTGACCGTGGCACATGAGTGTACGCCTTGAATGGTTGAGTGTTTTACTTGAATATTGAAGCTCTTTGCTTTTAAGGCTTTCGGGCGATGGGGCAGCATCAAGGGTTCATCAGCACATCATTTCGAGTTGCTGCCGACCGTAACTCGCGCCTCGGGAATTCACTGGCGGACAAGATTGTGCGCAGCGACTTCTACTTATTAGGAGTTACGCAGTTGAATCGGTGAAGTCTAAGTCTCCCCGAACAAACTACGCTATATGATGGTTAGAGATCGGATTTGCACCTAAAATTGGCAATAACATATCGCTAAATTAGCAGTGTGCAATTCAACTGCGTAACTCCTACTTATATTTTATTCTGTTGCATATGCCGTGAAGCCCGTAGCCCAGGTGATAAAGAACGGTTCAAGCATAAATTTAAGCTTGTAGGAATCCTTCAGGTGTGATATGTGGCCAGAGATAGAAACCCATTATCTTGATCGTGATGAACGGACCTGGAAGAAAAAATTAATCATCGTTGATCTGGAACCAAATGAATGCCCATATTGTTATAGGACTATAACTCCCCAGTTTATTGATTCTTATTTGTACTCACCCCTGGGACTTCCTCTTATAAACCTTCCAGAGAATACGCTACAGAGTATCTATCGATGTCCAAATATGGGTTGTGGTTTAATCTTTATTGCAGTATATAAATTGAAAGAAGCAGCAGACAAAGAGACCTATTATTACCTCTCTTCGGTTGGGCCGCGCCATCCTAGAACGTCACATGAGTTAGAGACAATTAAAGGCGTATCACCTAAGTTTTATGATATATATGCCCAAGCCCAGTTTGCAGAAGAGATGGACCTAAAAGAAATATGCGGTATGGGTTATAGAAAGGCATTAGAATTTCTTATAAGGGATTATATTAAGCTAACAGTTGATGAAAATAAAACAAGGACTCTTAATCTAGGCACCTGCATAACTAATTATATTGATGACATAAAGATAAAAGAAGCGGCAAAACGAGCGGCATGGCTTGGAAATGATGAAACACATTATTACAGAAAGCGGGAGGATAAGGATCTACAAGATTTGAAGGTCCTATTGCGAATAACTATTAATTTTGTAGATTCTAGTTTAATGTTGGATAGGTACACTAATGAAATGACATGAGGATGAAATGACATGAGGGTCATTCGGAGATGCTGGTGGAAAAGCACACATTGGTTACAAAGCGGAAAGAGGCGACAAAGCCCTTATCTTGGATAAAGCCAGATGCCTCTCTTAAGAAAATCTCGGATATCTTGAATTCAGAGGGCTATACTACAAAAGAAGACAAGCAATTTCATCCGATGCAAGTTAAGAGGATCTTGGGCAGGAAGGCATTCTGCAAAGGCATCTATATATATATCCGGGCGTGGCGCCGCCAGTCCTAGAGAGCTAATTTCAAGTAACATCATCTATTGATATCGTTTTTCAATCTGATGCAAGTTCTTTTTCGTCATGCTTCTCTTGACTAAAATCAGCATCTATCGAGCGATTTCAGAGGAGCTAAACACGTACCTTCTTTTCAACCCTGGACTAGTCTCACTTCTTCAGCATCTTCTTGATCTCTTGCACGGTCGCAGTCCTGCCGACCATCTTGGACTCGCCGTCCACATAGAGCGCAGGCGTCATCATCACCCCGCGGTTCATGATCTCCTGGATGCTGTCCACCTTAATCACCTCGGCCTCGATGCCTGACTCCTGGACGGCTTTCTCCACGTTCTTCAAAAGGCTCTTGCATTTCGCACATCCCGTTCCAAGGACCTCTATCTTCACCATGTTTTTTCACCTAATTATCCCACAATCGCACCGTACAGCATGCCCACCAGGGTTGAGATCAGCACCACCAGGCCGATGTAAACGCCTCCTTTCCTAGCGCCTATGACCCTCATTATTACTATCATGCTGGGCAGGCTCATGGATGGTCCTGCCAGGAGCAGCGAAAGCGCCGGGCCCGGTGCCGTCACTCCCGCGCTGTACCCGAAGAGCGTGCCCACGATGGGGATCTCCAGCAGCGTGGGCATGTAAAGCAGAGCGCCCACGATCGAGGCCACGAAGCACGCCAGGAGGCTGTTCGAGCCGAAGATCGACCTGATCAGATCCACAGGCAAGAAGTAACCAATTACGCCTGTGATGAAAGTTCCCACGATCAGCAAGGGGAAGATCTTCCTGGCGAGGTCCCATGTCTCCCCAAAGAAGACGCTCCTCTCTTCATCGGAGAAGTACCTTCCAAGGACGAAGGCTGCTGCTAATACAAAGGCTGCCACTATCGTCCATTTCAGTGCGAACTGCCACGATGATGTGGCAAAGAGAAGCACCCCGATCAGAAGCGTCAGGAACAATATCGACTTGTGTTTGAGGCCGCCTACTTCCCCTGGCGCATCATCCGCTTGTACGGCAGTTGCCGCCGTTACCTCACCAGGCCCTGCCTCGCACTTTTTGGGGCTTCTTTCGAATATGGCAGCCATAATCAGGCCGATGACCACGGCCATCAAGACCGCAGCTAATGCTCTGGCAATGCCCAGATCAAGGCCCAGTACCCGCGCCGTCAGGACGATGGCCAGCAGGTTGATGGCCGGGCCTGAGAAGAGGAAGGCGGTGGCCGGTCCGATGCCTGCGCCTTTCTTCTCAATGCCTGCAAACATGGGCAGGATGGTGCAGCTGCAGACCGCAAGGATTGTTCCGGAGGTCGCTGCCACGCTGTAGCAGAGCCACTTGGGGGCATCTCTTCCAAAGTACTTCAGCACGGTCTCTTTATGCAGGAGCGCAGAGATTGCCCCGGCGATGAAGAAGGCCGGGATCAGGCAGGTCAGGACATGGGCGGATAAGTACTCTTGCAGAGTCGTGAGCCCGGCCTGGAGGGCAGCAGCAATGATATACGTAACCACAAGATCAGCTCCTGCTGGTGAGGGATCTCTCCAGAATCCTTCCCGCCTCGGCAAGCTGGGTTATCTGCCGCAGGGCTAAGGCATCCACCTTTCTTATCAGATCGAATACCAGAGGGTCTTTTATGCTGTAAAGGGTCCTCTTGCCGTCCATCTTTCGCTCCAGGATGCCGGCCTCGTGGAGGATGTTGAGGTGCTTGGAGATGGTCGATTGAGACCTTTGGAAGGCGGGGAGGATCTCGCAGACACAGCGCTCGCCGCTGGAGAGGTATTCCAGCAGCTCAAGCCTGGTGGGATCCGATAGAGCATTGAGGATCTTCACGCGCAGGTTCGAGACGGATTTTTGGGTCATGATAGATCAATCTAATTTCATATTCACATATCAACTTATCGCCATATGACGATATAAAGTTTGATAATCCTTGTGCGTTTCTCAAAGCGTACTACAAAGTCCCTTTTAATCAGACAAAACAGATATATCAGATTAATCAGAAAAAGTTAAATACTCAGAAGGACTCTTATTTTCAGAGGAATCAGATGTATGAGCAAAAAGGAGATCGAACCCTGTTGCACGCCTGCCGACCTGTGCTGCTGTAAGGTTGAGTCCATCATTAGCATGGATGAGCGAGGCCAGATGGTGCTTCCCAAAGAGATACGAGAGAAGGCAAAGATTTGCGCCGGAGACAAGATGGCAGTGGTGAGCTGGGAGAAGGACGGCAAGGTCCTTTGCATCTCGCTGATAAAAGTTGAGAATCTGGAGGAGATGGTCAAGACCTTCCTTGGGCCAGTTGCAAAAGAGATATTCCAAAACAAATGACCGAGAGAAAATAAGGAGATGATGGAGATGAAAGATGCGGAATTGAAGGTCCTGGTAAGGAAAGGATACGGAGATATCGCCAGACAGGGCGGTTCCTGCTGTCCGTCAAAGAGCGGGTGCTGCACATCGGCTTCGCCTGAAGCTATCAGCAGGAAGATCGGTTATTCTGAGGAGGACCTGAAGGAGGTGCCGTCCGGGTCAAACCTCGGCCTCGGCTGTGGAAATCCCATTGCATTAGCTGCTATAAAAGAAGGGGAGACCGTTCTCGACCTTGGCTCCGGAGCAGGATTCGACAGCTTCCTGGCCTCGGAAAGGGTGGGATCGTTGGGCAGGGTGATTGGAGTGGATATGACCCCAGAGATGGTGGAGCGGGCCGGAGAGAATGCCGTCAGAGGAAATTACAGCAATGTGGAGTTTCGCCTGGGCGAGCTGGAGCGTCTTCCGGTTGCGGATGGCTCCGTCGATGTCACCATATCCAACTGCGTCATCAACCTGGTTCCCGACAAGAAGAAGGCCTTTGCGGAAGCCTTCCGGGTCCTCAAGCCCGGCGGGAGGCTGATGGTCTCGGATATAGTGCTGCTCCAGGATCTTCCAGACTTTGTGAAGCAATCCGCTGAAGCTTACGTCGGCTGCCTTTCCGGAGCTGTAGAAAAAGAGCATTACTTGGAGATCATAAAGTCATCAGGATTCGAGGACGTCGAGATAATCGAGGAGTCGATCTTATCCCTGGACCTTCTGAAGAGCGATCCAATTGGGCAGGCCCTGGTCGAAAAAGTATTTTCCGGAAAGCGAAAAGAGCTTGAAGCGATGGAGGCCACGGTGTCAAGCATAAGGGTCCGAGCCAGGAAGCCCTGGCTCTAATCCTGGCGGTATCCATGAGCGAGAGCCCGGATCAAATTAACGACTTTATGCGAGAAAATGCAGCGAGGAGCGTAATCCAGGGTCAGGGAAACCCTGCAGTAGCCACCAGATTCAGATCTTTGCAATTTTTGGTCGTGTATGAGTCATACTGATTGCCCAGATTATGGAAAGAAAGGCGCAGGAAATATAGTTCTGAAGGAATTCTATGGGAAGAACAACGCAGCGCTTCTCAAATGTAGGACCTGTGGACATTGTTTTAGTGAGACATGTGGAACGCCGTTTTTCGGATTGATCACTCTACTTAACCTAACAATTCGCAATTCATTAGCTAGGTTCGTGCGCAAAACAATGAATTGTAGCAAAATTCTGAAGAGGCACACTCATGCTTTTAACTTCTTTCAAGCATGGTATAATTTCGTCAAACCTCATAAATCTCTTCGGCTAGAGGTGAATCAAGGAATTAAAAGATGGGTGCAGAGAACACCTGCCATGGCAGAAGGGCTTACGGATCACATTTGGACTTTAAAAGAGCTGATGACCTTCAGGGTCCCTGTTCAATGAGGCACGTACACGACCCAAATTCTGAGAGAGAATCTATTTTATATATAAAATGAGTTAAACGAGTGGTTTTGATGAAAAGCTATTTAGTGATGTTCATATCGCTCTTGATCCTGGTATCACTTTTAGGCACCTCTGCGACAGCCAATACCGGGGCAAAGACCTCTAATACCAGCCTTCTTGCAGCCGTAACGAACCCCGCCATTGTGAAGGATGAAATCATCATCGCCAAAGAGAATGGAACCCAGGTGGAGTGGCGACACATCGTCCTGAAAGGGAACAACACCCAGATAGGCATGGCCTTGGGCCAGATCGCCCAGAGTGATTACGGAGTCAAATCCCTGACTAGATATGCCGATCCAGTCTATGGCAAGGCCAGACTGGCCTATATGGAGAGGAATTATCCCATTATGAGAGAGAGGATGAAGGGTATAGCTATGGCCTATGGGCTCACTCCAGACAACGCCACCTTCGATACCAACACCTTACCCTACGATGTGGGATCTATAGCCTGCTCCATGATCTACTTCCCCCCGGAGACAACGGCCAATGGCCATGCCATAACCTCCAGGAACACGGAATGGTATCTGGTTCCTATGGATGTCTACCTCAACCCTATGGATGTCTACCTCAACAAGACTGAGAAGGGGACTGGCAATCGAGTATGCTCTCGGAACTTCTTAATGGAGATATATCCTGATCAGGGGTACCCGACTTTAGCAATTGGCTCCATCGACCTCAACATGGTCCTCGATGGGCTGAACTCCAAAGGTTTGGGTATATCGGCATTGGAGGATGATCAGATGGACCCGGTCCTGAAGATGCCTTTGGCAGGGGGTAGGGACAGCGGCATTTGGAGTATGCAGATAACGCGGCTCGTCCTGGAGACTTGCAAGACCGTGGAGGAGGCAAAGATAGCTTTCCTGGCCAACAAGGAGTTCCTGCCCGTGGCCGGATTACACTATATGGTCTATGATAGCCATGGAAATTCAGCGATAATCGAGTGGAATAAGACTGACGGAAACCTGTACTTCACAGACGGCAACAGCAGCAAGCCCAATATCATGACCAATCACCCAATGTACATATTCTCCAAGTACGCCACGAAGGATCTGCCAAGAGAGAACGATATGATTCCATATAACGATCCCTACGACTCCTTCAACCGCTACATAACTCTGTATAACATCACCAGCAGCCATAAGGGCAAGTACTCTGAGATGGACACTGCCGATGCATTGAGTGCAGTCTCAGCCAACACGATGGTCGCGTCCGAGGGTGCTTTTATGCCGCTTCCAATCAATACTATCTATAATGCCCTCTTGGATCTTACTGATAGAAGCCTGAAAGTGAAGTTTTACCTCAAGAACGGGCCTATCGATCCAAAGACAAATGAGAACACTTCGATCTTCTCGCCGTACTTGACCTTCAAGATGGATAATTCAACTAAGCTGCAGTGAGGGGATCGCTCCTGGTACCACTTTTAGGCGATCTTGACTGAGAACGCTGAAGCCCGTGCGGGGGTCTCATCCCCCGCACGTGAAGGTCAGTAGCGGTAACTTTTCGTTCCTGGCTTTACAATCTCAGATATAGGTCCTGCTTGTGCGTTGGGTTGCGTACGTGAGCTACTGAAAAGCGCTAACAAATGACTCAGTGGATGTTTAATGCCAAAATGAATCCTATGCATTCGATTCTCGCGATGATTTTCAGTAACATTCACCCACGACCTATTTATGATAATCATTTTAAAGATCTTTTGGACTTTATCGCTGATCTCTCTTGATCCTGGGGCCTCAGGCACACGAGTCACAGTGGATCTTATTGCTCCTTCGTAGGCCCGCTAGAATCTGCCAGCGAAGTCTTGAGCCCGTAGCTCCCTTGAGTTGGTTGATGGCCTGGGCGATGAACCCAGGTCGCTCCTTTATTTCGGCTGCGGTTACAACCGTACTACAGGGGCATCCCCCACATGGGATACCACTTTGTCTCATCCTTCTCCACGGGCAGCTCTTTTTCCATCAGCGACCTCAGCCTGAACTCCTGCGATGTGTCCCGCTGGCTGCCTCGCGGCGCAAAGGGATAGTAGGAGCCCAGCTTGAAGTTGTAGATCCAGTAGACGGCGTCCTCGCCCCGGAAGCGGTAGACTGCGGCCAGAAGCTGCGTTCCGAAGCCCTGCTCCATCAGGATCTGGCAGACCATCTGGATGCTGGTCACCAGATCGTCGAAGTCGGGGTCCTTCAGAACCACCCAGATGTAGTTGTACTCGTCCTTCTGGATGCTGTACTGCGTTCCCGTCTCCTTGATGCCCAGCTTGAGCAGGTCCTCGATCTCCGCCCTGGCGGCCTCGTACTTTGAGGACTCCATGGGCTTGATGCAGACTGCTGCCGCGCCATCGGCCTTCAGGCCCAGGTTTGCCTCCAAAGTCACCGCCGCCGTGGCGATGGCGAAGAGCCGGTCGGTCTTGGCCTCTGGAAGCTTGGTCTTTCCCAAGATGGAGTCCAGGAACCCCATCTCAGGCCGCCTCCAGCTCTTGCTCTATCTTCTGCAACGCTGCAATCCTGGCCTCCGTCGTGGGATGGGTGGAGAACAGGTGCATGATGGACGAGCCGGAGATGGCTGGCACGATGAACAGCGCGCTGACCGGCCCTTCCACCTTTCTCAGATCCTGCGTGGGAACCTTAAAGCCGCTGATCTTCATCAGGGCCGAGGCCAGATTGGACGGCTGGCCGGTAATGATCGCCGAGCCCCGGTCGGCCGCGAACTCCCGATACCTGGAGAGGGCGCGGATGAGAATGAAGCTCACTATCCAGACCACCAGAGAGACCAGGAACAGGACTATGAAGCTGCCGCCTGAATCCCTATTGCGACTGCTGCCGCCGCCGAAGAAGGGCAGCCACTGCACGAACATCTGGGCTACAGAGGCGAGAAATGTGGCTATGGTCATGACCATCATATCCCTGTTCTTCACGTGAGTCAGCTCGTGGGCCAGCACCGCCTCCAGCTCGCTCCGATTGAGCTGCTGCATGATGCCCGTGGTCACGGCCACCACAGCGTTCTTCTGGTTTCGGCCGGTGGCGAAAGCGTTGGGCATGCTGGTCTTCACTATGGCAACTTTGGGCATGGGCAGGTCGGCAATGGCGCATAGCCTGGATATCGTCTGGTGGAGCTCCGGAGCCTCGCTCTCCGAGACAACCTTTGCTCCCATGGACGCCAGGATCATCTTGTCCGAAAAGAAATACTGGATGAACATGAAGGCGCCAATGAACAGGATTATGACCGTCTGGCTGGTGTTCATGGCCAGCAGAACAGCCAGGAAGGCCAAGTAGACCACAGCCAGGAGGAACATGGTCAGAAACATCCTGGCCTCAAGCCCCCGATCAGATTTCCATCTTAACATATCTCAATTTCACCTTGAAACTTATAGGTGTCATAGGTCGCTACTAGGATATTAGACCTTCTTATGGACACCTTCCCAAAAGATATCCTCTGACCAATAAAAATCCATCGGATGCAATAGGGCACCAGCTAAATAGTTGAAGCGGCATTTTCTGAAAAGATCGGAAAAGTGAGGCAGATCTTGATGGCACAAGCGAAGATGGGAGACAAGGTATTGGTGCATTACAGCGGCAAGCTCGATAACGGCTATCTCTTTGATACAACGGAAGGGTCCGATCCTCTGGAGCTGGAATTGGGCTGCGGTCGATTCATCCCCGGCTTTGAAGAGGCCATCGTCGGGATGAGTCCTGGCGAATCCAAGACGGTTCGGATTCCCCCCGAGAAGGCTTACGGCCATTACAGAGAGGATAGAGTGATAAAGATGGACAAGAAGGACCTTCCGGAAGAGATCGTTCCCGCGGAGGGCATGACCCTGGAGATCTCCGCATCCAACGGCGTCATGGTTCCGGTGCAGATCACGGATATATCCGGCTCCTCCGTCACTTTAGATGCCAATCACCCGCTGTCCGAGCAGACCCTGACCTTTGAGATAAAGCTGGTAAAGATAGCAGAAGGAAAAAAAGTAAGAGATTCATCCAACGCAAGTTAGATATATCAAAGGGTGAGAAATTAAGCCGGGATAATGGCCACTGCCGTTCCTGAGGACGGCAGTAAATTATGCATCAAGGTGGGAGCTATTTTGGATAATCGCGCGGCAGTGTTCATTGATGGAGCTTATCTGACGAAGATCCTGGACGTTGATTTTGGCAAACCAAAGATCGACCTGGCCGGATTTTCAGAGATACTCTGCGGCAATTATGAGCGGCTGAGAACCTATTACTATAACTGCATGCCCTACCAGAGCTGCTCTCCCACTGAAGAGGAGCGCAGAAGGTTCGCGTCCATGGACAAGTTCGTCTACACCCTGCGCAAACTGCCCAGGTTCGAGGTGAAGCTGGGAAGGCTGGGCTGCGTGGGTGGAGAGTTTGTGCAGAAGAGGGTGGACATTGCTCTGGCCGTGGACCTGGTCCGGCTGAGCTGTGAAAGGATTATCGGAAAGGCCGTGGTCGTCACCGGAGATAGTGATTTCGTTCCTGCCATCGAGGCTGCGAAGGAGGCGGGCGTTCTGGCGGTGCTCTACTACTCCCCCAGCTCCATACACGACGAGCTGCTGTCCGCGGTGGATGAGAGCAGGGTCATCGATCAAGAACTGATAGGCCAGGTGGCGCGATAGACCTGTCCGAGGAAATTATCGACGGGATCTCAGCAGCCATTCTTCTTGGTCCAGGTCGAGGTCCGGAGTGTATCTGGAGAGCGTATCCTCCACGAATCCGGCTATGCCCCTCGGGTAGTATGCTTCCAGGGCGTCCAGCTCCGCCATCCTGCGGGGGTCGAGCCCACAGGGCCTGAGGTAGCGTTTATACAGGTCGTGATGCTTCCTAGGCCCCTTCTCTCCCGGCACCATGGGAATCTTTCGCTCCAGAACCTGATCCGGAGTCAGAGCAACGTGCTTTAGCCGGATATCCCTTTCTTCCTGGTGGTTTTCTCTGGCCACTGCCTGCGCCAGGTCCCTGCAGAAAGTGAAACCATGGATGCTTAGGTCTGAGAGGCAGAGGATGATAGTGGTATTCCTTTGGGAGCGATGAAGAAGGGCCTCCACTGCCCCTGCCAAGGGGCGGCTGCTGATGGAGACGAGCGCCGCGCCTTGCTTAGTGCATACCGGCAGGAGCAATGGGTCGAACGCCGACCGGTTCAGCCAGAGCTCAATCCGATAAGGCCGGATCTCTGATGCGGCATCGGGCAGGAAGATGTGCTCTCCGGGGACCTCTTCCAGGAAGGCACTTTTCGGAACATAACCAAGCTCTCTGGCCTTATTCGCCCACTTAGGCAGTTTCTCCCCATCGCTCTCATGATAGGGCCTGGTCACCCTGATCTCCCCCACGAATCCTCCGCAGATGGGATAATCGGATTCATTTCGTCCCAGGGCGTAGTAAAAGAGCGCTCTGATGGTGGTCCGGGGCTTTCCAAAATCCTGGAGTGCCTTGGCCACCCATTTGCACTTGGTCCTGTGGGTCTCGGTCTCTACAAATGCCTCGGTCATGGTTTGACCTATTAAGATTGTCTCATCCGAGGCTTTGCTGATAGCGGGTCAGAATTCTGCCATGTCTGTCGATCTCTCCCTCGGCTATCCTCGTGGAGCTGATCTTCCCGTGATCCTGAGCCAACTGATACTCGATCACTGAGATGTGGAGAGGCCTCAAGCCCCGCTTCTCCCTCAGGCGGTTAATCTTTTGAGCCATAGGCAGAGTCTCCGGGGAGACGACGATATAATCGAAGTCCTCGCAGATAGAGGAGCCGCATTGGTCATCTATCTTTATAATTTTGACATCCTTGATGCCAAAACACCTCCTGATAGCATTCCTCAAATTTCTCTGCCTCATCTCGAATTCTCGCACTGATCTGTTCCGGCTTGCCCTGGCCATCTCGTTGGAGGTCAGTCCAATGACCACCTCTCCGTCTTTGCCCAGCTCAAATGCACGCCTGAGCAGGGCGATATGTCCGTCGTGAAAGGGATCGAAGGTGCCTCCAACCGCAACTCTGGCCATACAGGGCCGCAAACGAGGGAGCCGTATAAGTACTTGGCGGCTTAGATGCGCCGGCCCCGGAAGCGCTCCAGGATTCTGGCCACAATATGGCGCGAGCTGCAGAGATCACAGGGCTCGTGAGCCTCGATTCGCACGATCTTGGGGCGAAGATTGCGCCTTGATAGCTCGGTCTCAAGAAGAGCTGGATTGAAGTGCTGGTCGAAGCCCAAAGTGATTATATCCGGCTTCAGCTGCTCGATGGTCCGGAAGATGTCCTTCTCCTCACCTAAAACGGCCAGGTCCACAACCTTTAGAGATTGGACCATCCTCCGCCGCTGGGCCTCAGGCACTATGGGCTTGGGCTTATGTCGCACGTTCACATCCCTGGCCACTATCACCACCAGCTCGTCTCCCTGAGCCTTGGAGCGCTCCAGGTAGAGAATGTGGCCAGGATGAAGGAGGTCAAAGGTTCCTGTGGCTACTACCCGTGTCAAAGCTCATCCTCTCGGTTCGGATCTGCTAATCCATCGATCTCTTCATCTTTGAAATCGATATCAAGGACTGGTAGACGCCGTCTTTCGCCGGCTGCATCGTAGCAGGTCCAGCTGTTCTCATCGAAGGGGGGGCCGACTATGATATGATAGTCTCCGGTGCGAGAGAAGAACTGAACATCCGGCCCGGAGGGCCTCAGGTCCGCAGAAGGATGGCTGTGAGCTGAGCCCACCACCGGCATATTGGGCAACATGTAAAGCCGGATCAAGGCGCTCATCCTCGATGACTCCGTCCCGGGAAGGATCAGAACCTCGGTGATGACGTCCTCCTCGGCCTGCAGAAGCCCTGCGAACTCCGATGGAAAGGATGATCGGGACGCCTCCAGAATGAATTGCAGTGTGTCCTTGGCAATGCCGCGAATCGTTCTCTTTCTCACGAGTCCTCCAGGGGGCGGAGATGGACACAGTCCCCGGCCACCATCCGCTTCAGCCCTTCTTTGGCCCTGAGCAAGAGAGCCCCGTCCTCCGCCAGGTCCACCGCCTCGCCCGTCAGATCGCCCTCTAGGGAGGTAATTCGCACCTGCCTTCCTAAGGTAGTCGAACGCCTTCGCCACTCTTCATAGATCTCTTTGGAGCCCATCTTCTCGTATGCCTCTTCCATCTCTAGAAGGATCATCTGGATAAGCTCGACCCGGGAAACCTCCTTTCCTAGCTCCTGCGAAAGCGAGGTCGAATTCCACTCCGCAGGAAATCCTGAAACGTCAACGTTGGCGTTGATGCCCAATCCCACTACGGCATATTCCAGCCTATCTACCTCAGCGCTGACCTCCATGAGGATACCGCAGATCTTTCGTTCATTGATCAAGAGGTCATTGGGCCACTTGATGTCGGCATTAAGGCCATAGAGGGCCTGGATGGATCGGGAAACGGCGACGCTCACGACCATGTTCACACGAAAGACCTGGGCCAAGGGCATCTGGGGCTTGAGGATTAGGCTCATCCAGACGCCGCCGGGAGGCGAGGCCCAGGGCCTGCAAAGCCGGCCCCGGCCTTGCGTCTGGATCTCAGCCAGAATGATTGTGCCGTTCTGACAATCACGAGCTATCGACCTGGCTACCTCATTGGTGGAGGAGACCTCACGGCGGCAGCAGAGATCTTTGCCCAGCCACTTTGTCTTGAGGCCGGAATGAATCAGATCCGCGTCCAGAAGATCGGGCTTTTTGGCCAGACGATAGCCTTTCTTGGTGGAGGCTTCGATCTCATATCCCCTGGCCTTGAGATTCTTGATCTGCTTCCAGACGGCGGCGCGGGAGATGCCCTGTCGGGAGGCCATCTCCTCTCCCGATACCCAATCACCGCAGCCTAAGAAGCTCAAGATGTCCTGGCCAGCCAAGCTCAGCTCTTCTCCCCTGCCTTTTGCTGGCTCAGGTAGGATCCGACGGCCGCAGAGATGGCAGCAATCTGTCGGGTGTCGGCGCCCAATACTGAGGCCAGCGACTTGCCCTTCTCGTAGTCCTCGACGGCGATCACCTTGACCGATTCGATGATGTTCTCCTCCTTGATGAAGTGAGTGTTGATGTCGCCAGTTCTGAACCGTGCATTTCTGAGCACCGCCTTGTGGAAGATGATATTGGTCTTCACCCCCACGATGATGTATTCGTAGAGGGCGCGCTCCATCCTGGCGATGGCCTCCTTTCGATCCTTGCCATGGGCCACCAGTTTGGAGATCAATGAGTCGTAGTAGGGCGGGATGACGTAGCCGGTGTAAACTCCGCTGTCCACCCTGATGCCAGGGCCTCCTGGACTCCTGTACCTCTTTATCTTTCCCGGCGAGGGTAAGAAGTCGTTCAGAGGATCCTCGGCATTTATTCTGCACTCGATGGCCCAGCCTCGTATCTTCATATCGCTCTGGTCATAGCCCAGATCATAGCCTGCCGCCACCATGATCTGCTCCTTGGCCAGATCCACGCCCGTCACCATCTCAGTGATGGGATGCTCTACCTGCAGACGGGTGTTCATCTCCAGGAAGTAGAAATCGCCGCGGGAGTACATGAACTCCACCGTGCCGGCGCTCACGTAGCCG
>Ga0315277_10005735_pt1 | contig 16325 bp, 11 predicted proteins | sample YL17G05_15_MG_FD_203695 | JGI IMG/M metagenome (GOLD analysis project Ga0315277, IMG submission 203695) | Sediment microbial communities from Yellowstone Lake, YNP, Wyoming, USA - YL17G05_15 | ecosystem: Environmental > Aquatic > Freshwater > Lake > Sediment | place: USA: Wyoming | collected... | reverse complement strand
CTTGCGTCTTGTTTTTGACAAGAGCAAAAAGTGGTGCGCTATTTTATTTATGACAGAACAAAAAAAAGAATGCTGCAATTTTGACAATCTTGGCATTGCCGAGAAGCTTTTAAGCGCGATTAAAAATCTGGGTTTGGAAATTCCAACTCCGATTCAGCATAAAGCAATTCCTGCCGCCATTGAAGGCAAGGATTTGATTGGCATCGCGCAAACCGGAACAGGCAAGACTTTGGCGTTTTGCATTCCCATGATTCAAAGATTAGCCTTGTATAAAGGAAGGGGCTTGGTGCTTTTGCCGACCCGCGAGTTAGCCCAGCAGATCGATGAAAGCGTCCGGAAATTCGGCGCGATTGTCGGCGTCAGAACCGCCCTCTTTATCGGCGGCGAATCAATCCATCGCCAGCGCGAAGCTTTGCGGCGCAATCCGCATATTCTTATCGCGACGCCCGGAAGAATGAATGATTTTATTTCGCGCGGCTGGATAAAACTGGACGATGTTAAAATTTTAGTTTTGGACGAAGCTGATATGATGCTTGATATGGGCTTTGCTCCGCAAATTGAAACAATTATTAAAGAAATTCCCCGCGAACGGCAAACCATGCTTTTTTCCGCGACGATGCCGAATGAAATAATCAAACTGGCCGCCCGGCACATGGCCGAGCCGATCCGCGTGGAAGTGGCGCCAACCGGCTGTACCGCCGAGGGAATTAACCAGGAAATTTTTATCATTCATAAAGCCGATCGCGTTGCCCAATTGGAAAAACTCTTGAAAGAATCTGCCGGTTCAGTTTTAATTTTTTGCCGCACTAAGCGCGGCGTAGTAAAATTGGCCGGACAAATCCAATTAATGGGTTATAACGCAACGGAAATACATTCTAACCGCTCTCTGGAACAGCGCCGCAAGGCCTTAGCCGGATTTAAAAGCGGAAAATTTCGCGTCCTGGTTGCGACTGACATTGCCGCTCGCGGCATTGACGTCAAAGACATCGAGTTGGTTTTAAATTTTGATTTGCCTGAAGACCCGGGCGATTATGTCCATCGCATCGGCCGTACCGGCCGCGCCGGCAAAACCGGCAAGGCGATTTCTTTCGCCGGTCCGGAGCAGATCCGCGATATCCGTCAAATTGAAAAACTGATTGATAAAACTTTGCCTTTGACAAAGCTGGCGCAACTTCAAGAAGTCAGATCGGTTTATTCTTCTTCAAAGTCATTCCGCCACCGGCCGACCGGAAAATTTAAAAGCGCTTTTGGCAAAACAGCCAAGCCCTTTAATCGTTCTGCTAAACCTTTTGAACATTCTGCCAAGTCTTTTAATCATCCTGCTAAGTTTTTTGACCATTCTGCCAAGCCCCTTGATCATAAACCCGGCTCGTATTTCGGCGCTAATAAAGTTAAGCATTCTGCTTTCCGTCCCGCTTCCGGTTTTAGCAAATATAAACAAGAAGATTCCCGCTCTGATTCCGGCTTCAAAAAATTTAAGCCAAGAGGGGAAGGTTATAGCTCTGGATTTGGCGCTAATAAATTTAAGCCGGCCAGACCGGCAAAATCTGATTTTTATCCGGCCAAGTCTTTTACCGAACGTCCGGCAGAAAGAATTATGACCGATAAAGAAAGATTTCGCGCCAGTTTAAGAGAAGGTTCTCGTCCCAGCTTTGGCTATGGAAGGTCAAAAACCGGCGGCAACCGCCGTAGTCGCGGTTTTCGGAACTAAAAAATTGAATTAAATTTAATAAAACTCAAAAAGCCCGCTTTAAAAGCGGGTTTTTGTTTTGCCCCGGCTTTGTCCGCTTAAGGGGACTGTCGCCAAATGCCGTTTTGGCCTTTCGCCAGCTGGCGAATCTTCATATTTTGGTAAATTTTTTTAAAAATATTTCAGCTGATATAACCATATCACTCTCAATATTTTTAAAAAAATTTCCTCAAAATCTGAAAAATTTATGCTCAAAGAGCATTTGGCGACAATTCCCTGAAAAAGAGCTATAATGGATTAAGATCCGGTTTATTATTAAAAAATAAATATGAAAAATTCAAAATTAATCATTACCAGTTTTTTGGCTGCATTCGGGGTCGCGATTTATATCGCCGGCGTATCTTTAATTATGCAGAACGGCGAAAAGTTGTTCGGCAAAATGGATAATTTTTTGGCGCCGGTAGCTTTTTTGCTGCTTTTTGTCTTGTCGGCCGCGATCACCGGAATTCTTACCCTCGGCCGTCCGGTTGTTTTGTATCTTGAGAATCGCAAGCCCGAAGCGTTTAAACTGCTTTTTTACACGATCGGCTGGCTTTTTGCAATCACCTTGGTTGTTTTTGCCGTTCTAATAGTTAAATAAAACCTTGCCTTTTTAGAAAAAATTTGCTAAATATTTATTTATAAATATGTTTTTCGATTCAAATAAATTAGAAGTCACTTTTTTTAAAATATTCGCGATTGAATTTATTTCATTGGCGGCCGTTTTTACGTTGTTAAAAATTTTGTAATAAGAGTTTGTTGCCAAATGCTCAAAGAGTATTTAATGGCAGACCTTAAAATTATGCCGGAATTGCCGGAAGTGGAAACAATCAGGCGGGATTTAGAGGAGCGGGTTATCGGAAAAAAAATTACGGCCATTAAAATATTGGACAAAAAATTGGGCGAAACAAAAAGTTTCGCTCATATTTTGATTGGAAACAAGATAATCAAAATTGATCGTGTCGGCAAGCTTTTAATTTTCGCCCTGAAAAGCGGAAAGTTTTTATTGATTCATTTAAAAATGACCGGCCAGTTGATTTTTGTGGCCGGTAATAAGATTTTTGCCGGCGGGCACTCGCTTGGCGAAAAAAGCCTGGCCGAGGAGATCGGCGGCTCTTTGCCCAACAAACATACCCGCCTAATCATTACTTTCGACGGCCAACACCAACTATTTTTCAACGATCTGCGCCGCTTCGGCTATGCTAAAATTGTTAGCGCTGCTGAACTGGCAAAAATAAAAGAAGGCTATGGCATTGAGCCGTTGCGGAAAGATTTCACTTTGGAAAATTTTAAAAAAGCTTTGGCCGGCAAAAAGAACATTAAAGCCGCGCTCATGGATCAGGCCAAGATTTCCGGCATCGGAAATATCTATGCCGACGAGATACTGTTCGCGGCCCGCATCCGGCCCTCTAGGCGGGTTAGCAGCCTGAAACCGGCAGAGATTGAAAAAATTTTTTCCGCCGCCGGCAGAGTGATTAAAAAGGCGATTGCGCATCGCGGCACGACTTTCAGCGATTACGTCGATGGTTCCGGCCGCCAGGGGAATTTTGTCCGTTTTTTGCAGGTTTACGGCCGGAAAGGGGAGAAATGCCCGGTTTGCGGCCAATCGGTTAAGGTTGCGAAAATAGCGGGCCGTAGCACGCATTTTTGCCCCCACTGCCAGAAATAGCCGATTAGTAAATTAGGTAATTTGGTAATTAGACAATTTGTAGATTGGCTACAAATGCGGATTCTCGATGAAAAATAGCTGGTTTGCCAATCAACCAATAGACTAATTACCCAATTGCCAAATTACCCGATGCACAATCTTGACTTTTTCCCGAAAATTAAATAATATACATATATAATCAATAATTTAAAGGCTATAATAACAATCTATGTCTCAAGACAATTTGATCAAATTTGAATGCACTGAATGCAAAAACATTACTCATTTTGCTCACAAAAATAAGAAGATTTTAAAGGAAAGATTGGAGCTGAAAAAATTTTGTAAACATTGCGGAATACACACTTTGCACAAAGAAACAAAGTAATTTTAAATTTTTAAATTTAAAATCGGGTTTTTAAGACCTTTATTTTTGTTTGTAAGCTTTTTATGCCTAACCGATTTTTAAAATTTTTTTGTTTGTTTTCTCTCTCTTTTTTGTTGGCTGGCTGCCAGCTGATCAGCCTAGATGACGGGTTAAAAAGCATAGACGAAAGTATCGGCCGGGCTTTTAATAATTTTCAGGGGAGCCGGCAGGGTTCGGTTCTTGATTTATTTAACAAAAAAGAAAGCGTTGGTACTACGACCGCGGCCGCCAGTTTAACCAATGCGCAAAAAAAGAGCATTGACGATTGGCTGGAGAAAAAAGGCCTGAATAAATACGGTGATGCCGCTAATGCGATTTATACCGGCGGCACGCCCTTGTTTGATGAAAAAACCGGCCAGGCGATTGAACGCTATGATTATATTCTTAATAAGTTTCCCGATATTTTGGATTTAATTAAACAGGGAAAATAAAACAAAAATATGGACAGAGCTTTAATGACGAGAATTTTTTTATTGACGCTTCTTTTAATGGTGCTGGTGGCTTGTTTTTTGGTTTTTAAGCCGTTTTTAGTCGTTATTTTAGTAGCCGCTGTCTTAGCTTCTATTTTTTATAGGCCTTACGAATGGTTGGCGAAAAAAATCGGCGGCCGGAAAAAAATTGCTGCTTTGATTATGTGTGTTTTGATTGTTTTGGTTATAATCATTCCTTTAACAAATTTAATCATTTTCGGAGCTAAAAAGTCGGTGACTGCCTATTCGGACACGATGATTTTTTTGAATACCGGCGGTTTTGAAAATACGATTGAAAACGGTTTTTTTAAAAGCGCTCAGAAATGGTTTAATATCGGCGGCGATGAATTAAAGACGGTTATTTTGGATGTCGCCCAAAAATCCAGCAATGTTTTAGTGAACGGTGCGACTGGACTTTTGAAAGAAACGACGACTTTTGTTATTTCTTTGATTTTGATAATTTTTACCCTCTTCTTTTTCTTTATTGATGGCCAAAGAATGTTAGAGCGGTTAATGTATTGGACGCCGTTGTCGGATAAATACGATCGGCTGATATTTAAGAAGTTCCGAGACGTGAGTTATACGGTTTTCTTTTCTACCTTTTTGGTCGCATTAGTGCAAGCGACTTTAATGGCGACAGCTTTTTTTATCGTTGGTTTGCCGGCGTTTTTTCCGGCGATTGCTACCGCCCTTTTGTCTATGATTCCATTTTTTGGCGCTTATTTAGTTTGGGTGCCGGCGGGTATTTATCTTTTGATAATTGGTCATATTTGGCAAGGAATTTTTATAATTATTTTTGGGGCGACGATTATCAGTACGGTTGATAATGTAATCCGGATGTTTATGATTAAAGGCAAGGCCGAGGTGCATCCGATATTCGTTTTATTTTCAGTTTTAGGCGGAATTGTTTTATTTGGTTTTTGGGGTATCGTCATCGGGCCATTATTAATTTCTCTCGCCGTGACAATTCTAAACATTTACGACGAAATTGAATATAGCAAAATTCTTCATAAAAAAACAGATTTTTAAAATAACAGAAAATAAAATATGAACAAAAATTTGTTAAGCAAGGTGTTTTTAATCACTCTGGTTATCGCTTCTTTGACCGCTTGTTATTTTGTCTTTCGCCCGTTTTTCGCGGAAATTTTGACAGCTGCGATTTTAACGACTATTTTCTATCGGCCTTTTGAGTGGCTGACTAAAAAATTGGGCGGCCGGCGGAAAATCGCCGCTGTTATCATGTGCGTTTTGATTGTGCTGGTCGTGATTATTCCTTTGGTGAATTTAGTTATTTTGGCGGCTAAAGAATCTTTGACCGCTTATGTTCAGGCGACCGATTTTTTTAATAAGACTGATTGGAGTTCGGTTATTAAATCAAGCCCTTTATCGAGAATTAAAGGGCTGGATCTTAGCAATAACAGCATTCAATCATTTGTGATGGATTTAATCCAAAAATCCAGCAACACGCTGATGAATGGCGCAGCCGGTTTCGTTAAAGGCACGACTAATTTTGCGATCGCGCTCATTCTTATTGTTCTGACAATGTTTTTCTTTTTTGTTGATGGAAAAACTATGTTGGAAAAATTGATGCACTTAACTCCATTGCCCAATAACTATGACCTGATTATTTTTAAGAAGTTTCAAGATGTCAGTTCTTCGTTCATTTTTTCTACTTTTATTATAGCTATTATTCAGGGATTTGCTTGTTGGTTAGGCTTTTTCATTATCGGCTTGCCCTTCTTTTTCAATATTCCTTTACCTGCTTTTTTTGCCGGTATTGCCGCGGCCTTTTTGTCTTTAATTCCTTTTTTTGGCGCTTGGCTGGTTTGGCTTCCGGCCTCAATTTATCTTTTGGCCGTCGGCGATGTTGGCGCGGCGATTTTTTTGGCGATTTGGGGCTTATTAATAATCCACCCGATTGATAATATTATCAGGCCATTGATTCTTCACAAGAAAGCCGAGGTTCATCCGATATTTTTACTATTTTCAATTTTTGGCGGCATTGCTTTGTTTGGTGTTGCCGGATTAATTATTGGTCCCTTGATAGTGGCGGTGACGATTACCATTTTTCATATTTACGAAATTGAATACAAGGATCTTTTGGAAAAATAATCCCGGTCGCCCTCGGGCGACGGGACGCAGGCGGGGTTCGTATAGTGGTAGTACAGGGGTCTCCAAAACCTCTAGCGCGGGTTCGATTCCTGCACCCCGTGCGTAAATAAAATCGTGTAAAGTGACCCGAAGGCCGACTATTTTCTGGTTTTAGGCCTAACGGTCAAAATTAATTTATGGCTATTAATATAGAAGGATATCAGTTTGCGGGACCATATTATCATACAAGAAGGTTTAATAGTACTTTTGGTTGCGTTTATGTAATTTTAAATAGTCGCAACCAAGTTGTTGATGTTGGAGAAACTAGTGATTCGAATTCCCGTTTTCTTAATCATGAAAGAAAAACTTGCTGGTATAGCAATGGAGTGGGGGAGACTGGTTTGTATGTCTATATTAGTAATGATCAAAATTTTCGATTATTGTTAGAAAGGTTGATTAGAACAAAATATCACCCTCTTTGTGGTGATAAGTAAAATTTATGGAGAACAGAGGATATTTTATAATAGACGGGTCACATTTATTTTCCAGCATTCATGAATTGCAAAGAACTAAGCAGGAGTATGCAGGGAAGAAGCTAAACATTAATATTTTCACAGAAGCTTTGATGCGAAAATGGTCTTTATGGATAGGGTCGACAATTAGAGTTGTTTATTATTTTAAACAAAATGACGGTCGTTTAAGAACAATGCTCGATATTCCAGAAACTGACGAGCCTGGCAAGAAGAATCATTGGCAAATTAAAGAGTGCGGAGAGTCAATCGATGCCGTTCCCGAAGAGCAGTTGCAGAAACTTGATGCAAAATATCGGGATCATTTTGCTCGGTCGGAAAAAGGTCTTGATGGAAAATTGATTTGCGATGTTCTTATGCTTGTTGCAAGCGACAGAGCTTCAAATATCGTTTTTTTGGTAAACGACAGGGACTATATCCCTCTTTTTGAGTCAGTTCAGGCCTTGGGTGGAAATACTTATCTTACAGCGCTTGATAGTGCACAAAGAATTCAGAAAAGATTGGCAAATCTTGCTGATAAATATTTAACGCTTGATTTAGAATTGGATTCAATTTTTGGGGTAGTAAGGCAACCTCTTCAATCAGAGCCACAAGTTTTGCAACAAGAAATAAATTCAACAAATCAAACACCACAGGTAGAAGCGCCTACGCAAACTTAAGTTGTTCAGGTTTAACATCTTTAAGATGGTTTATTTATGAAAAAAATAACCCTCGTTTTAACAATTTTTTTAACAACTTTTTTATTTTTTATAATAACATACAATATTGCCCAGGCCGGAGCATCCAATTTTTCTCCCAAAGATAATTTTTACGTCACTAATGGTGAGGTAGATGCTTCAGTTTTATCTCCTGACGGCAAAACTTTATACATTGGTGGCATGTTTTCTTATGTAGGGCCGTACACCGGCTCTGGCGCGGCAATCGATCAAGATACTGGCGATGTCCTTGCTAATATCCCTTATGTCAACGGCTATATTAAAAGCACTGCCCCCGATGGTTCAGGTGGCTGGTATATTGGCGGGGCCTTTACGAAAATTGGTTCTTATGTACGTAACAACATTGCTCATATTTTGTCCGATGGTTCGGTAGATCCTGTCTGGAATCCTAATGCTGATAGCGCTGTTTACGCTTTAGAAGTCAGCGGTTCAACTGTTTATGCCGGCGGTAATTTTACCTCTATTGGCGGCCAAGCTCGCAATTATCTTGCAGCCTTAGATGCTGCGACCGGCCTGGCCACTGCTTGGGATTCCTCTATTGATACTAACGATAACTATGATAATGAAGTTAGCGCTCTGGCAATAAGCGGCTCAACCATCTATGCCGGCGGCCTTTTTTTCACTATCGGTGGCCAAACGCACAAATATCTTGCAGCCCTAGATGCTACGACCGGCCTGGTCGCTTCCTGGGACCCTAATATTAATGGCCAAATTTTCGATCTGGCAGTCAGTGGTTCAACTGTTTATGCCAGCGGTAATTTTACCTCTATCGGCGGCCAAGCTCGCAATTATCTCGCAGCCTTAGATGCTGCGACCGGCCTGGTTACCGCTTGGAATTCCAACATTGATTCTTGTGCTCATTGTGAGGTTCGCGCTCTGGCAATCAACGATTCATCTCTTTATATTGGCGGTAAGTTTGTCTCTGTCGGCGGCCAAACTCGCAATTATCTCGCGGCCATAGATACTGCGACTGGCCTGGTTACCACCTGGAGTCCCTCTTTTGATACTAGTGATGTTGATAATAAGATTTACGCTCTAGCAATCAGCGGCTCAACCATCTATGTCGGCGGCCTGTTTACCTCTGTCGGCGGCCAAACTCGCAATGGTATCGCGGCCTTAGATGCTACGACTGGCCTGGCCACTGCTTGGAACCCTAATATTGGCATTGGTATATTTGCTTTTCCTTTTGATGATCGCTACGTTTACTCTCTAGCAGTCAGCGGTTCATCTGTTTATGTCGGCGGTAAGTTTACTTCTATCGGCGGCCAAACTCGCAATAATATAGCTGCCATTGATACTGCTACTGGCCAAGTTACTGCCTGGAATCCTGATGCTGGTGGCGGTAGCAGTCAACATGCAAATGTTTATGCTCTGGCAGTCAGCGGTTCATCTGTTTATGTCGGCGGTAATTTTACCTCTATTGGCGGCCAAACTCGCAATTATCTCGCAGCCTTAGATGCTACGACCGGCCTGGCCACTGCTTGGAACCCTAATGCCAATATGATTGTTCGCGCTTTGGCAATCAGCGGTTCAACCGTTTATGCTGGCGGTGATTTTACCACTATCGGCGGCCAAACTCGCAATTATCTCGCGGCCTTAGATGCTACGACCGGCCTGGCCACTGCCTGGAATCCTAATGCTAATAGTGATGTTTACGTTCTAGCAATCAGCGGTTCAACTATTTATGCTGGTGGCATTCTTTCCACTATCGGCGGCCAAACTCGCAATGGTATCGCGGCCATAGATACTACGACCGGCCTGGCCACTGCTTGGAACCCTAATGCCAATATGATTGTTCGCGCTTTGGCAATCAGCGGTTCAACCATTTATGCTGGCGGTGATTTTACCACTATCGGCGGCCAGCCTCGCAGTAAGATTGCGGCTCTGGATTCCACGACCGGTCTGGCCACTGCTTGGAATCCTAGTAGTGTAAGTGGCACCGTTTACGCTTTGGCAATCAGCGGTTTAACCATTTATGCTGGCGGTGATCTTATTTTTATCGGTGGCCAAACCCGCAATAATATCGCGGCCATAGATACTACGACCGGCCTGGCCACTGCCTGGAATCCTAATGTTGGCGGTGAACCTTATCATAATCCTGGTAAGTCCGTTTACGCTTTGGCAGTCAGCGATTCAACCGTTTATGCTGGCGGTGATTTTACCACTATCGGTGGCCAAATTCATCCCTGTTTAGCGGTTTTTGATATCATCTACACTTTGACCTACGTTGCGGGCGCTAATGGTTCGCTCACGGGAAGCAGTTTACAAAGCGTGGTTGTCAGTTTCTCTGGAACGTCTATAACCGCCGTGCCGGATCCCGGTTATCGTTTTGTAAATTGGAGTGATGCTTCAACGGCTAATCCAAGAACCGATATTAATGTAACCGCTGACCGATCGGTAACGGCTAATTTTGCACTGGAGCCCAATCAAAGAGGTGGAGGTAGTTCTGGTGGTGGTAGTAGCTCTTATTGCACCAACGTTGTTTATGATGCTTGGCAGAGTTGCGTTAATGGTATGCAATCTCGCAGCATCTTAAGTCAGACCCCTTCTTCTTGTATTTTGACCTCCGCGCAGCAGGCAGCCCGATCAATGGTTTGTAATATGTCTTCGGAAACTCCTGAAACTCCAACCGCTACAAGCACTTCGCCGCAAGCTATTACCAGTTTAATCGGTACTAATAGCACTGTTGTTAATGTTGTAACAGCAGGAGAAGCACGGACGCTGATCAGCGGAGCTAGTTTTGTCAATCTCTTAGCAATAGAGAAAGAAACTTATTTAAAGATAGTCGCTCTGACTACCGTTACGCTTTCCCAGGAGAATCAATATACTATTGCCAATTTCATCCAGGCTGGCACCCCGACTACCGTTATTCTCGGCTCGGGTGAACGCGCCGGTTCCATCGCTTCTTTCCAAAGCGCTTTCAACCGTTTGCCAACGACCGAGGCGGATTGGCAGGACGTGATCAAAATTGCTAACGGCCGCTGGCCGACTCAAAGAAATACTACGGCCGAAGATCGCGCTAAGGTTAGTTTTAAAAAGGTATATCTGCGCGTTGCGAACATGTCCAATCCCAATGATAATGCCGCCATCACGGTTATGGCCTATGGCTTGCGTCCGGCCTTAAGAAATTTGAACAGCGAAAAAGCCGCTATCAAATCTTTCCTTTACGTTTACAAAAAAAATCCTGTTTCCGCTCCAGATTGGGATATTGTCCGATCAATTTCTTATTCCGGCGCGACCAGGTAATTGAGATCTGAAAATTAAGTTCTAAAATATACGACTTTTTATTCCCCGACAAATCAAATCATTAATCAAGAACAATGGGTTGTAGAGTACGAACCCTATTATTTTTTAGGTGGACCAACGCTCGAAAAAAAAATTACTACAAGAAATCAAGCCAGTCATTTTATCGAAGAAAAAATAGAGAGAATATTGATAAATCGCCTACAACCGAATGATTTGCCGCTTATCGTCGCTTGGAAAATAGGAGCTATTAACCATCAAGACAGCGAACGAGAGCAAGACATTGTTTATGAAAATCAATTTGGTCAAAATTTACAACTACGAGCGCACTATGGAACAATTAACGCAGTGCCCATTATCAATTATTGTGAAAATAATTTTAATGAATTATTATTAACCGACAACGCTGAAGAAAAGCTTAATCTCTTGTATGACAACAGAGGAGAAGGTTGTCGGTTCGGACGAGTTTATTGCCACGCCTTAGAATATTTTTTTACTCAAGGCGAATGGCCTATTTATGATAAGTATGCCGACGTTGCTCTTGATTCGATTATCTCTGACAAACCGACAAATAGTCGGGTTGAGTATAGAGCAATAAATAATTGGACGGAGTATATTCATTTTGTGGATAAAGTTAGACAAGTATTTGGGACCAGAAGCATATCTCGCAATATTGATAGAGTGCTTTGGGTTTACGGTCATTTTTTTGATATCATAACTATGTAAATATGTCATGGCCAAGGAAAAGCGAAAATCAAAAATGTCCAAAATGTAACAAAGAAAATGTTTATGTGCAAGGACTTTGGACACCTCCCGCCGAAAAAGACTTGGAAGAGGGAAAAATTATCGCTGGCATAATAGTAAAATTTTGCGAATGCCATTCGTGCAGATACAAATGGAACGACCCAGACATGAAAGTATATTCTGAAGATATTATCATCTAAAGTCGATTAATTTGAGGGATACCCTAAATTGTTTTTTATATTTTTTTGATAAATTTATTAATAAATAATGTATATGAAAAAGAAAATTATATTCCTGCAGATTATAATTTTCATTTTAGGATTAGTCCCTCTTAATTCCTCCCTGGCTATTACTCAAAATCAGATAAGTGCAGAGGTACAAATTGTTTGTCCAGATAATTACGGAAATTGGTTTAGTGGTTCAGGAACCATTATTGATCCTAAAGGAATTATTTTAACCAATAAGCACGTCGTAACAGATGAAATTGGTGGTATTATTAAAACTTGTTTTATTGGTTTTATTGAATCTATAAATCAAGAACCAAATTTTGGAACTACCGGAAATTATAATTTGGCAGAAGTAAAATATTATACTACAACGGACGATATGGATGCGGCGGTTCTGTATTTGGACAACACAACAAATAAAATTTATCCCTATGTTGATATTTGGAATTCAAACTCAAGTAATTTACAATTCGGAGATAAAATTGAAGCTATAGGTTATCCGAGCGTCGGCGGCTCAACTATAACTTATACGTCCGGTGATTTTAGTGGTTTTGGAAGTTTATCGGACGGAACGCAAAATTACATAAAAGCTACAACGCCATTAGAACATGGAAATTCTGGTGGAGCCGCATACAATCCATCTGGTAAATTTATCGGTATACCATCTATGGTTGTAGCTGGTTCTTTGAATTCCTTGAGCTATGTTTTATCAGTAGATAGTATCAAAAATTGGTTATCTGGAGTTTTGGGCAGTAATTATCAACAAGAGATTGTTAAGCAAGAACCAATTGTTAAAAAACCAACTGTCAATATTCAAAATGATGTTACGCCACCTAATTTTAATGTATTAGAGAAGCTTTGTTATAAGGTTCCTTTTCAATACGCCAATATGGATGTGATGGGTATAGGTGGCAGATGTTTTCCTCCAAAATTAGGTCAGGCAGAAGAGTTTAATCATTTGCAATTTTCGATTGATCAGTATTACTTAAAAGATATTGATCCTAGTGGGTTAAAAAGAATCTATTATTATTTTGACAAAATACCACATAATGAAATAGATGAAAATGCGATACAGTATGTACCTAAAAATATTAATGATAATGAAATTAGTATTACACAGTGGATTGATATAAAATATCCAGGAAAATATTATTTTTCATTTTTCGGAGAAGATAATTATGGCAATATATCCAACTCATATATTTATGAATATGTGTATGTGCCGAAAATTGACAGCAATTTCATAAATAAACTTAAGGGTAAAATTTTGTTGCAAGTAGAGTCTCGTGGCGAAGCATGGTATGTGAATCCGGCAGATGGGCAAAGATATTACATGAAAGATGGCTCCGCTGCATATCAAATGATGAGAGTATTTAGTCTGGGAATAACCGATGAAAATCTGCATAAAATACCAAGCGTGGCAAATATCACTGAAATGAAAAATAGCACTTCTATTTGTACTCAAAATGCATTAGCTAATCAATTGAAAGGAAAAATTTTATTACAGGTGGAAAGTCATGGCGAGACTTGGTATGTTGACCCAGTTAAATGCAGGACTATATATATGAAAGACGGAACAGTGGCTTATGATATTATGAGGTTTTTGGGCCTTGGTATAACTAACAATGATTTGAGCAAGATTCCTGAGGGAAGTCTATAAAGATTTTAAGTTTGACAGAAGATCAATAAAAATAGCGACCAGGGGTCGCTATTTTTTGTTTTCGCTTGATTTTATAGATAATATACGACATTCTCTTTGTAAGCACTTGCATTATATATAAGAGTGTGCTATATATAACATATAAATTAAAAATATGGAAAAAATAAACCCAACAAACGAACATCCGCGGGACCGCTTCAAGCGACTCGCTACCGCTAGAACAAACATAGTCCTAAAACGTTTAAAAGTTTTGGGGAATTGTTCTAACCGAAATATTTATGAATACGACGAGCGGGATATTGATAAGATTTTTTCCGAGATTGAACGTAAGGTTAAAGAAACAAAAGCGAAATTTCACTTTCCAAAGGGGCGCGAATTTAAACTATAATATTATGACAACGCAGCAAAAATTAAATAAGGAGATTCTTTTAAAACTTCTTGCCGCAAAAACTGCAGAAGAAGTAAAATCAATTGTTAACAGCGATTCGTTTTTTGCGTCATGTGACTGGGAATCATATGGAGGTAGACCAAACAATGTCGGTACTATTGATGGTCAGATGCGTGAGGCTGATAATGCGCTTATGGAAAAAATTACAAATTCAATTGATGCGATTTTAATGAGACGATGTTATGAGGAGGGTATAGATCCAAAAGATCACAAGAATGCTCCAAAAAATGTTGCGGAAGCAGTAAATAAATTTTTTGGAGGCAAAGATAAACTCCGTGAAAAAAGATCAGAATTTGCAAAAGAATGGTTAAGAATTTCTGCGGAAGGTCGGCGCGAACGGCCAACTATCACAGTTATTGATAAGGGAGAAGGCCAACAGCCCAATAATATTAAAGATACTATTTTAAGTTTGAACCGTGAAATAAAAGAAAAAATTCCGTTTGTTTATGGTACATATAATCAGGGCGGGTCGAGTCCTTTAGGGTATGCGGGAGACCCAACATCATACGATTTCAACTATCTTCAGCTTGTCCTATGTCGCAGGCCACCAACCATTAAAGACGAGGTTCGTGCCGAGAATTTTGATCACTATGGGTTCACCCTTGTTAGGAAGCGTTTCGATTATGATGCAAATAAATTTACATACGAATATTTTGTCGAGAAAAAAACTAAAAATATTTTTTCATTCCCCTTCGATAAAGCAATAAAGTTTGATGACTATAATTTTACAGAAGGTTGCCTTATTAAATTATATGATTATCAGCTTCCGCAACGTGGCAACATCGTTTTCAGAGGATTAAATGAGTTTATTGAAAAAAAATTACCAGATTCTCCTTTACCAATATACCTTAAAGAATTACGGGATTATAAGGGGGGGAAAGATTATACTATTTATGGATTACGTGAAAAATTTTTAAGACGAAGCAATCTTCTGCGTGACGGATATCCTCAAAAATTGCCTATCGATCTTGGAGAGATTGGCAAGAGAGAAATAGAGGTATTTATTGTTAAGCACAAAACACAGGTGCCTGATGAAGACTTGAGTGCTTATTTAGAAAATCCAGATAAAATATTTTTTATAAAGGACGGACTTGTTCTTCATACAGAAAATGCAGCTTGGCTTCGTAATGAATGTGAATTAATAGATCTTTCCGCGTATATTTTTGGCTTTATAGACATTTCAAGTATTAATCCGCCTGTAGCGCAAATGCTTCATTCGGGGCGGGAGAAATTTAAAAATAACGCAACAACTAAACTTGCTCTCGATAGACTTAAAATTTTTCTCCGTAATGACAACTTTCGTGATATAGATAAGGAATATTCACGAATGTCTTTTGGCGACGAAAATTCTTTCAAGGATGCAACGCTCAGGAAACAGTTGATGAAAGATATTGAGAAGCAACCAGAATTGCGGGATTTATTTGAACTCGGAGAAGACGTATCTCTAAAAGATGAGGAAGATGGTGAGAAACCGACTCCTCCGTTTGAGGGAACTTATTTACCCGAAAAGTTTAATCTCATTGGTTCTGATCCGCGCGAAGTAGAGGAAAAATCGTATTGTAAAGTAACATTTGACACTGGCGCTAATGATAAACTTTTTGAGAGGTCAGAAGATCGGGGCGAATATGATTGGAGTAAGTCCGATAAATTTCAGGTCGCTTTCCAGTCTTTTAAAAATGGAAAGCTTACGTTTAGGGTTGATGTGAACAATAGTACAAAACCGCAGGAATCGGAGGCGTTAAAGTTTTCATTACGGGTTTTATCTAAGAAAATTGAGTTTAGCAAAACAATTACGGTTCTTGTAAAAGAAAAGGAGCAATTCATTGGTCAACAATTTCCGTCATTTTTTAATTCTGAAAAGGAAACATTGGAGATGCCAATTGCTTCCAGTCGTAAACTGCGTTTTTTAACAGATGTAGAGAATAATTATTTCGAACGCGAAAAGTCAGCAGGCCACATTACTATAAAGAAAAATGATGATTTAAGCTTTGGTGCGCCAAAACTTAAAGACGGAATTCTTGAAATTAGAGTTGAGTATCCTGGCGAGAAAGTTAAAGAAGTAGATGATATTCAAATTTTTATCAGCGATGATGCCGATCATCGATTTGAGATAGCCATTCCAGTTGAGATTATACAGGCAGAAGGAGAACCTTATCTTAAACTTCCTGACATTCAACCAATCGAAAATAAAGATTGGGGTAACAGTACGCCCGTATGGGATGAAAATTGTATTGCTCGTATTCCAACATGGGCTGAATTAAAAAAAATACAAATCAATATTGATTCGCGTCTTTTTATTGAGGCTCGGCAGTTGAATACTGCTGATCGAGAAGCCGCAAGAGATCTTCTTATTAAACAGATTTATATCAATGCGATCTGGATGTTTCTTGAGTTC
>Ga0315277_10005734_pt1 | contig 16327 bp, 8 predicted proteins | sample YL17G05_15_MG_FD_203695 | JGI IMG/M metagenome (GOLD analysis project Ga0315277, IMG submission 203695) | Sediment microbial communities from Yellowstone Lake, YNP, Wyoming, USA - YL17G05_15 | ecosystem: Environmental > Aquatic > Freshwater > Lake > Sediment | place: USA: Wyoming | collected... | reverse complement strand
GGCTGCTCTCACCGGAGATGGGCTTCTGCTTGAAAACGAAAATATTACTCTTTGGGTCTCGAACCGTCTCGTACTCAAGCCATCATTGAAAAAAGACAATCAGCCGGTGAGCTTTGTCTCTGGCTGCAGGGCGGAAAAGGCAACTTTCTATTTGAAATTAGGGGGCCTGGAAATCGCAAATTTCCTTGTGGACTGGAAAAAGCTTGAACAGGATGATCTGGCGGACTCTTTAGGCCGCGGCAGAAGGTTCAGGATCAAAGCTTATGCTGACCAGTACGGCGGGTTCCTTTACAAGAGTATAAAAATCGAAGCTGAACTGACCCTTTCTTTTTATGAAAATTTCCCGGCTGTGGTATTCTCGGCAGCCAAATTCACCAACCTGGGTGATCAGCGCCTGGAAATCGATGAACTAATAAGCGGCTCTTATTGTCTCGATCGCCGCCTGGTCTCCCCCGAGGAGAGGCCCTGGCGCTTCGCCTCCTACCAGGGAGCCGCTTACCGCTGGGGGCTGGATTATGACCTGATCTGGCTGACACCTGATTTCAGCCGGCGTAATTTTATGGGTATGACCGAGTTGGCCTCAAGCGAAATGGCCGGAGGCGGAGTGCCGCTCGTCGATATCTGGGCTCCGGATTGCGGATTGGCTCTGGCCAGCGCCGAGCCTGAGCCGCGCTGGATATCCCTGCCGGTTAAGACCGGAGCGAATGGACTGGTGGAGATATCAATAACCGAATCCCCTGATCTCCGCCTGGGACAGCATAAATACCTGGCCCCGGGAGCATCGGTGAACACCCTGCGCACGGCGCTTATTCTCCACAGGCTCGATTTTTATGACGCTTTGGGTACTTATGCCGGAATCCTCCGTGCACAAGGCGTGAATATTCCACGCACCTCGCCTCCGCTGGCCTACGAGCCTTACTGGAAAAGCTGGGGTTTCCGGTTTGATTTTACCCTCCAGCAGATTTATAATGTCCTGCCTCAGCTCAAGCGTATCGGTATCCGCTGGGCGAACCTCGATGACGGGTGGTTTACCTTTTACGGCGATTGGAAAACCAATCCCGCCCCGGGCAAATTTCCGGGGGGCGAAGCGGATATGAAGGCTTTCGTGAAGCGCCTGCACCGGGAAGGATTCAAGACCAGTATCTGGTGGTATCCCCAGGGAGTCAGCCCGGGAAGCGAGTTGGCCCGGGAACATCCCGAATGGCTTGTGGAGAATGAGGATGGCTCAATCCCCTTAAGCAAAAGGGGCCTTTATTACCTCTGCCCTGTCCAGCAGGAATGCCTCGGGTTTATTGGCCAGATGACCAGAAAAATCTTGGCCGAGTGGGACTTTGACGGGCTTTATATCGATTCCCAGGACCTCAGCTCCACCCCGCCGTGTTTCAACAAAGCCCATAACCACAGCTCACCGCTTGATTCCTACCGCGGCCAGTCTAAGTTTTATGAGGTCGTTTACCGCACGGCCCAGGAAATCAAACCCGGCTGCCCGGTAGAAATGTGTATCTGCGGCCTGCCCCATGATCCGTTCAAAATGCCCTTTTTCAACGTGGCCAATACCTCGGACCCGGTGGACCTTTTCCAGGTCAGACGGCGGGTCAAGGTGGAAAAAGCCTTCCGCGGCCCATCTTTCTGTGTCGGCGACTGCTACCAGGTTCCCGCGAACGAATGGGAAGGCTTTTCGGTGCCCGAATCTTTCGAGAGCGCCATGGGTACAGGGGCGCAGGTAACCACCTTTTATAATAACCTCACCCCGGCCCAGGAAAAGAAATGGCAGCGCTGGATAAGCATGTACAGGCAATTGGGCCTTTCCAGCGGCGAGTATCTTAACCTTTACGATATCGCATTTGACCAGCCCGAAGCCCATGTAGTAAGAAAAAACGGCAAGTACTATTACGGGTTTTTTGCCCCTTATTGGAACCGGGCCAAAGCTATAACTCTCCGGGGGCTGGAGAAAGGCTGGCGCTACAGTGTACGCAATTATGCTGATGACATTGACCTGGGTGTTGTTTCCGGAGACAATCCTGTTCTGAACATGGCTTTCAAGGAGCAGCTTCTACTGGAGGTAAGTCCGCTGCGCTGAAAAATGAGCCTTAATTACCTTAATTTAGAGGTTGGTCTGTTATGGAAACTCTTTTCGATTAACCTGAACCAGGGGCAGGTTATCTGATATTCAACATTGCCTTTATTCTGGTTTTGATAGCCATACCGGTTTTCATCACTTTCATGGCCAGGTTGAAAGAGCGGTAAAAATATTAAGAAATAACAGGAGAATTTTAATGCCGGAAAGTATCAGAACTATAGCCAAAGTCATCGATCACTCTCTTCTTCACCCCACCCTCACTGACAGCGAATTAAGAAGAGGCTGTGAATTGGCCAGAGACAACGATCTGGCCGCTGTCAGTATCAAGCCTTATGCGGTTTGTCTGGCCAAAGAAATTCTTGCTGGCTCTGGTGTGGCTGTCGGCTCGGTTGTCGGATTTCCTCATGGTAACAGCCATATTGAGATCAAGGTTAATGAAGGAGAGAGAGCTTGCCTTGATGGAGCTACTGAGCTGGATGCTGTTTTGAATGCTGGGAAGGTGTTGAGTAAGGACTGGAGCTATATTTCAGATGAAATCAAAGCTTTAAATGAAGTGGCTGTAAGGAATGGGGCAATATTGAAAGTGATTTTCGAGAATGACTATCTGGTTGAAGATTCTTACAAGATAAAACTATGTGAGTTGTGCAATTTGCATGCGGTGGCATTTGTTAAGACTTCTACTGGCTATGGATTTGTTAAACAGGTGAATGGGATGTACAGTTATAAGGGAGCAACGGATCATGATCTGGAGTTGATGAGAAAGCAATGTGTGAAAAGTATTCAGATTAAGGCTGCTGGAGGAGTGCGGACTCTGGATGATGTGCTGAGAGTATTGAAGCTTGGAGTTACAAGAGTTGGAGCTAGTGCGACAAAGGAGATTCTGGAGGAAGCGAAAAGAAGAGGTTATCAGTGAGTTCCGCTAATTTTTTATCAGGGCATAAAATTTTTGCATTTATCCGTAAAAATGTATTTTAAACTTCTTTTGCCAGCAAAAGAAGCAAAACCAGTTCCTTTGTAACCAAAGGAACCGAAAGTTAATCCTGGCTATAACGCTCTTACTCCGCTTCATCAGTGGTCGCCTGCGCGGGGATGCCCGCGCAAAGGCATGCCAGAGCTTTGTACATTTATCAAGGCAATCATGGGAATTACTTGTCTTCTACACGCTCCAAAAAGGGAATCTCAAGGATTAAGGGCTTTTACAGTCTCTGGTTTAGCAATTATAGAATCTGATCGTTGGTAAATCATTTAAGCTTCCTTAAATTTTGTGAATCAGAGAGAATTCCACAAAGCTCTGCTTCAAGGTAATCCGCCCGGGCAAATCGTAGGGGCGACCGGCGGGTCGCCCATGAGGTGAGGCATAGTATGATCAAAATTAACCTTATATTATCTTGCAGTTCTGCATCGAGGTAATTCATTATTCAATGCTGATTCATATACTCAACAATATAAATGTCAACTATTTTCCGCTCCCTGTAGTAAAATTCAAAATATTTTCGTATCGGTTGTCAACTTTCTTTTAATTCTCATAACTCGATATCTGACAATACAATAGAATGAATGCCTGAATTATATTTCTTTACCAGGATGACAGTGAAGAAAATAGTCTTCCAATAAAAAAGAAGATTAAAGATGACCTCCAGAGAACGAGTTCTTGCCGCGCTGAACCACAAAGAGCCGGATCGTGTCCCTCTGGACTTTTCCGGCCACCGCTCCTCCGGGATAAGCGCCATAGCCTATGCCAGGCTGAGGAAATTCCTCGGCCTCGAAGAGCGGCCGGTAAGGGTCTATGACCCCATACAGCAACTGGCCATAGTGGATGAGGATGTGCTCGACCTGTTCGGGGTGGATACAGTCGAGCTGGGGCGCGGGTTCGCTTTAAGCGACAAAGATTGGGCGGATTGGATTCTGCCGGATGGCACCCCTTGCCGGATCCCTGTCTGGGCAGTGCCTGAGCGCGTGGGAAAAGACTGGGTTATCCGCTCCGTGAGCGGCCGGGCGATAGGCCGTATGCCGCAAGGAGCGCTCTATTTCGAACAAGTCCATTACCCGTTTGCGGAAAAAGTTGATCTTGAGGCTCTTCCCCAGGCTTTCGCTGAGTGCATGTGGACTGCGGTATGCTCTCCGCCCGGGCCGCTCGTGCAAGGCCCTGGCGGCCAGGAAATACTCGCGCGGGGGGCGAAGAAACTGCGCGAGAAAACCGACCGGGCGATAATCGGCCTTTTCGGCGGCAATCTTTTCGAAATGGGACAATTCCTTTACCGTCACGATAACTTTTTCCTTCTTCTTGCCGGAGAGCCTCACCAGGCGCACTGTTTCCTGGATAAACTTGTGGAGATACACCTGGGGAACCTCGAAAAGTTCATGGCCGCTGTAGGCCCTTATATCGATATTATCGTTTTCGGGGATGACCTGGGCATGCAGACCGGGCCGCAGATTTCCCCATCAATGTACCGTGAATTTTTCAAGCCCAGGCATAAGGTTCTATGGAACAGGGCCAGGGATCTGGGGAATGTCAAAGTGATGCTCCACTCCTGCGGCAGTCTGCGGGAACTCCTGCCGGACCTGATCGATACCGGCCTTGATGCGGTGAACCCGGTGCAGATCTCCGCAGCCGGCATGGATGCCCAAAGTCTCAAAAAAGATTTCGGTTCCGAGATCACTTTCTGGGGCGGGGGCTGCGACACGAGAGAAATTCTTCCCAAATCTGATCCTGAAACTGTCAAGAGGCACGCGGAAGAAGAGATCAGGATACTCAGGACCGGCGGTGGGTTTATTTTCCAGCAGGTGCACAATATCCTGGCCGATGTCCCTCCGGAGAATATCGTAGCTATGTTTGAGGCGGTGAAAAATAGCCGGTAAAATTGGTCAACACATTCTATCTTTTCAGATAGTTATTCTCTTCTCAAATTAAAAATGGCCTTTCAAAGGTTACCACTTACAATGAAATAATATAACAGAAGTAAAAAACGTTTCAGGGCTGTAAATCGCCTGACTTTGCAAAATTTTAAAAGATTTATTGTTTATTGCGGGCAGGTCATGCCGTGCTCCTCTGCCGCCTGGAGAGTTTGTAAAAGAAAAATAATTGTTCAACGGATTTTTATAATGTTTTTGGGATGGGTGGGGAAAAATAGGGCCGCTTAAGCCGTTTGAAAGGGTAGCGTGTAGAAGTCTCTCCATTTCCATCAATGTCTGGATGAAGAAATAAAGACGGGCAGGCCTTTTGCGCGAGACCGGAACGGTCGAGCCGAGGCGACCGGGTAAGGAGCGGGTAGAAGCTACTAAAAACATTATGGTTTGAAAAAGACTCATTGCCCACAGGCTTTGCGGCCCGAAAAGGCTTTTGGTTACTTTTGGCCCACAAAAGTAACAAAGTAAACTGGATAAATGCTTTGGGGAATAGATAAAAGATATTTTCTGGATTAACGGTCGGGAATTATTTTATAACTTCCGAATATTTCAATAAATCATACTCAATGCAAGCTCATCTTTCCGATTAAATTCAGGCCGATCAAAAGAAACATCAGCCGCCTGTCTTGCGTTAATGATAATAAACACAGGAGAGCAGATGTCGGAATTGACCCTGGAAGACATTAAAAGAGACCTTTACCGGAGACAGCATCCGAGCCTCACTCCTATCGACATAGAGGCCAAGGCTCCGATCGTCTACGATATCCTGAGGCTCAAGGCAAAGCACGGGGTGGTGATCCTGGGACACAGCTACATGGAACCCCTGGTTTTCAACCTCTCGCGGCCCGAGGAGCAGGGCGATTCCCTGGGCTTGAGCCGCCATGCCGCCTCGACCGACGCCGAATACATAATCTTTAACGGTGTGCTGTTCATGGCCGAGACCGCCAAGATTTTAAATCCGGGTAAAAGAGTTTTTATCGCCGATAAAACAGCCGGCTGCTCCCTGGTCGATAATTTCGATGTGTCGGTTATCGACGAGCTCAAAGCCGGCAATCCCGATACACCGGTAATGATCTACATTAACAGCAGCGCTTCGGCAAAAGCCCGCTGCGATGTTGTCTCTACCTCCGCCAATGCCGAGCGAATCGCCAGGCTCATGCCTGGGGAAAAGATCATTTTCGTGCCGGACATGCTTTTTGCCAGAAACCTCTCCGATGAGCTTCGGGGAGTGAAAGAGGTGATCTACCCCCAGGGTGTGCTCGAGGCACGGGGCGCTCTCTGTGAAGTCCATGAAAAGTTCACTATCGACGATCTGCTGGCTGTCCGCAAGTCTTTCGACATGCCCAGGGGCCATCCGGCGCGGAGGATTTATGCCCACTGGGAATGCCGGCCCGAGGTTCTCCGGGAAGCCGACTTTTACGGCAGTACCACGCAGATCCGCAAGGATATAGCCGAAAGGGCGAAACAAAAAAGCCTGGAAAAGGCCTTTATCGCCTCGGAATGCGAGCTGACCACGAACCTCTCCGAGGAGTTCCCCACTGTGGAGTTCTATACCGCCTGTTCTGTCAGATGCCGTCACATGGCCAAAGTAACCCTCGAAGGGGTGCTGAAAATCCTGCGGGCTATCGATGAGGGGGGGGATTTGTCCGGATACGAGGTGATTCTGGACGAAGATATAATCCGCAGAGCCAGGAAGCCTATCGAGCTTATGCTGCAAATGAGCTGACCAGGAAATTACTAATTAAGCATCAGAAACTGAGAGCCGCAATCCTGATCAGGCCCCGCTTTTAAGATAGGGATTTGGATCTGTCCGGTTAAATTTAAGATAATCTTAATTTACCAAGAGTGTTTTCAGACAGGTCTTCTCCTTTTGGCGGCAAAAGGAGCAAAACCGGTTCCTTTGTAACCAAAGGAACCGAAAGTTAATCCTGGCCAAAGAAGCATTTACTCCGCTCCTTTTGAGATCGCCTCCGCGGCCCCATCACCTTTTTCCCCCCACGCTGCCGCGGAAAGGCCTGCCAGAGTCTTTAGTTTCAGAAACCAGCCACGATGGAAATCACGTTATTAATAAGCCGCTCCTCTTGCCTTGTCCCTGACAGTTGATATCTTGCGGCCAGATACTTGCCCCGGGCAAACCGTAGAGGCGACCGGAGGTCGCCTGGAATTAAAAGATATGTTTTTGTACTGTTTAAATGTTAAGGAATTAATGTAGGGGCGAGGCATGCCTCGCCCGCGATTTACAGGTTAAGGGAATCCCTGGTGATCGCCATTATGTCCCTATAGGTTTTTATGCAAGAAGTTTTAAAATTATTTTGGGGATGGGCGGGAGAAAATAGGGCCGCTTAAGCCGTTCTAATATGATTTTTATGTAAACTCACATGTCAAATCCCCTTACCGCTTTGCCTTTGACCATCCTTCCAAGAGACAGCTCGGCCTGCCGCAAAACCTTTCCTGACCGGTTCCTTTATTCGTTCTTGAACCGCCGGTAAAAAAAGACTATCTTATTAATATCAAAATGAAATTGAAGAAAATGTTCCAAGGCTGAAAAAAAGGGGGTGCGGATGCCCCGGAAAGTATTGCAGCAGTTAGGCATGTCTATCCTGGCCGAGGAGGATAAGTACCTTTCCCCATTTGCCACCAGGCACTCGGAGGCGCGCAGAAACCGTCCTATCGGCGATATTGACTTCCGCGGCGAATTCGCCCGCGACCGCGACAGAATCCTTTACAGCGGCGGGTTCCGCAGATATGTCGGCAAAACCCAGGTGGTCTATTTCGCTTCCCAGTTCGATGAGCATATTACCAACCGGGCGATACACACCATGCAGGTCTCCCAGATCAGCCGCACGATCGGCCGGCTGCTCCGTCTCAACCTCGACCTCCTGGAGGCCATTGCCTTGGGGCATGATTTAGGCCATCCGCCTTTCGGCCATGATGGGGAGCAATTCCTCGACGAGCTCTGCCGTGAGCACGGTATCGGCCATTTCCATCATAATATCCACGGGCTTTATTACGTAGATCGGATAGCCAGTACCAACCGGGGATTGAACCTCACTTTCCAGGTCAGGGACGGGATGCTGTTCCATGACGGGGAGACTTTTAAGGAGAGGCTCGTTCCCTGCCGCGGAAGAGAGGAGAAAGACCTCGCTGAATATATCTCCCTCTCTAGGCAGGGGAATCGCCCTGACCTCGTGCCCTCGACCCTTGAAGGCTGCGTGGTGCGCATGTGCGATATGGTGGCTTATATCGGCCAGGACATCGAGGATGCTGTGCGCATAGGAATCCTGAAATTGAAAGAGGTTCCCCAAGAGGTAATCCAGAACTTAGGGAAAAACAACAGCGAGATAATCAACTCTCTCGTTTCCGACCTGGTGTCTAACAGCCTCGAGACCGATTCTATCGGCCTGAGCGCAGAGATTGCCGGTGTTTTCAGGAAACTTAAGGATTTTAACTACGAGCGGATCTATATGCATCCTGAAATCCGCCGGGAAAGGCAGCGGATCAAGAATGCTTTCCGCATGCTCTTTGATCATTTCCTGGAAGAGCTGGAAAGAAAGAAAACCGATTCGATCATTTTCCAGCATTTTCTCGGAAACCGTTCTCCGGAGTATGTTGAGACCACCTCGCCAGCGGAAAAGGTGCGCGATTACCTGGCTACCATGACTGACCGTTATTTCACCAAGACTTTTACCAGTCTTTATGTGCCGCAAATGCCTGTATGACAGTCCGGATGAACTCTTTACTGCTATGGTATAAGTTGACAATCCGCCTGAGAATTGGATAAGTTTAAGGGGGAGTAAGGCTGGAGACTGGAGACTGTAGGCTGGAGGTAGAAGACAGGAGACAGAAGTCAGGAGTCAGAAGTCAGAAGACAGAAGTCAGGAGACAGAAGACAGGAGGTAGAAGACAGGAGGTAGAAGACAGGAGTCAGGAGACAGAAGACAGAAGACAGGAGATAGAAGTCAGGAGTCAGGAGACAGGAGTCAGGAGACAGAAGACAGAAGACAGGAGATAGAAGTCAGAAGTCAGGAGTCAGGAGTCAGGAGACAGGAGTCAGGAGACAGAAGACAGAAGACAGAAGACAGGAGATAGAAGTCAGGAGTCAGAAGTCAGAAGACAGGAGTCAGAATATTTTCAAGGAGTAAGCTCAAAAGAATGTCAAAACGACATTGATATATACACACTTTTAAACCGGGATTATTCACGAATCCATTCCGGAGGATTGTTTGAAGACAACCCCCGCCTGCCTGGGGCAGGCACCCCCTTTGGTAAGGGGGAATTTTTCTTTTTCTTCGCAGCTCAGTTAAACCGCGGAGCATTCCCCCTTAGAAAAGGGGGACACAGGGGGTTGTCCAAGCCGGGATCGACAAATAATCAGTAATTTGCGAATAATCTAGGTTAAATCTTGGTGGCAAAGGCGTGAAAAGACCAGCAGACAGCTTATAATCAACTATGTTTGACTGGGGGTTTATACAGACTATATAAAATTCCGATGCAATTTTCGCCAAATGCCGCAATAGATTGATATTAAAGATATTGAGTATTTCTATTTAGAATTTTAGTAGTGTACTAAATAGCTGTGTTTGCTATATAGAGGTTTATATAATAGTTCTGAATGAGCCATAGTCAGGCGCATATCAATCACTATTATACATTGTCGCGAACACCGCGGAATGAAGCTGAGCCATACGGCCTCTTTTTTCATAAAATCCTTTCTTCGCTAATAGGAAGGATTTAATGGAGAACATATGACTAACCAGTTTTTTGGCTTTTCGCCGGAGGCTTTCGAGCAATTTGTCCGGGCAGTTGCGTTGTCAGTCTTCGGGCCAGGAGTGACCGCGTTCGGAAACGGGCCGGATGGGGGCCGAGAAGCCACATTCCGTGGTGAAGTTCCATATCCATACCCGCCGGCAACGCAGTGGTCCGGCTACGGTGTAATCCAGGCAAAATGCAAAGAGAAGACAGAATCCACTGATAAGGATCAGAAGTGGGCGCTCAAGCTACTCGATGAAGAGTTGAAGACCTTCGTGAAAAGTAGGAAGCGCAAACCTAAACCTGAATACTATGTATTCGTCACGAATGTTGAACTCTCTTCAACTGCTGAAGGAGGAAGGGACAAAGCCGACAAACTCATTCTCTCTTACTATCATAGACTGCCGCTCAAAGGGCATGCGATTTGGGATGCCAACCAGCTAAATGTATTCTTGACCAAGTATGAGGAGCTGTGCAGGCGTTTCACAGCCTACATTACACCAGGCGATGTGCTCGGGGAAATGCTCAAGGACATCGAGCGGCGAAAGCCTAATGCATCTCGTATACTCACTGCGTTCCTAGAGCGCGAATTGCGTGCTGACGAAGCTTCACGACTTGACCAGGCAGGAAACCGCACGGAGGAGCAACTTCGACTGGCCCATTTGTTCTTCGACTTACCAGCATCCACAGAACCGCAACTGGCACCTCCGGACGAGAAATCGGATAATGCTGGACTACTACCTCGTGGTGTGCTGTGGGAACTGCTAAGAGATGGATCGCGGAAGCTCGATCCTAAAACGCTTTACGAACAGGAGATCTCTTCAACAGAATATAAAAGTGAACGCTTTCCCACAGGATACGTACTTCTTGGCGGGCCTGGCTCAGGCAAGTCCACAGTTGGCCAGTTTCTGGCACAGATTCACCGATCTGCACTACTCGAAAAGCGGAAGCAACATCTGCTCGGACCACAAACTCGACAGATAATCCAAGAGACACGCGAATTGTGCAACAATGAAGGACTTCCTTGGCCGACTACCCCTCGATATCCGTTCAGAGTAGAACTAAATCGCTTTGCGAAAGCACTTGCTTCTAAGGAATCTGACCGCGTCGAAAGTCTGGAATGCTATCTGTTGAACTTACTCAAGCGAGAACATTCCATGACTAATGACGATTTGCTTGAGTGGTTAGCGATTTACCCGTGGCTCTTGATTTTGGACGGATTGGACGAAGTTCCCTCAACTAGTAACCGGGATGTTTTAGTAAAGGCAGTGAATGATTTTATTGCCGAAGCGCGCCAAGTCGAGGCAGACATTTTCGTAGTCGCTACATCCAGACAGCAGGGCTATGGTGGTGAATTTGCTAGCGAGTTTGTGGCTTTTCGGCACATCTTGCCTCTTTCGAAAGTTCGTGCTTTGCGATATGTGGAACGTTTCGCAAATGCCAGATTCGGCTTGGCAGATCCGACTAGGGCGAGGGATGTTGTGGACAAGCTCAGAGAGAGCGCAAAACGCCAATTGACGGCGCAACTCATATCATCACCACTGCAGGTTACTTTCATGGTTACAGTAGTGGCAGCCAGAGGAGATCCTGGTGAAGATCGCTGGCAATTGATCGACAGCTACTACCGGACGATCTATGACCGAGAGCGCCAGAAAGCTGTGCCACCCTATGATGCTGTATTGAGTAAACAGCAACCAACCATTGACAGGCTCCATCATGACATCGGGTTTTGGTTGCAGTATCGAGGCGAAATGGCGGAAGGTCCATCCGTCAGCTTGCCGATTAACCAATTCGAACGACTTGTAGATACTTATTTGCACGAGATTGGCCGTGAGGGTTCCGAAAAAGATCAAATGGTTAGGCTCATCACAGACGCAGCCCGTCACCGCCTCGTGTTTCTCACAAGCAGAGTGGCAGGAGAACTTTCCTTCGAAGTCCGATCTCTTCAGGAATACATGGCTGCTGAGTGCCTTATGACCGGAGACCCTGAGATAGTTAAGGATCGACTAAAGGCAATTGCACCGGCACCTTACTGGCGGAATGTCTTCTTGTTTGCAGCGAGCAAGTGCTTTGTCGATGCGCGGTCTCGACACTTGCAAGACACAATTCGTCTGATTTGTGAAGATCTGAACACTTCCAATGACGCTTTGCTGGATATTACTAAGGCTGGGTCCGAACTTGCTATCGATGTGTTACAGAGTGGCGCAGTAGCAGAGAACCCAAACCATGCCCGTCATTTGGCACGAATTGGCTTTGGGCTCCTCTCTCAGCCATACTTGATCAGTGAGTTTAAGGAGGGTGCATCTGCAGCCCAGAGATTGGCTATCGTATATTCAGGAGCATTGAAGACGGTATATCTCCAAGAACTTGGGCTTCGTATCGGTCATGTCGATTTATACCGAACAATAGGTGCGTGGACATTGCTCGTGCGATTAATCGACAATTGCTTGGATTGGGCTAATGAGCTCGGTAATAAACTTTGGCCAGCCGAAACAAAAGCACAGATGACTTTAATCAGCAATATGCCAGCAACCGTGGTAAGAGTGCCGTGGATTTGGAATAAGTTCTTGGAAATAGCCAAAATGATTTATTACATGCCACCAATGGAAACGATGAAAATTATTCGGATTTTCCTAAATATGCGAAGTGGAATTGTAGATAAGATTGATCCATTAGTTTCTCTTTTGACTGTTTTATCGGCCACCTCATACAGGGTACATATTTCTTTGAATATTTCACATGTTACCAGAGACGCATTTGGAATAATTTTCAATCCCGCTTTTTTAGGTGATAACAAATACACCGCCTGGTTTCAGGATATGTCTCGCATTCCTCCTGGCCATCCAGGCTGGTTACCATTTATAAAGGCTAGCAATTTCATCACCTCGCCAAATGCTAAAACTCTTGCGAACGTTCTCATGGAATGTGCGAATGGCGGTTGGATCCCTTCTGACAAGACTTATCTGAACAGACTGCCCTGGCCCTTAGCAAATTGTCTTTTAACGGTACGGTCTTTGGAAGAGTTACATAATCTAGCTAAACAAGTCGCGAAGGGCGAGCTAGGTGATTCTTCCGATTGGAAATCCTTAGAAGAGCGGTGGCGATCCGAAGGAATCTTTTTAGATGTTCTTGTCCAGCGGTCAAATGAAGCACTGGCTTTGGATGGTTCCAGGTGGATTCTTGGACTACCTGTTATAGGCTCATGGAGTATAAAAGTACAGAAATACCCAAAATCAGAATTACAAAGTATATTTAAGACTGCGCAATGTATGCAGGATTGTGCCGTTAGGCATAAGGTTGTTCAGTTCTTGCTGGAGGCTTGCTCGTACTCTGGTGGAATTGCGAAATGTATCAAACCATCCGAGTTTAGAGATTTGTGGGAAGCGACCTGTGATAAACTTGAATGGCAAGAGAACTATGTCGGGTATCCTGATAAGCTCGAGCTGGTGGCCCCTTGGTTGGATTTTTTTGATTTTCTTGGTTGTTCAGACTCGTTAAGTCATGACTACCATATTACTGAAGATACTAGGGAATACGATAACGCTTGGTGTAGCACATTCCAGAATGCTTTTATCATCGGTCTTTCTCAAAACGGTCTTTTACGGCTATCCAATCATAACAGCGAGCGATCTCGACTCGGTCTTCTTCGGCTTCTTGGTCGTTTGGCCTCAATTGGTTATTCTATTGATAAGATTCCAGCGGAGATGCTCAACGTCGATTACTTTTTTGAACCGCGCTTTAAGTTGGCCGCTATCCTCGTTCGGTTGTCACAACCAACCTTCACGGAAGAGGATGCTGTGCGTCTTGCAGATGAGAGCGTGGCCTTATTGTATCCGCCTGCAGAACCGGGTGCCGATCATCTTATTTTTCGAACTGTGAGAGCGCATCTAGGTCGAATACCAGTAATTGAGCGGTTCCTCTTGCGGTTGCATGAAAAAATGCCACCGGAAGTTGAACTAGGAGTTGCAAAATGTGAACGACTGATGCGTCAAGTACTTCAAAGGCGAGCTAGTGACTTGCAACAAGTGGATCAACTCCGCAACCTGAAGCTTCCGGAGGTGCATCCTGCTTGAAATATCGCAAGATAGATCCCAACAGCGTCTTTCAGCGATCGGATTCGCTCCTATACGTCGCTTCTGAAACTGGGCAAATGGCTAACTTTATATATCAAATTTGCTATGGTCAATATTGGCTAAATAGGCTAAAATTTTCTGTATGTCGCATTACTTGTGGGTCTTCGCCAAGCTAAGGTTTTGTCTCCTGACTTCTGCCGTGAGAATCATCCAGGCGTGCGGCACCTTGACCATTGTGGAGGCTAACGGGGGAGGCAAATAGCGGATCACGCCTTTCAAGTTTTAATCCCATCGAATTCGAGGGAATTAATAAATAGGTTGAAGAGGTAATTTGTCATTGCCTCTGGGGATCTAAAGGAGATTTTTACCATGAACAATAAAATCGAGCATACCGCCAGAGGTCATATTTCACCCTTCGAGCAGATCAAGCGCACCAACGCTGCCGGGATGGAGTTTTGGTCAAGCCGTAACTTTGCCGGAGTGTTGGGTTATGGCGATTACCGCAATTTTGAGGGAGTGATTGAGAAGGCCAAGTTGTCTTGTTTTAACAGTGGACACCGTATCGAAGATCATTTCGTTGACGTCACCGAAATGATCGAGATCGGCAAGGGTGGTCAACGGCCAGTTAAAACCGTTCTCATGTCACGTTACGCCTGTTACCTGGCAATCCAGAACGCTGACCCCAAAAAAGAGATTGTGGCACAGGGGCAAACCTATTTCGCCATTCAGACGCGGCGGCAAGAACTTGATGATGAGCGCATCGAGGAAAAACGGCGACTTCTTTTGCGCGAAGAAATGCGCCGACACAACATCCAACTGGCCGATGCGGCCAAAGGCGCCGGCGTCGTGCAGCCGATTGACTATGCTGTTTTTCAAAATCACGGATATATGGGACTTTATGGCGGCTTGAAAATGGAGGACATCCATCGGCGTAAAAGACTGAAAAAGAGCCAGAAGATTTTGGATCACATGGGCAGCACGGAACTGGCGGCGAATCTGTTTCGCGCAACTCAGGCGGAGGAAAAATTACTCCGGGAGAAAGTGCAGGGGAAGGACGCTGCGTACCGGACGCATCATGAAGTTGGTGCGAAGGTGCGCCAAACCATCCGGGAATTGGGCGGTACGATGCCGGAGAATTTGCCGGTGGTAGAAAGCATCAAGAAGATAGAGACCAAACGGCAGAAGCAAGTCGGCAACACGGATGTGCCGGATAAGAAAAAAAAGTGAGGAATCTACCATGGACCTGCATCCCAACTTCTCCGAATCCCTTTACGCCATTCTCGGCCCGGCACTACGCTTGTTTCCGTTGGATGAAGCCCTGCGCGAATCCAGCATGGACAAGCTGATGCCGCAGCAGGTGCGTTTTGCGGTTAGGCTGGCTTTATAAATATCAACTTTTATATGGGTAATATCGTCTCAACAGGCTAAATTTTTCTGTATATCGGATTACTTTTGGATATTCGCCAGGCTAAGGTTTTGTCTTCTGACTTCTGTCTCCTGACACCTGCGGTGAGAATCATCCAGGCTAAGTAATGGAGGGCTACCTTGAGGTTCGCCAAACAATCTTTGCTCGCTATCCTGCTCTTCCCCGGGCTTTTCCCGGAGCTTTCTCAAGCCGGTGAAAAAGCTTCCATTCCTAGTTTCAATTCCACTGCTGCGGATCGCCGGGCCTTGAGCCTGGCAATCTACAGCCAGAACCTGGCCCTGGTCAGAGAAAAGCGCGCATTCAATAAACCTGGAGGCATACTCCGGCTCAGGTTCAGCGACATCTCTGAAAAAATAATTCCCTCCTCTGTGGCAGTGAAATCGGAATGCGGGTTGAAAGTGCTCGAACAGGAGTACCAGTACGATCTCCTGGCTGTGGATAAACTCCTGGAAAAGTACATAGGCCGGGAAGTTACTCTCGAACGCCTGGATAAAAGGACAAACACCCCGGAAAGGGTGACCGGAATTCTGCTCAGCCTTGACGGCGGCCGGATTATGAAGTTCGGGGACCGGGTGGAAGTTGAACCTGAGGGCCGGTTCATACTCCCTGAGGTGCCGGAAAATTTTGTCACCCGGCCCTCTCTTACCTGGCTCATGGACTCCGGGAAAAACGGCGGCTGTATGCTTGATGTTTCCTACCTCACCACCGGCATTTTCTGGAGCTGTGATTACGTGCTTGAACTCGATCACGAGAAATCCGCCGCAGCCTTTTCCGGCTGGGTTTCCATTGATAACCGCAGCGGCGCTGAATTCCAGGATGCCGAGCTGATCCTGGTGGCCGGGGAGCTTAACCGGGCCGTCTCCTTTTCATCTGACCGGATCCAAATGCTCGAAATGAAAGCCGCCCCGCAGATGGCAGCCCAGGCAGCCGGCGGGTCTTTCGAACGGGAAGAATCTTTCGAATATTATCGCTACCGTCTGCAAAGAAAAACAAACCTGCCGGACAAACAAGTCAAGCAGATCGAGCTTTTTAGGCTGGAAGGGCTGAAGCCGGAAAGAATATACCGTCTCGAAGGCGGGCAGAACTTCTATT
>Ga0315277_10005731_pt1 | contig 16332 bp, 13 predicted proteins | sample YL17G05_15_MG_FD_203695 | JGI IMG/M metagenome (GOLD analysis project Ga0315277, IMG submission 203695) | Sediment microbial communities from Yellowstone Lake, YNP, Wyoming, USA - YL17G05_15 | ecosystem: Environmental > Aquatic > Freshwater > Lake > Sediment | place: USA: Wyoming | collected... | reverse complement strand
AGCCTGAGGATATAAAGCTTATTCATTGATCATAGGATCACGTAAAATCTCTCTGATATGGGATAGAGAATAATGATATTAAAGAAAAAAAGAATCCGATTGGATGTAAAGTATTATGAGTATGAGTATGTCATCTAAGGATGAATTTCTTTTTTTAAAGTCAGGTTTGGATAGACTTTATGGATCACTGCATTATCCTGGGGATGGTATAAAAGATAACAAGATAGGGTATGTGCTTTGCCAGCCTTTTGTTACAGAACAGTTCAAGGTATACCGGATATTGTATAATTTATGCAGATACTTAGCTGATGAAGGATTTACCATGCTTCGATTCGATTATTTGGGAACAGGAGACAGTGAGGGTGAATTTGAAGGTGTTGATGTGAATGACTGGAAAAAAAATGTGATAAATGCCTTCAATTTTATGAAGGATCGCAGAAACTTATCGAGAATAGGACTGATAGGATGCCGTCTTGGGTCAGTATGGGCTGCGTTAGCCGCTGAAAGTCTGGGGAGTGAAGTTTTTCGGCTTGCATTGTGGGATCCAGTTTTTGATGTTCATGCATATCTATACAACCAGCTCCGGGGGAACTTAAGTGAGCAGATGATTATGTATGGCAAGGTGGTTGAAAACAGAGAAAAACTCGTTGAAAGGATCGAATCTGGCCAGATCGTATCAGTTGGGGGATATGAGTTTGCCAAAGGATTTTATCATTCCGCAACAAAAATTAACATCTTGGATAACCCCCCAAGGCTACTTACTGATCTAATAGTAATGAAATCTGCTTCTCAATCAAAAGAGGAAAACACAGATGATTTCAAGTTCTTGAAGATCTATCAACCAGACAGCAATCCCAGCGACATTAAGTTGCTTCCCAAAGAGGTCAACTGGGAATTGTCAAAGGGTTATATAACATTCCCTGAACAAACCTTTAGATGCATAGCAGATTCACTATAAAGGCATAACTATTTTGAGAGAAGATGTTTTTTCTGCCCTTCATGAAAATGGGGATTATATCAGGGGCATAGTTACTATCCCAGAATCAAATGGATTGATGAACCATGGGGTTATAATTCTTGGGGCAGGAGTCAATCCAAGGCAAAGCTGGCACCGCTTATCAGTGAAGATCGCAAGGCTTTTGTCCAATGCAGGATTCTATGCTTTAAGGATTGATCCAAGAGGTGTTGGTGACAGTGATGGAGAGATTGAAAATATTGATCCTCAGCAACTGGAAGGTTTTCACGATAAGGTTCAGACAGGCCTTTTCACATATGACTGCCAACTTGCATTGACGAAATTCAAGAAAGATTTCAATTTGAATAGCTTATTTATTATTGGCCTTTGCGGTGGTGCATTGACAGGCCTTTATCTCACTGAGATAATCAGAGAAATAAGGGGTCTCATTTATATTGCTGGCCCGGTTACACTCACAACTTTGGATGTTTCATTGCCTGTTCACCCTGCATATGCCCGGAATATGTTTTACTCATACCTCAAGAAGGTATTAAACCCAGTAGCATGGCTGCGATTCTTGTCTGGGAAGAGCGAATACAAGACCATATTTTTCCTGGTAAGGCATAAAATTTATCAGTTTTTAGGCAGAGAAAAGACCATCTTGGACAGGTATGCTCAACGAGATTCAAAGAATATAAATGAGAATGGAGATCGAACAAATCACTTAAACCCAATGATCCCGAAGGCTTTTCTGAATTATATGGATCAGTGTGGCGATATTCTATTTATTAATGCGGAGATCGATCAAGCATCATGGGGTTTCAATAACCTTTTCGCCCCGATGTATTTAACACCTGGAAAGCCCTACAAAGGAAGATACAATATCGAGATGGTCAAAAAGTCAAATCATACTTTTTCGAGTATTGAAGCGCAAAAAGAATTGTTATCTCTAATCTTGAATTGGATGGAGAAATTCAATAAGAAATAAAATACAATAACAAAATATCTATGGAAAGGCCCAAGATACTTCATTATACACATTCTTTTTTCCCCGTTTACGGCGGGACATCTACAAGAAATTATAACCTTATGAGGGATGAAAATTATCAATATATTGTATACACCCCACAGGCACCATGTAGCTATATCCCTCCAACTCTCGGAAGTTTGAAAGAAATCGAGATTCAACGGAATATTGAAATCCATAGGATTGTTATCACCCCCGATATCAGTGATAAAATTAAATCAGTTCAGATTTTTCCCTATTACATCCGCTATATAATAGATGTCTATGGCAGGGCAAAGAAGCTTTATAATGCTGTCAATCAGAGAGGCTTTGACATTATGTATGGGCACAGCCCCCTTGAATTTGGGATGGCATCGCTTTGGTATGCAAGAGAAAAAGGTATACCATTGATATATGAGGCCCACAGTTTCCTCACCGATTCACTAAGGGAAAGTCTTTTAAATAATCTTGAAGAAAAGAAAATGGCACCACGATTATACAGACAGCTATTATTCAATTTTTTAAACAAATATGAATCAGAGATAATCAGGAAATCGGATTGCATTATCGCCCAAACTCCTTCAATTAAGAAAAAGATTGAAAATTTGTTTCATGTACCAGAAGAAAAAGTTCAGTTGATTGTAAATGGGGTGGACTGTAACATGTTTGATCCCAAAAATGGCAAAGATCATAATAAATTCTATACAAAGAGAAGTGGCGTTAGTGAATTCAGAATCCTATATTCTGGGTTTCTCAATTCTATCAATGGAGTGGATTTTCTCTTGTCGGCGTTCAAGCAGCTTCCGAGAGATAAGAAACCAAATCTGAGTTTATTAATTGCCGGCCGGGGCCCAATGCAGCAAGAGGTTGAAAACATATCAAGGGTCGACCCATGCATACGATATCTTGGCCTTGTAAAATATGAGGATATGCCGGATTTGTATAACACATGTGATCTTTTCGTAATTCCAAGACCGTCAGTAAAGGATGCTGAAGAATTCTATCCGATCAAACTGATAGAGGCAATGGCAATGGAAAAACCAGTACTTGTAAGTAATGTCAAAGCAATGGCTGAGATCGTGAACGATACTGTCACAGGATTTGTCTTTCAGAAAGGCAGCCTTGATAGCTTCGTATCAAAACTGTCATCGATTCTAAAAAACACAGAGAACCTTCAGGCAATTGGTAGGGCTGCCCGGAGGTTTGTAAAAATTAACTATAGTTGGGAAAATTCACAAAAGAAATTGTCCCGGAAAATTGAAGAGTTGCTATCAAACAGAAAATAGTCCTCGCGTTAACACGATTTTATTTATAAAATCACCAGTGTTCCTATCGTAATTGTGAACGAAAGATATCATGGTTCTCTCAGACGTACAATTTGATATTTAGAAACCCTTACTGGATTATCCGAACTCGCTTGAAACAAGAAATATTACAGTCGGCCTGATCCTCATGCAAAGAAATCTCATTTTTCCCACTTTGCCTTCTTATACCAGAGCATGACACAAGCTAGCCACATCAAGAGCACCTTTAAAAACGCCTTTATCTATGGCGGTGGAAATATCTTGAGTAAGGCGATCGGTTTTATCATGCTCCCGGTCTATGCCTTTTTCCTACGGGGAGAAGGCTACGGCATTATCGGGATGATCGATGTAATTCTTACCGTACTCACCCTCCTTATCGGTTATGGGATCTCGGGCACCTTGCGACGGTTTTATTTCCAGAAACCGACAGAGCTTGATCAGAATATCTTTGTTTCGACGAACATCGTACTCATGTTTTTTCTTGTTATTGCAGTCACTATCCCGGCGCTGTTTTTCAGGGAACAGATTGCACAGCTTGCATTCGGCAAGAACGGCATGGGCTTCTATGTGACTCTGGCGCTTTGCTCCTTTATCGCTGATGTTACAGGAAGGAATGCGGAGAGTTATATCATTATTCTCCAGAAATCCATTCTCTACACAGAGCTTGCAATAGCGCGGCTTGTGATAGGCTTGAGCCTGAACATTTATCTGATTGTACACCTCAGGCTGGCTGTTCTCGGTTTTCTCTACAGCGGCCTCATAACTGCTATTATTTTTTCTTTTGTCATGCATGGGTATGTGCTCTACCATGTAGGTCTCCATTTCAGGAATTCTGATGCAAAGGATATCCTGGAGTTCAGCCTACCGCTTTTGCCTGGTTATGTTGCGATGTTTTTCAGGAACAACACTGACCGCATCATGCTGAGAAAATATCTGGGATTGGCCCAACTAGGTGCATTCGAAATGCTCTTCAAATTTGCCACACTCATCGGCGTGCTCATTTCTGAACCATTCATGAAAAGCTGGGATGTAAAACGGTTCGAGATCTGCGAGAAACCTGATGGACCGGCCATTATGGCTAGGGTATTCACGTTGCAGCTTGCCGTTAACCTATTTATTGGGCTCATTCTTTCTCTCGAGATCCCACTCCTTCTCAAGGTTCTTACACCAAAAGAGTTTTGGCTTGGCGGTGATATTGCACTGCTTGCAGTAGCATCCCGAATTATCCTTGACTCCTACTATCAGTTTTTCTTTGGCCTCCTCTATGCAAAGCGCACGTTTTTAATCTCCATAATACAATTTATTTCTGCAGGTCTGAGTGTTATAATAAACTGGATATTCATAAAGAAATACGGAGTGTTGGGTGCGGTTACAGCTTCCTGTGTGGTTAATGCCGCCCAGAGCCTTATCGCGTATTATCTGGCACAAAAATATTACCGGATTCCCTTTGAATGGGTAAAAGTCACATGCATGGTTTTCACTGTATTCATACTCTTCATACTCATCAACCTTATTTCGATCGAGGGAACTGTTCTAGGGAACTGGATGAGCAATAGTATGCGCGAACCTTTTGCATACATGATGCATGCCCTGCATCTTAATGCTTTTAAAGGCGGAAAACTTATGAATTTTGTAATTAACAATATCCCTACCGTTATTGAAGGGGGGGGCAAATTGATCCTTTCTTTCTTGTTTATCCTAATTCTGCCTCTATTCGGAATCTATCCAAGGGACTTGCTGAGGAAAATGCGAGATGGTAATGAGCAGATTGAAACTGTTTAGGGTTTGGATAGATCAGCCCATGCATTGACACGACTGATAATGGAACAATGACGCAGACAAACACAGAAAACCCTCAGATAAGTATTGTTATCCCGGCGTACAATGCGGCGAGATATATTTCAGATACCCTGCAGAGTATCCTCAGCCAGGATTTTCAAGACTTCGAGATTATCATTATTGATGATTTTTCCACCGACAATACACGTGATATCGTCATGGCCTATGCGCGTGAGAAGGTAAGGTACTTACGACTCGACAAACAACATGGTGGGCCCTCAAGGCCTCGCAACCAGGGGATAATGGCAGCACAGGGAAAATACATAGCCTTCTTCGATGCCGACGATATCATGCTGCCGGGAAGGCTCGGACTGGCATACACCATCCTCGAACAGAATCTCTTTCTGGGGCTGACCTTTACAAATGCTATTAAATTCGAAGATGCCGGGGGGGATTACCCAACCCCATTCCTCAGCGGATATACCGTTTTTAAGGGCTTGCGGAAGATCTCAATCGGAGAGCATGCATACATGATAAATTCTTCCGATGCCCACACAGGTCTTCTTTATGAAAATTTTATCCTGACCTGCGGGGTTACCGTGCCGCGGAGTGTATTCGACACCGTTGGCTTCTTCGATGAAGATCTCACCAATGCCGATGACTGGGATATGTGGTTGCGAATTGTCAAACAATACCCGATTGCCTACATCGATTGCATTGGTTTTCGCTATCGGGTACGGTCCGGGAGTGTTTCCAGGAGGGGAGCAAGGCTTTCTGAGAACAGGATTAAAGTGCTTCGCAAGAACCTTGCAGACGATTTATCTGAAAGTTCGTGCCGACAAATCCAACGGCTTATCGCAGAAAACTATATCAATATTGGTTATTCATATCAGGTCTTGGGCGAGATGGCTACCGCTCGGAGATACTACTTGGCAAGCATGCAGGAATCACCTTCACATCTTGCTTTAAAAGGAACGGCTATCACTCTGCTTGGTTCCCGGCTCTATTTTCTGCTCAAGCGTCTCATAAGGAGGAATGAATTGAACCGGGATGGTTGTTGAGCATGTGCGGGATTATTGGTGTATATTGGAAATCACCACAGATATCCGGTGAACAGGCGGACCGAATGTATGCCGCCTGTGAGGAGATGCTCGAAACCCTGCGTTTTCGGGGGCCGGACGAGCAACAGCTCGTGCGAACCGGCTCAGTCATTCTTGGCCATACACGTCTGAGCATCATCGACCTTTCCACGGGCACCCAGCCAATATTCAACGAGGACGAAACAGTTGCCGTAGTGCTTAACGGCGAAATCTACAACTTTCCGGAACTCCGGAGAAATCTGGAGGCCCATGGGCATGCATTTCGAACACATTCTGATACCGAGGTCATTGTACATCTATACGAGGAGATAGGGGAAGAAGTGTTTTCTCACCTGAACGGGATGTTCGCCATTCTCATTTATGACAAGCGGAACAATATCATTCTTGGCGGCAGGGACAGGGTAGGGGAGAAGCCGTTTGTCTACTGTGAAATCCCCGGGGCATTCCTCTTTGCCTCTGAAGTCAAAGCAATCCTGAAGGCGCCTGATGTCTCCAGGGATCTCGATCTCGAAGGGATGGCGCTCTATTTCAACAGTCTTGTTGTGCCGGCTCCTTACACGATTTTCCGGAACATCAGGAAACTGCCGCCTGCACATTGCCTGAAGGTGCAGGGCAGTAAGCTTGAGATCTGGAAGTACTGGGACCCCCCGGTCGAAATTGACTGGAACCTCGATGAAAACAAAATCATTGAGACATTTCAGGAGCTCTTCTCAGATGCAGTGAAGATGAGGATCATTGCCGATGTGCCCCTGGGGGTCTTCCTTTCTGGAGGGATAGACTCCAGCGCAGTCGTCGCCTTCATGTCACAGCATTGCTCCGGCCAGGTGAAGACCTACTCTGTTGGTTTTGGGGATGAGATTGATGAGCGGCCCTATGCGAGGATGGTTGCTGAGCGCTACCAGACGAAGCATACAGAGCTCTTCATCGATCAGAAGTTCGAAGATGTGGTCTTCGACGTACTCGAATACTATGACGAGCCGTTCGGCGATTCGTCTGCCGTTCCTACCCACATGATCTCCCGTGAGGCGAGAAAGCATGTGAAGGTCATCCTGACCGGTGATGGGGGTGATGAACTCTTCGCAGGGTACCCTTCATATCTCGATCAGAAATACCAGCTCTTCGGGAGGATCTCCTCGCGTCTCTTCAAGGAGGCGAACCGGCTTGCAACCAGAACACTAGGAATGGATCTTCCCGGCGAGTTCTATCCAAGGCGATCATGGCCATGTGCCTTCGAACACTGGCTCTGGGTGAGAACTTTCTATACGGAGAAGGAAATTAGAGAACTTTTGGTCATACCCGAGGGATTCATTCATCATTTCTATCGGAAGAATCAATGGCTTCAAATCCCCCAAAGGGATGCCCTGAGCGTGTCTTATTCTCATGACATGAATTATTACCTGCCTGACGATCTCCTGAAGAAGGTTGATATGGCATCTATGCTCACAAGCCTCGAATGCCGGGCGCCTTTTCTCGACTACCGACTTATCGAATTTTCGCTGAAGATCCCTCCTCAACTGAAAGTGAAGCATGATGTTTTAAAGTATGTTTTGAAAATTTCTCTCCAAGATTACCTCCCTTCAGAGGTGCTTCATCGGCCCAAGACCGGCTTCGGTGCACCAGTGGAGTCATGGTTGAGGAAACAGCTCAAAGAGGCAGTGCAGGATATGTTGATGCCGGGCTGCAGTATAGAAACAGTGGTGCCCCGGCGAGGGATCGATATGGCAATGCACGAGGTGTATTCCATGGAACACTGCAGTGATTATCGCACGCCATATAAGCTCTGGCTTCTCTTCGTCCTGGAGGTGTGGATGAGGAGGTACTGCTGAAGCATATCGGCAAGGGATGAGTCTCGTGGAGAAGATCAAGGTAAGCGTGATAATAACATGCTATAATTATGCGAAGTATCTCCCCGGATGCATCGAGTCGGTTCTCAACCAGACCTGGCAGGACTTTGAGATCATCGTGGTAAATGACGGATCGACCGACAACACCGATGATGCAATTGCCTCTTATCTGAGTGGTCAAAAAATTCTTTATATCAAACAAAAAAACTCTGGCCAGGCCAATGCCAAGAATAACGGTATCAGGCATTCAAAAGGCGAATTGATTGCTTTTCTTGATGCGGACGATCTTTGGGATGCAACAAAGCTTGAGAAACAGCTCCCCCTTTTTAGAGACCCCCGAGTGGGTGTCGTTTATAATACTGCCCGGTACATTGATGAACAGGGCAGAGAGTTTTCATTTATGCTTTCGTCAGAATATCTCAAACCAAGATCCGGAGTGGTTACCAGATATCTGCTTTTTGATAATTTTGTACCCTTCTCCTCATCGGTTGTGAGGCGGGATTGTCTTGATCGAGCAGGTATTTTCGACGAGACCATCAGCATGGGGATTGATTGGGACTTGTGGCTTCGGATTTCTGTTCACTATGAATTCCAGTACATAGACGAGCCATTGCTTCTTTACCGCTTTGGACACTCCGGCCAGATGTCGAAGAACCTCGATGTTCGGCAAAGGTGCTCTGATACAATAATGGCAAAATTCATACAGGCAAACCCTAACCTAGCTCCAGCAAGGCTCCTGCGGCGAGTTCGGCACTATACATTTTTAAACAGAGGGCATTACTATCACACCTACGATATGAAATTGTCTTCACGATACTTCATGAAGGCTCTCTGTCAATGGCCCTTTGCACTTGGCCCATATAGGGGCTTGATAAAAAATGTTCTCAAGAAGATTTTTAGGTGATACAATGAACTTTCATGAATATAAGGCATATGTGTTGAGCGATCTTCATCGATACAGCCCCGATGAGAGGGGATTCTTTAAACATTATCTCCTGGTGCCTGGATTTCGTTATACATTCTGGATGCGAACCGCAAAGTATTTTAAAACCAATCAAGACCTTATCTCAACGCTCGGGTACTTTGTAACTCGATTTTTCCTGAAACGATACGGTTATCGGTATGGTATAAGCATTCCATACAATACCGAGATAGGTTTCGGCCTTTATATCGGGCACTACGGAGGCATTGTAATCAGCCCGGATACAATGATAGGGAAAAACTGTAATATCAACCATGGTGTAACCATTGGGTCGACCTATGGCGGCAAGCATCCGGGAATCCCCACAATCGGGGATAACGTTTATCTAGGGCCAGGATCCAAAGTTATCGGTAACATTATTATCGGGAACAATGTTGCTATAGGTGCTAATTCTGTGGTTACCAGTCCGATACCTGATAATGCTGTTGTGGTTGGTGTACCCGGGCGGGTTATTTCTGACAAAGGATCCTATGACTATGTGGTGAATAGGGTTTGATACTGGATCATATTCGCGAATTGAACATGTCAATCAAGATAGCCTACCTCATCGATTCGATCTCATCCGATAAAGCAGGGACGGAAAAGCAGCTTCTGGAGATCATCAGGAGACTAAACCGTGATACCTTTGACCCTTCACTAATTTGCCTTACCAGTTCTCCTTGGTTAGAACAGCATGAGTTGTCCTGCAGGCACTATGAGCTTGGCTATAATGGATTCATCAAAACCAAGTTCCCTGGAGTCGTTGCACGCCTTTCGAGAATTCTCCGAGATGAACGTTACAATATCATGCAAACCTTTTTCGAGGATTCTATCTTTGTAGGATTTTTAGGTTCGCTCTTCATCTCACCACGGCCAACTCTCCTTTCCAGCCGACGTGACATGGGGCTCGGCAAGGATGATCTCTGGTACCATTCCTTCTTCAAGGCTCTCCTTCCTTTGGTGAACCGGGGTTTCGAAGGGATAGTAGCTAATGGATCAATAGTGAAGGAGTTTGTTGCGAAGCGGGAAAAGATAGACCCCAAAAAAATAAAGGTGATCAACAACGGCATCTCGCTTCCACCTGAATATATTGAGACCCCGGAGATATTTAATACAATCAAGACAGACATCTGGATCGGCATAACAGCGAATCTCAAACCGGTGAAAAGGATCGATCTTTTTCTGAAAGGTCTTGCTGTCTTCAAAGAGAGAAGTAGTATTGATTTTCATGCGCTAATTCTGGGGGAGGGGACTGAAGATAAAACACTTAGGAAAATGGCACAGGATTTTGGGCTTACACAGATTGTTCATTTCATGGGATCTGTTAATAATGTATATGCTTACCTTAAACATCTGGACATTGGAGTGCTCTGCTCTGATCGTGAAGGGTTCTCTAATGCAATAATGGAGTATATGGCCTGCGGACTCCCTGTCGTGGCGACGTCCGTAGGTGGGAATATAGAGCTTGTTGATGAGAGTAACGGTATAGTAATTCCTGCTGGCGACGGGGAAGTGTTAGGAAATGCTCTTGCGATCTTGGCTGATCACCCGGAGTTGAGAAAAACCAAGGGCATGATATCTCTTGGGCTGATAAAAGAGCGGTATGCCTGGGACAGGATTATTGCTGAATGGGAGAGTTACTACCTGTCGTTGGTGAGTGAGATTACCTGAGGTTGGAATGAATATCGCATGTATCCGTCGCAGCATCATCGAGCCTCTCTATTATAGGTGGACGAAAAACTCGCGACGAACCTACTGGAAGGATCTTGAGAAGACACAATATCTTCCGGAGAGCGTGCTGCGAGAAAGGCAGTGGCAGCACTGCAGGTTGCTCTTGGAGTATGTTTATATCCACAACAAATTCTATCGCAGGCGTTTCGATGAGATTGGACTACACCCTGGAGATATCAGTGTACCTGAAGACATGGAAAGGCTTCCGATCCTTACCAAGCAGGAGATCAGACAACACACCCCGGAGATGATTTCCGCTGGATACAAGATAGAGAACCTCCTGAAGTTCAAGACTGGTGGTTCGACAGGCAAAGCTCTTGAATTGTACATTACAGAAGAATGCAGTGAGCTAAGAAATGCCTGTGCAAGGCGACATGATAGATGGACTGGTTGGGAGGTTAGTGAGCCCATCGGTGCAGTCTGGGGTAACCCAGTTATGCCGATAAATCTCAAATCGAAACTCAGGGATTGGCTCCTCAACCCAATGATCTATCTTGACACCATGAGCATTACAGATGCTGTTGTGGAAAAATTCGCCAAGGATTGGGCAAAGGTAAAGCCGACCCTGCTCTATGGACACGCCCACTCTCTCTTTGTTTTAGCCGAGTATTTAAGGAGACTAGGAATCGATTCCATCAAACCCAGGGGAATCCTCTCCACCTCCATGATGCTCATGTCCAATGAGCGTAAAACCATTGAGGATGTATTCGGTATTAAGGTGACTGATCGTTATGGATGTGAAGAAGTAAGCCTCATCGCATCAGAATGCGAGCGACATGAGGGGATGCATCTCAACATCGAGCACCTGTACATCGAGTTCATGAAAGAAGATGGAAATCAAGCCAAGCCGGGTGAAATGGGGCGAATTATCGTGACTGATCTCATGAACAGGGCAATGCCGTTTATACGTTATCAGGTCGAGGATCTGGGGATGCCCACCGATAAAAAATGCTCATGCGGCAGAGGGCTTCCCTTCATGGAAAGGGTCATCGGCAGAACAGCTGATTTTTTTATACGTAAGGATGGGTCACGTGTGGCAGGTGTCTCTCTTATTGAGAACACCCTTACAAAGATACCAGGCATAGACCAGATGCAGATTGTCCAGGAAACCTTGGACCATTTCATAATCAAACTCGTTAAAGGAAGAGGTTATACTAAAAATTCACAAATCAAGCTCATATCTTATTTTCAGGGTCTTTTCGGTGATGGTATTAATGTTGAGGTACATCCCGTAGAGGACATTCCACCCGAGCTTTCGGGAAAACACAGGTTCTCGATATGCAAGGTAGAGCCCTACTAGTAAAGTGTGGGAAAGTTCCATGATAGAACTCACATCATGACCACAACTGATTCGTTAACAATCGACTACCCGTCACAAAGTCAAGCTGTTCTCCTATTATTCTGCGGTTATGTGGTGATCTGGTATCTCCAGATCGGTGATCGAATACCGTTTTTGGGAGCAATCCGCTTTGAGTTCATCTATGCGGCACTTCTCATTGGGATTATGTTCTTAAGCACGAGTTTTTCGAGCATCGAAAGCCCTATATTAAAATATGTCATTCTTTTTTTCATCTGTCTCCTTATCGAGATCCCATTCTCCTATGACTTGAAGATGTCCTGGACTATCTTCATTGACCGGGTGCTCAAGTTCTCGTTTATGGCGATATTCATAGCCGCCTTTGTTAGAACCCCGAAGCATCTTGTATACTTTCTTGGGGCTTTTCTGCTGGCATGTCTGAAAATGGGGCAAGAGGGTTTTATTGGTCAGATCACAGGGGGTTTGGTGTGGCAAAATCAAGGTGTGATGAGGCTTCATGGCCCTACCCCCCTGTATGCTCATCCTAACTCATTCTCTGGCATGGCTCTTGGCACGGTACCCTTCATCTACTACCTATTCCCTATTGTTCATCGCTGGGTGAAGGCCGTCCTTATCATTATGCTGGTTTTCGCCATCAATATTATTCTTTTTACAGGATCACGTACCGGTTATGTAGCATTTTTCTTTTTTGTTCTCTTTGTTTTTCTAAGATCCAAGACAAAGATGAAGTTCCTTATGTATGCCCTCATCATTGGGGTTATCTGCATACCAATGGTGCCACAGGATTATATAGAAAGGTTTCACTCTATCTTCACTGGAAAAGAAAAGGAAGGTCATTCATACGAAGCACGGAAAGAGATCCTGAAAGATGCCTGGCAGATATTCCTTGACCACCCATTAGGAGTCGGGGTGGCTGCGTTCCCGGCAGTGAGAAAAGCCACATTTGGTAGGGGACAAGATACGCATAATCTCTATCTTGAGGTTGCCACGAATCTTGGGGTTCAAGGATTTATCATCTTTATATTCTTTATATTCAACATGATGAAGATGCTCAATGGTATAACTAGGGGCGCTTATAAGCAATTACAAATAATGGAAGAGAGAATCGCGCTGGTTAACAATGCCGAGGGTATTGCAAGAGATATGGTTAAGCATATTTCTGATCTGAAATTGATCTACGCTACGGGTTCAGCGGTATTCATGTTTCTTGTAATCAGGTTAGCGCTTGGATTATTTGGCATGGATCTCTATGAGATATATTGGTGGTTTGCTTTAGGACTAACGATATCTTTATATAATATAAATATATATGCTCAAAGGAGGACAGAGGCACTTCTGGCTTTTATCCTCAAGAATTGATCAGCGGTTATACACCTGGTCAAAGGTTGATGAGGCTAACATAGGTATTATGTGTGGGATTGTAGGTAAATATTATTTTGAACGGAATTTATTCAGTTCTCATGATCTGCAGGGCATGATGAAGGCAATCGAACATCGTGGACCAGATGATCAAGGTGAGTATTGTAATGAGAGAGTTGCTTTGGGGTTCACTCGATTAAGTATAATAGACACTGTATCAGGTCATCAGCCACTTTTTAATGAAAGAAAAACGATCGTCCTGATTGCAAATGGTGAGATATACAATTTCAGAGAGCTCCGTGAAACCCTCATTTCAATGGGCCATGAGTTTCGGACAAAGAGCGATTGCGAGGTGATAGTTCACCTCTATGAGGAGTATGGTGATCAATTTATTACACAGTTAAATGGTATGTTTGCCTTTTGTCTCTACGATTCGGACACAGAAAAGGCGATCATTGCGAGAGATAGAATAGGGATCAAACCCCTATATTTTTATCATGATTCAAAGGTATTGGTGTTTGGTTCAGAGATAAAAGGGATCATAGCTTCAGACGTTGTGCCTTGTGAAAAGCGAGCGCATATATTGGATGAATATCTCTGTTTCCGGTCTCTTTCTAATTGGAGGACATTCTTCTCTGGTATAGACGTTTTGGAGCCGGGTTCATGCATTATTGCAAGAGGAAGTGAATTTAGATTATGGAAATTCTGGAAACCCGAGATCAAAGATAGAGGAGAAGATGATTCAAGCATAATCAGAAATATTGATGAAACGCTCAATGCATGTGTAAAGCGACAGATGATAAGCGATGTTCCTTTGGGCTCATTATTAAGTGGCGGTGTGGACTCGAGCTGGGTAAGTGCAGTAGCTGGACGACATTTAAAAAATATGAATACCTTTACAGTTGGTTTTCAAGAGAGTGAATATGACGAGACTAGATATGCCAAGATGCTTGCTTCTTCATTCGGTCTCAATTATCACGATATCAAAGTTGGAAATAAGGAATTTGCCGATTTCTTGCCTCAGGCGATATGGTATCATGATGAGCCACTAACCCATGCTAATTCGGTGCAGATACATCTGATTTGTAAGTATGCTAAACAATTTGTAAAGGTGCTACTTACCGGAGAAGGTGCAGATGAGCTCTTTGGGGGATATCCACGCTATTATATATGCAAATTAGGAAATTATTTTTACAAACTGAACTCGTATACGCAGAAGTCTGTCCTTCATACGCTAAACCTCATACCTGAGAGGAGAATACAGAAGCTACGATCATTTCTCGGACAGCGCGATCAAGAGCTTGTCCTCTTAAATGCTGAATTCGTAAAGTGGAACAAACTTTCAAGGATCCTCGATCATGATCAACCCGAGATATCACAACGGGTTCAATTATTAGATAGGACATGGAATCCAAATCTGGATATAATGGATAACTTGCTTATCTTTGAGCAGAAATCATACCTTCAAGCTATTCTTATCAGACAAGATAAAATGAGTATGGGGGCTTCAATAGAATCAAGGGTTCCTATTCTCGATAATCAAATGGTTTCTCTAGCAAACTCGATACCTGCAAGGAAGAAGATCAATTACTTGCAACCCAAACATCTCTTTAAAAAGAGTGCAACCAAGAATATTCCTAAAAAAATAGTATACAAAAGGAAGGTGGGTTTTGGTGTTCCGATTGGTTTTTGGCTGAGGGACAAGGATGGAATGGGCAGATATCTTGATTTATTGATGGATCGTGCCGATTATGTTGATGGAGTGAACAGGACGAAGCTTGAAGAGATGATAAAAGATCATAAATCCGGAAAAGAAAATCATGAAGACATAATATGGCCGCTCATAAATTATGTGCTGTGGGATCAGATATTCTTCGATTCCATTAAGAAATAGGTGAGTTGATGAACAATGCAATTTGGCTCACATGGGAAAATCAGATGAGAAATAAGTCAATGGCGTCTGCATTCGGGATCCCATTGCATGTGATTGATTATAAGGGAAAGCGGTTGATAAGGTATATTGTGTGCATGAAGAGGACTCTCATGATCCTTCTATATGAGCGACCGAAGGTAGTTTTCGCACAGAACCCATCAATTGTTCTAAACTATTTCTTGCTCCTTTTGAGACCGATTTTCCGTTACAGCTTTATAAGCGATGCGCACTTCGGCGGTATCGAAGCATACAATGGAAGCAGACTTTTTCAGATGGCTCTTGATCTGAATAACCGCTGTGCAGACGCTGTTATCGTTACTAATAATGACCATGCCCTTCATGTCAAGAGATTGGGCGGGAAGGCTTTTGTCTGTGAAGATCCGCTCCCAGATATATCTCGATATGCTAAGCCATCCCATGAGGAGGAAAAGATAGTCTTCTTCGTTTGCTCATATGATATTGACGAACCCTATACAGTGGCCTTCGATGCAGCAAAGAACTTGATGAGCGATGGTTTCGGGTTCTATGTGTCAGGGAATTATCGTAAGGCTGATATTCATCCCGAAGATTATCCCCATATTCATTTTATCGGCTATGTGAGTGAGTCGGAGTTTTATGCATACCTCTATAAATCGCAGGTGGTGTTAGACCTCACAACTAAGGAGAATTGCCTGGTCTGTGGAGCATATGAGGCTATGGCTGCAGAAAGACCATTGGTAACGTCCAATAGCGAGGTCCTTAAAAGGTATTTCCATAAGGGAACAGTATTTACAGAGCATAATGTACAGAGTATTGCTCGCTCTATACGATATGCATACGATCACAGGCAAGAACTTAGGGATTATATCAATGAATGGAAGTCTCAAGCTATCATTGATAACAATGAAAAGATTCGTAGCATAATACATTTTCTTCAGCAAGGCGGTTAAGTACTCTTCTGTCGCGACTCTTTGATAATGTCCCCTACCAGACTCAATAGAAATGTCCCCTATGCGAGAATTTGATAAGGGAGGCCTCATGAGGAGGTCTTGAGAATGGAGGA
>Ga0315277_10005730_pt1 | contig 16332 bp, 13 predicted proteins | sample YL17G05_15_MG_FD_203695 | JGI IMG/M metagenome (GOLD analysis project Ga0315277, IMG submission 203695) | Sediment microbial communities from Yellowstone Lake, YNP, Wyoming, USA - YL17G05_15 | ecosystem: Environmental > Aquatic > Freshwater > Lake > Sediment | place: USA: Wyoming | collected... | reverse complement strand
CCTGTTTCTCGTAGTTCGGTCAAGGAGAACAAGAGCTGACCTCTCCTTTTACCTCGTCCTTGTTCTCGCGGGCGCAATCGGCAACATGATTGACAGGCTGAGGTTCGGCGAGGTGATAGATTTTATTGACATTGGGGGGAAGAATGTGAGATGGCCTGTGTTCAACGTGGCCGATAGTGCCGTGACCGTGGGAGTTTTGCTCTTCCTTTATCGTTCTCTGGTCAGACGACCCGACGCGGAATGATCCTTTCCTGGTTTACTCAATGCCGAAGATCCTGAAGAAGAACATACCTCACATTTTCGAGGGGAAAAGACTTGACGTCGCCGTCCCCGCGCTTTTCCCTCAGGTTACTCGCTCACAAGCGCAGAGGCTCATCAAAGAAGGCAACATAAGAATCGGTGACGAGACGGCCAAGAGCAGCCACAAGGTGAAGACCGGCGAAGAAGTGACGCTGATCCTGACGGAACCCGAAGTGAGCGTACATGAGCCCCAGCCAATTCCGCTTGACATAGTCTTTGAAGACAAGTACATTGTTGTCGTGAACAAGCCTCCTGGGCTGGTAGTCCACCCAGGGGCCGGTGTGAAGAGTGGTACCCTCGTCAATGCACTCCTTGCCCACTGTGGAGATCTTTCCGGAATTGGCGGCGTCCTGCGTCCGGGCATAGTACACAGGCTCGACAAAGGAACCTCGGGCCTACTTGTTACCGCCAAAACAGACCACGCTCATCTCTCACTTGCGAGGCAGATTGCACAAAGAGAGGTCGTAAGGAAGTACCGCGTAATCGTGTGGGGTGTTGTCAAAGAAGACTCGGGAAGGATTGAAGCTCCCATTGCCAGGCACAGAACGCAAAGGAAGAGGATGGCGGTAGATTGGCAACGGGGCAAGAAGGCCATTACACGCTTTTCCGTTCTCGAGCGATTCAGCCTTGCCAGTTACGCGACCGCTTCACTTGAGACTGGAAGAACGCACCAAATAAGAGTACACTTTTCGCACGTGGGCCATCCTGTCTTCGGTGACCCCCAGTACGGGGGCAGGACAAGAGCCCTTTCCAGGCTTAGCGGCGAGCGGAGAAGGGAGGCTTCTCACCTGCTTCGTCTGATTGAGCGTCCTGCGCTCCACGCCGCCGAGTTGATATTCAAGCACCCGCTCAGCGGGGAACTCTTGTCTTTTGAGGCTCCTCTTCCTGTTGACATCCTGGAGCTTCTTGAAGCCTTGAGGAGTAACTAGTAGGCAATCTCGTGGACGCGAGCTCCGATCCTTCCATAAAACTGATAATACCTGGTAACCTGGAGTTTCTGCGTGTCGTTGATAGGGTGAGCGACACCGTGGCCGACCACATGGGGTTCGGTGAAGACGAAAGGGACGCGATTGCCATATCCGTAATCGAGGCAAGCACGAACGCCATTCAGCACGGTTGCGGATGTAACCAGGCAAAGAACGTGGTCATATCATACGAGATGGAAGGGGATCTCCTCAAAGTCACAGTCTTAGACCCCGGCGCCGGTTTTGATCCTGAGTGCATGAAGTGTCAACTCGATGAAGCGGCAGTGGAGCCCCGGGGAAGGGGTCTCGCCATTATCAAATCGTTGATGGACGAAGTTGTGTTTGGATTCGAGGGCGGAACCTCCGTGACGATGATCAAGAGAAGAAACTCTGTGTCGTCGGAGAAAACAGGGACATAGAAGAACTGGAACACGACGTATGGGTCGCGTGATGGGAATAGATTTCGGGACAAGACGAGTCGGTATCTCCATAAGCGATCCGGGCGGGATAGTGGCTGGGAACCCCTCCGTTATCCACGTAGGAAGCGAAAAACAGGCAATCACAGAAATCAAAGAACTTGTGGCCAGCGAGGCCGTCGCCGAAATAGTAGTAGGCCTTCCTCTGTCCCTCAATGGCTCTAAGGGTCCCCAGGCGGACAAGGCCGCGAGTTTTGCTTCTAAGCTCTCCTCGGCCTGCGGCGTCAAAGTGACTCTTTGGGACGAGAGATTCTCCACGGTAGAGGCGGAACGGCTGCTGCTGGGGCTGAGCAAACGCATAAGGAAACAGAAAGAAAAAAGGGATCTCATGGCTGCGGTCTTGATACTTCAATCATTCCTGGACAGAAGGGCTTATGCGTCCGAAGAGAATGGCCAGAATCCTGAACAAAAGGGCTCACGATAGACCTGCTTCCACTGCCTCTCTGCTATACTTGTTCTCATGATGGAAAGAGAAAAGCTCAGAAAGATAGGACGGAAGGCCCTCATCGTCGCATCACTGGCGATAGTTGTGTTCACCGTAAGCCTCGCCTTCCCTCCTTTCCCGCGGCACGGGATGCCCGAGAAGATCATGGTGCTTATTCCCAGAGGTGCTCAGCTGGAGGAGATCGCCGGTATCCTTAAAGAGAGCGACATCATAAGAAGCAAGGTGGTTTTCGTTCTGGCAGCCAAGGCCGTTGGTGCCGAGAAGGAAATGAAAGCAGGAAGGTTTACGATAGATAAGAAGCTTGGAGTCTTCGAAGTGATCAGGCAACTTACTGAAGGAATGAAACCCGAGGATCTGGTCACGATTCCGGAAGGTCTAACGTCAAGAGAAATGGCCGACATCCTTTATCGTGAGATTCATCTTGACCCGGAAGCCTTTCTGGAGCTCGTTAACGACAGCACATTTGCGCACTCCGTCGGCGCGGATGCGTGTTCGTTGGAAGGTTATCTCTTCCCGGACACGTATGGTTTTGTTCCGGGCATGGAGGCTGCCGAGATCATCAGGGAAATGGTGAGCAAGGGCAGACACGCCTTCGGCATAGAATTCAGCCGGAAAGCCGCCGAAGTTGGCCTGAGCTGGCATCAGGCTTTGACTCTTGCTTCGATCGTGGAAGGCGAAGCGCAGGTCGATGACGAACGGCCGAGAATAGCCGCGGTCTTTATGAACAGGCTCAAGCAGGGCTGGAGGCTTCAGGCAGATCCGACAGTTGCATACGCCCTGGGCGGTCGAAGGGAGAGAATCGTATACAGAGATCTGGAAGTGCGCTCTCCGTACAACACGTATTCTGTAAAAGGGCTTCCGCCCGGTCCCATCTGTAATCCCGGTAAGGACGCGGTCAGTGCTGTCGTTTTTCCGCTCGCTAATTGTGACGACATGTACTTTGTGGCAAAAGGCGACGGGACACACATCTTCAGCAAAACCATGGAAGAACACGCAGCGGCGATAAGAAGCGTGAGAGCCACTGTCCCTGTTCAGGACTCGTCACACGTCAAGCCGCACAGCGATGAGAGAGGACAGTGACGAGAGAAGACGATGGAATCAAAGCTCAACCTCAAGCTTGATGACCTCAAGAGACTGATACGCGATCTCGGGAGCGTTCTTGTGGCTTATTCCGGCGGCGTCGACAGTTCTCTGCTCGTCAGAGTGGCTGCGTCTACGATAGGAGACAGGGCACTGGCTGTGATAGCAAACTCGCCAACGTATCCTCCCAGCGAACTTGCAGAAGCGCTAGAGCTGGCGAAGCTCATTGGTACCAACCCTCTTGTCATTGATACCGACGAACTCTCGGATTCGCGATTTAGCGAGAACCCTCCCGAGAGATGCTATTACTGTAAACTCGAGCTTTTCGGAAAGCTCAAGGAGATGGCCCGTGAGAGAAGCATCAGATGGGTCGCTGATGGGTCCAATTCTGACGATGTCCTCGATTACAGACCGGGTTCGCGCGCCGCAAGAGAAATGGGTGTCGTGAGTCCGCTCAAAGAAATCGGGCTCGCAAAATCAGACGTGAGGGAGCTTGCAAGGATTTTGGGGCTGCCAAATTGGTCCAAGCCCGCTCAAGCTTGTCTTGCCTCAAGGCTTCCCTACGGAACGAAGATCACTCGCATGGAGCTCGAACGAGTCGCCGCCGCGGAAGAGAGCTTACGGCAACAAGGGTTTTCTCAAGTCAGGGTGAGAGTCCACGGCAACACGGCTAGAATAGAGGTCCTGCCCGACGAGCTTGACAAACTGCTCTCGTTTGAGGTAAGAGACTTAGTAGTCGCAAGGCTTAAAACCCTCGGTTTTGTTTTCGTATCGATAGACCTGGAAGGCTACAGAACCGGAAGCATGAACGAACTTATAGAACGCGCCGGTGTAACTGCTGTAGAGCCGGGAGACCCGAGACAAGAGCAAAGGGGTAAGGTATGAAACCTGCAGTAAAAGTGAAAAAAGGCGGAGTGGAACGCAAGACTGTGGGACGCAAGACTAAAGAGGCAACGAGTGACGCCCTAGGTTTTTCGGCCAGAAGCTATTGGCTTTTTGCGGCCGGCTTTGCGTCAATCATAATCGGTTACGTCATGCTCTCGAAAGGCTCCATCACCCTGGCGCCGATTCTTCTGGTTCTTGGTTACTGCGCCCTGGTCCCGCTTGCCATCTTTGTGAAATAGGCGTGCGCCCGGCTCGGCAGGGTCAAACAATCCGAAACGTATGTGGGCGAATAGCTCAGTTGGGAGAGCACTTGCCTTACACGCAAGGGGTCACAGGTTCAAGCCCTGTTTCGCCCACCAACGGCAAGGGAAGCCGGCGGCAACGAGGATCACGCACCGGGAAATTTCGAGGCTCGGTTCTGGTCTTCTATCCATAAGCCACTGGGTTGCAGGGCCAAAGAGAGCCAGCGGATTCTTTCTTGACGCGCGCAATTTCTTGTGGTATAATTCGTTAGTGTAAGTGAGAGGCCTGTTCTTTGTAATACGTTGATTTTGCTTGCGTTAGATCCCGGGATCGGGCAGGTTGCTTTTTTCAGGCTTCTTGTTTGTTGAGCTTTGGCTCCGATTTTCTTCTGATTTCGCGATTTTTCTGGTTTATTGTGGAACTTAATGAGAGAAGGCAGGTTTAACAGGTTTGGACTCCCAGGGTTTTTTGCTTGACATTGATTACTGGCTTGTGCTATACTAACTTGTGTTGAAAGCGAGCATCATGCATAGTGTTATTGAAAGGAGGTGTGTTGCGGCTGGTTAGCTACATCCGTTTGGTACTGTTTTTCTTTTCGTCCTAGCTTTTGGTATATATGCAGTGCGCTTTGAGGAGGTCGGACAATGACTAGACTCTTTTGCGTTATGATCGCAGTAGTAGCAGCGGGGTTTTTGGCTGCGCCCGCATGGGCGTCGATTCCCTACCCGCCAAACTGCACGGTGACCTGGGTTAATGCTATCGACGACAGCGCGATCGGCATCTGTCCCGCGGGGGACTACAGTTCGTTGACCGTCACAGTGAGAGATCAGTTCAACGCACCGATGGCCGGTGTGACTGTGACGGCTGTGTTTTCGAACGCCCTTGCGGTACCAAAGGTACCACCTAACATGGGCAGCGGCGTAACCAACGGAATAGGTGTCGCCACTGTTCTGCTAAAGGGCGGAACGAACAATCCCGGTGGTCTGCTCGCCATGACTTCGACCATTACTGTTAAGTGTCTCGCTGTTACGCTAGCGACCTATTCCAGGTACGTGTATTCACCAGATTACAATGCTAGCCAAACCGTGAATGCGGGCGACTTCGGATCATTCGCTGACGACTGGCTACGCGTCATGCTGGATTGCCATTCTGATTTCCACAGGGGCAATCCGCAGACCCAGGCGATTGACTTTGGGGTGTTTGCGTCCCACTGGCTGCACTTCTAGGGAGCTGGCCGGGCCGCGGGCCCGGTGTGAGAGAGAGTAAATCAGACTTGCAATGGCTCGTACGACTGGAGACAAGGAGGTGATGTTGATCAGAGGGTTGAGTAATTGACACGTTCATCGTTTTTGTTTCTATGCATCTTTTGTGAATCGAAGTTGTCAACCCAAGGAGAAACGAAATGAAGAAGCTATTGGTACTGCTTATAGCAGCCTGCTTCTGCCTGGTGCCTACCATGGCTCTAGCCGGCAACACAAGCCCCACTCTGTATCTTGAGATCTACATGCTCGATTACGACCCGGATGATCCTGGTCCTCCGCCTGCAAATCTCTGCGTCCACCCGTCCAGGCCGCTGGTTGGTGAGCTTCCTTGCTTCTCGCCAAAGGCCCCGTACAACTTCGGGATTGTCCCGATCCACATTGGCAAGCTGGACACCGATCCTGCAAAGGGTGGCGTCCTTGCCCCGGGCTGGCCGCTGCCTTGCGGCCCTGGTGGCGGATACGATGTAATAAGTGTGGGTGTTGCGAAGACCGGCACTGCGGTCACCTACGTCGGCATTACAGGATGCCCAGGGTTCTTGCAGGGTCCTGGCACTCCTCCGGCTGCAATTCTGTTTGCAGCCACCACAGCGTGCCACGACTGGCTGGATCATCCTTGCTACGTGAAGTACATGAGCACTACCGCCATGACTGCTACCTTCTTCACCATCGTTGCTAACACCGATGACGGCCTGATCCAGCTGATCAACTGCCAGCTCGGCCAGGAAATCCCGGCTGTTGGTGGCGGTGCTCAGTGGGGCGGTACAAAGAGCATCGTCTGCGGTCTTGATCCGACTGCAGTCGATCTTACCACGTGGGGCAACATCAAGGGGCTCTACAGGTAACATTGAAGCGATGTCTTTGGAGAGAGGGAGCTGCGATTTCGCGGCCCCTCTCTTCTCTTTTGGCCTGTTTTCGTCGTGAATGAGGCATGTTCGCAATCGTGAATGAGGCATGTTCGCAATGAGGTCACAAATCTTTACACCGGCACTTCTTCTCCTTCTGTTTCTTGCCTTCCCTCTCTGCGTTTCGCACGCCGTTGAAATCGCCAGGGTGGGAGACGACGTAATAACCTCCGAGCAATTTACCGAAGACTGGAGATACCTGGCGCCGACGCCCGAGGCTCCCGAGAGAACGCTCGAAGGGAAGAAAGATCTTCTTGATAGGATGATTGCCAAGCGCCTTCTCTCGCATTACTTCAGTTCGAGGAGCTGGGACACCCTTGCAGTCTGGGACCAAGTCCTCCAGGAGTACGAGAGGTCACTCTACCTTCAGGCCCTTTACAGAGACGCCCTGCCCGAGGCAAGAGAACCGTGGAAATCGGACATGAACACGCTCGTGAGACTCGGCAAGGCATTCGTAGACAGCCTGTACGCTGCCTACGCCGTTGACATTGAAAAAAAGACAGTCAGTTTCGTGGCAGAAAAGAGCATCGGTCTGCTAAAGACCGCACCCGTTGACAGACACGGCCGCCCGGTTGTCAAATGGAGTGAGCTTTTTACGGACGAAGAAAAGAAGCTCCCCGTGGCCGCTTTTACCGGCGGGCATCTCACGCTCGGCGAGTTCGTGACCGAGGTCGACAACCTGCCTGCCTTCGCCAGACCCACGCCGGGTAACGCCGACGAGATCGCCCTCAACATGTCACACTTCTCTCGCGAAAGGGTCTTCAAGTTGGAGTTCGACAAGAGAAATCTGCGGCAGGCACCCTGGTTTGTTGAGAGGATGAGAAATAAGAAAGAAGAGCTGATAGCGACCGAGATGTTCACTCAGATGGGCGACACCGCCGCCGTCTTCCAAGACGAAGTGAAGAAGTACTATGAAGACAACAGGGACGGTTTTGTCACTCAGACAGTCATCAAAGTTGCGACGATTACGGTGGATTCGCAGTCAGTGGCCGAACAGGCGGCAAAACGAATCACCGGCGGCGAGAGTTTTGAATCCGTGGCCGTGGATCTCTCGATTTACACTTCCAGCCCCACAGGTTTCGACACCACAGATTTCGTTGACAGATCGCAGTTGCCGGCGGTCTATGACGCCATCTGGGAGAAGAAGATCGGAGAGGTCGTCGGTCCCGTGTATGACTCGAACAGCGAGACGTGGAAGATCGCAAAGCTGCTCGGCAGAGAAGACCCCAGGCTTCTTACTCTAGAGGAAGCCACCCCGATGGTGGTCGAGAGGTTCAAGCTCCTCAAGGCCGACAAGGCCGTTGAGAAGCTGATTGCCGAGCTAAGGTCGAAAACAGACGTTGAGATAGACGACAAGGCTCTCGAAGAGCTGGAGCTACCCTAGCGGTCGTGCGAATGTGATTGTCGCTGTTTCAGGTTGACCCGGCTTATCGTCATTAGTTATACTTGAGTTTGAGAAATGTAGTTTGACCTCTGGCTGGTGCGGGAGAGCTTAAGATTGGGTTGAAGGGGGTTCTATGAAAAGCTGGGTCATACCGGCCATTTTCATTCTTGGGACGATTGTCTCCGGCGCTGCCGCCCTGGCCGGTCTGGGCGAGGGGGTCGAGGTCCTTCAGAGCGATGAGTCCGGGATTACTCTCAAGGTCGAGATAGATAGCTTCACGGTAGAGCCCGTTCTACAGGGTGCTCGCACTTTTCATTCTGTCGAAGTCCGGGGCTTCGCCGCGACGGAAGAAGAGGGCCTTCCGCAGCTTCCTTTCACGACTGCGATGGTTGCGATACCCTTCGGTACCGCTGCAAAGCTCACCGTTGTCCTGGATGAGACAGCAGCGAGGCCGGGCGTCGTACCGATGCCGACTCCGAGGGCCTTCATAGCAGCCGGTGAGTTCCCCACTCCTGCTCTGGAGTTTGCCATAGACGAGAGCTTCTACGCAGGGGATAGGGTGTTTCCCTCGGAACCGGCAAGACTCAGCGCGCCTTCGACTCTGCGCCATCAGAAGGTAGTATCAGTCAGTCTATTTCCCTTCAGGTACAACCCCGCCTCTCGCGAACTCATCTATTCCAAAAAGCTCGTTGTGAGGCTGGACTTCACGAAGACTCGCGAACCGGAACGAATCAATCTGGAGGCGGCGCCATCCTTCGAGCTGAACGCAGAAGGGCTCTATCAGGGGCTTCTCATCAACTACAAAGAAGCAAAGAGCTGGCGGATGAAGCCGCTGTCGCCGCTGTCGCAATCGAGGGAAATCGTCCTCCCCGTGGCACAGGCGCAGAACGAATACAAGATTGCAGTAGATTCAACCGGTCTATACAAAGTCTCTTATTCGAACGTACCCGGTCTCACTGTCGCCTATCCCGTCGAGCAAGTCCGGCTCTTCGAGAAGTTCTATCAAGAGGGCGACCCTTCGCCCTTCAAGCAAGCGGACGTGCCCATCCACTTGGTTGACCAGAATTCCAACGGCTATTTCGACGGGTCCGATTACTTCGTATTCTATGGACTGAGCCTTCGCGACCGAAGGGCGAACGAACCCATCGAATTGCGGTATTCCTATGACAACGTGTATTGGCTCACGGTGGGAGGCGCAGACGGTCTCTCCATGAATCTGCGCGGCTCCTGGCGTTCCGCTCCCAGCCCTCAGCAACCCCAATCGTTCCTGCAAGTCGACAGATACGAGCAGGACCGCATTTACATGAACGTGCCTCCCAGGGAGGCAATGGATTATTACTTCTGGATAAGCGGGGAACCGTACGATACCCGGTTGCCTTTCTCCATCTTTGCGCCCGACACGACGCGCGCATGGCGCTTCAGGGCTCGCTATCAGGGTTATCTGCAGGTCACGCATAACGTCACTGATATCCTTGAAAACAGTCGTGGTCGCGTCGCTACTCTCATAGACACGTTCTTTATAACCTACAGCCCGAATTTTAAGGCCGAGGCAATGCTGGACACCGACTTCACAATCCCCGATTCGCTTCTGGCGAGCGGGACAAACACCATCAGGTACATAGGGCAAAGGCAGCTACCCGGCGACACCCTGCATTTTCCGGGAAGCGGGGCTTACCTTGACTGGTTCGAGATAAGCTACTTCAAGAAGTACGTGGCCGGTGCAGGCAAGCTCGCCTTTAGCAGCGGTGCTTTCTCGGGCGAGATTGAAGTAGGCATCGATGGTTTTCCCTCGGGCGACATGTTTCTGTACGACGTCACCGATTCGCTAAATCCCGTGCGGCTCAGCATAGAGACCTGGCAAGTGACCTTTCAAAGCGGCGCGTACCGTCTGGAGTTCAGGGATTCTGTGGGCGTACTCAGGCGTTACGTTGCAGCGACTCCTGCCGCGGTTAGACCCGTTCCGAATGTCTCCCTGGACGTTCCTTCTTCTCTCTCTTCTTCGGGCGCATCGAAGGACTATTTTGTGATTGCCTACGATCAGTTTGCCCCCCTGCTTGCTCCTCTTGTATCCCACCGGGAATCACAGGGTCACAGGGTGGAGCTTGCGAAAATTAGCGATGTTTTTGACGAGTTTAACGGCGGCGTAAGCTCTCCGAGGGCCATACGGCGCTACATGAAGTATGCGTACAACACGTGGGGAACACCGCTTTTCCTGCTCCTCTTTGGAGACGCGAGCGAAGACTACAAGGGAATGACAGCCAGAAGCAACCCCGACTTTGTGCCCGGCTATCTCATGCTGAGCCCCATCATCGGCCCGTCAGGAAAGGAGCTCGTGGCAAACGAGCAGTGGTTCGTGACGGCGCTTGATGGGGTCGAGGACAACTATCCGGATATGTACGTCGGTCGATTGACCGTCGGCAGCAACGAGGAAGCCTCTGCCATGGTGCAGAAGATACTTGCTTATGAGACTTTCTCACCGGGGCAGGATTTCAGAGGAAGGGGACTCTTCGTTGCAGACGACGCTTACTCCAGCACCGACATGGTGGATGATCGTCTTAGACTGAGCGAGCGCATCTTTGAGTCAATATCGAACGAGGCAAAATGGGTAGTCAACCAGAGCCCGGCGGCACCCGGGTTTGCTGCTAACACTTTCTATCTGAGCACGTATCTGGATTCTGTTCCTTCCTATCCCAAGCCCACGAGCGTTCCTCTGGCCGAGATCGTGGATTACGTGAGAGCCAACGTAAAACCGAAGTTCTTTTCCGCACTTTCGGAAGGCGGGCTTTTCGTGAACTATCAGGGTCACGGCAACCCATTCCAATTGGCCCACGAGCAATTGTTCTATTCTTCGTCTGTCTACGATGACGTGCCTTCGGTGCTGAACTACTACAAACCGTGGCTCTTCTCGGCCTTTTCCTGCCACATCGGAGATTTCGACAGCGCGACGGAGAAAGACAACGGTGAGTGTGTCGGCGAAAAGTTTCTGCTTTCTCCAAACTTGGGAGCCATCGCGATTTTCTCGAGCGACGCGTTTGAGAATCTGCCCATAAGCAGCCGGGCAGACATGAACGTGCCCTTGTTTGATGCTTTCTTCGGTTCTCCGCCCACCGCAGATCTAAGGGGAAAGAGGGGAGCGCGCTGGATACTGGGAGAGATCATCACTTCGGCCAAGATCAGGTTCCTCGCCGGGGACTACGTGAATAAATTCTCGGTGAGGACTTACGCTTTGTTGGGCGACCCCGGCCTGCGCATGGATGCGCTCCCTCCTCAATTCATCGTCAGAGTGAATGATTCATTGTTTGTAGAGGGATCCAGTGTTTACGTTTCACTACCCGACGACTCGGCCCGCGTCGGTGCGTACGTTAGCGACGAAGTCGCGGTGGATGAGAATTCGATATGGATCGAGGAATCGGGGGTAGAGGGGAGAGGAATAATCCCGCGCAGCGAATATGTAATCGAGACCCAGGCTGACACCGTGGCAGGTGCCAGCAGAAGGTTTTATCTTTACTGGCCGGCCGTTTTGCGTCCCGCCAGCTACGATATCACACTTCACGCCACGGACGTCAACGGCCGCGAAACCGCTTTTGTGCTCAAGGTCCAACTGAACGTAGCTTTCAGTTCCGAAGGGAGAACCATACGCGCAGGAGACTGGGTTTCGTCCAGCTTGGCCGTGAGCGCCCTGGTCACAAGTCCGGTCGTCCTGTCTCAAGACGAGCTCGAGTTCTTTGTCAACGGCGCGGCCGTAGTCACCAGCAAGCAACGGGTTGACTCGTTCGGAAGAATCTGGCGGCTTGACGGAGAGCTTTTCCTTCCGGAGGGAGAGGACACGCTGGCCGTCAAGGTGGGCGGGATAGAGCGTTCGGTGACAGTAAACGTGACCCCTGAATTCAGCCTCAGGGACGTGTTCTGCTACCCGAGCCCCTTTGACCAGGTCACCTCGTTCAACTACGAGCTAACTGGGTCACCACAAGAGGTACTAATAGACATATTTACAGTATCAGGCCGGAAGATTCTCGACATAAAGGGAGACACAAGGATTGGCTACAACAGCGTTATCTGGGACGGCCGAGACGCTGAAGGGAATAGGATAGCGAATGGGCTATACTTATACAAACTCACTGCCAAGGACGTGGACGGTAAGAAAGAGTCTTTCCTGGGCAAAGTCGTAAAGGTGGAGTAGAAGGACGATGAATCGGCAGCACCTGATTTTCCCGGCCATCCCGGTTCCTGTGGCCGTTTCCATTTCTCTCATCGTTCTCGTTTTGGTGGCTCTTGTTTGGCCGGCAACTCTCTGCGCTCTCACGACGGTTGACAAGCTCGAAGAAATCGCCTCGCTCGAGGATCTCCGCGCCGCGAGCTCGGTCGTTGCCGAGTTTCTTGGTGATGAAGATCCGATCGTCCGGTCGAGAGCTGCTCTCGCGTTGGGCAGGATTCAGGACACGAATTCGGTCGCAGGAGTCTTACTCTCCGTCGGGGACGCCTCCCCTGAAGTAAGAAGCTCTGCTGCGTTTGCGCTCGGACAAATAGGGGCTTCTCCTGCTTTTGCTACCTATTCTGCTGCCGATGTGGTCAACAAAACTCTTATCAAGCTTCTCTCAGACCCGTCGCCGGACGTGAAACTCGCTGCCGCTGAGGCACTGGGCAAGACAAAAAGCCGTCAGGCGACGCGCCCTCTTTCTAGGCTCCTCGGAACAGACAACAGATTGCTTGCACAGCAGGCGGGCTTGTCCCTTGCCTTTGTCCGGGACAGCACGGCACTGCCCGCTTTGTGGAAGGCAGCAGATTCGAGGGACGTAGAGCTGCTGTGGCGCGTTGCTTACGCTCTTGAAACCACGCCGCACGAGAAGTCGGTCAAGGTTCTCTCGAGGCTGGCGCATCACAAAAGCTGGCTTGTAAGGAGTTTTGCCGCGAGAGCGCTCGGAAAGATCGAGAATGAGAACTCTTTATCGATTCTTGGACAGCTTCTTCGCGACAAGGACTGGCACGTCAGGGTCAATGCGGCCCGGGGTTTGGGGTCTCCGAAGAAGCTAGAAAGTGTCGCCGCGCTTGTCTCAGCACTCGGCGATGAGTCTTTTCAAGTCAGAGCCGCCGCGTGTGCTTCGTTAGGAACTATCGGGTCGGAGAAGGCTACCGATTTCCTGCGAATCGTTCTGACTGATCCTTCTCCCTCCGTGAGAGCTGAGGCCGCGAGGGCCTTCATCATCTGTGGTAAGGCGTCTACGTTCTGGTTTCTGGGGTCGATTTTTCAGGACAAGGTCTGGTTTGTGAGGGCCGCAGCATACGAAGCAATTGGTGAGGCGGGAGTTCCGGGCTCCTCGAACGTGCTACAAAACGCTTACGCAAATGAGAAAGACGGTCGCGCGAGGGCATCGTGCATAGTGGGTGTGGGGAAGACCAAAGACGTGACGGCTCTTGGCTTTCTCAGGGACGCGGCCGCCGACAGCGACATGGTCGTAGTGGCGTGTGTTTGCGAAGCCTTTGGCGAGATTGGCGACCCGAGGGCCGCAGGGATGGTGAGGGAGACTTACGAGAAGTGGAAGAGCCATCCTGAGCCCGACGTGAGGCTTACCGCGATAGAAACCTTCAAAAAACTAGGTGCCGTGGGTGCGTTGCCAATATATCGAGAGTCATTGTTTGACGCCGACTACAGAGTAAGGGACGCCGCCTACGCTGCGCTGAAGGAGCTCTGGAGCGCTTCCATTGCCGACAGCCTCCGGGCTCTAAGCCTTCTGGCCTTCCCCGCGCCTACACAGATTCCTCAAGGTTACATGATATCCACCCGTGGCCGCACGGATAAGGCGGTAATCACGACCGAGAAAGGCGACATTGTGATCAGGCTTCTCGGCGAAGAAGCACCCAATACCGTGCAGAACTTCGTCAAGCTCAGCGGGCAGGGTTTTTACAACGGACTTACGTTTCACCGAATAGTCCCCAATTTTGTGACCCAGGGTGGTTGTCCTAGGGGAGACGGCTGGGGAGGGCCTGGATACGCGATCAGGTGCGAAATCAGCAGGAAACACTATCTCACCGGCACGGTAGGTATGGCCCTCTCGGGGAAAGACACAGGCGGCAGCCAGTTCTTTATCACGCATTCGCCCCAGCCTCACCTCGACGGAAGATACACCATATTCGGCGAAGTGGTAAGTGGCATGGATGTTGTAGATCGTATCGAGAGAGACGACAAGATCCTCAAGATAGAGCTTGTGGATAGGTGATAACACCGGATACCAACAAGGGGTGATGTCATGAGACTCGACAAGTTCACCCTGAAGGCTGCCGAAAGCCTCGAATCCGCCCAGAAACTTGCCCAAGAGAGAAACCATCAGGAGATCCTCCCTCTTCATCTACTCTTCGCGCTCCTGACCCAGAAGGAAAGTATCATACCTTCCATCATAGCCAAGCTGGGAGTTGACGCGGCAGGGGGTGGGTTTACGTTCGAGAAATCCGGGGGAAAATCCTAGATTGGGTCGTCGGTGTCGGGACAGCCTACGTCGTCCAATCCCAATTCAGTCCAGAATAGAGTCTTGTTCTTTGGGGGGCGTTTCGCCTCAAGCAGCGATTCGTTTGACTTCCTCCAGAGTTCCTTTGCGCCGGGAGCATCCTCGGGGAATAGCGCTCCGCCTATGCTCACTGTTACAGTTGCATCGACACTCCTGCCGGAGAGGTCCGTTGTCTGTAACGACGCCCTTTCTATGGCCGTTCTCAAGCGTTCGCAGATGGCTCGAGCCTGAGTTTCCGTCACTGGCGCAGTCAAGAGCACCGCGAACTCCTCGCCTCCCCACCTCGCGACGGAATCGAAAGGCCGGATCCCGGTCTTGAGTATCGTGGCAACCTGGCGCAGGACCTGGTTGCCCCCCTCGTACCCGAAGCGAGAATTGAAGTTCTTGAAGCCATCTATGTCAACTATGCATAGCGCCATTGACTTCTTCTCTCTGGCCGCCCTTGCAATCTCGTTGCTGAGCTGCACGTCAAAGTAGGAGCGATTGTAGACTTGTGTCAGGGAGTCAACAAACACGAGTTTCCCCAGTCGTTCGGTTTTTGCCAGGAGAGAAGTGCAGTTATCGGCCAGGAGGCTCAGGAGCATCAGTTTCTGTTCGTTGAAGAAATCTTTCTTCGCGCTCCACGCCTGAAGTGCTCCACAAAGAGGATGATCGCCGCCTCCCACCCTTGTTATCACGGCAGATTGATACTGAGACGGCACTGTTTGCGTCATCTCAGGGGCTCTCGATTTGTCTGCCACGTAGAGCAGATAGCCCTTCTCAATGACCCATTCCTCAACGTATTCAGATGCCGTCTGAAGGTCCTGTGCAAGCGGTTCCAGGTACTTAAGCTTCTCTCTGGATTTCTTTGAAAGACAGAACGTGGTGCGGTCGCAGCCCGTCAGTTCCTTTGAAGAATCCAGAATGAAGCTGAGTATGTCGTTTGTTCCAGTAAGCAGCCTGTCTTCTTTGGTGAGAATCCTGTCGTCCAGCGACAGAATCTCTCTTACCTGGTCGAACGTGGCCCTGATCCTCACCCCCGGGAGCGGCAATTTGAGCTTGAGCACGCCTTCAGTGGTCTTCGTCGAGAGCACTCTGATCGCTATACTTTCGGAAGTGAGAAGGTTTCTGTAACGTATCACCTTCTCTTGTCCCTCAAGATGCTCACCCAAATACTTGAGAAAGCCCAATTGCCGAAGTCTGTCAATCGTTCTGAAGGCGAGGTCCTCAAGCTCTGACTTGTCGTCACGGGCCAGAGCGCGCGCAATTTCGCCTTGCTCAGCCAGAGTGAGCCTGTCAATCGGGATGATACCTTCTAGTAGAGTCCTGAAAGCCAAATTCTTTTTCATCGCGTTCGCCGCGAGGCACCCTCCAATAAGCCATGTTGCGTTACTACGTTGTCAAAAAGGTGCACTACCCGCAGCGCTCAGCAACTGCGATGCTGCCTGCGGCACTGTACACATAATTATAACACGGCGGCGGGTTCACTTTCAAATGAATTGACACGGTGCGACTCGACAAAAGTTGTGCCGGCGATGGCCTAATTTCGGGAAAGAGAGCTGCCGCCAAGGGGAATCGCACCTGTTACTTATTCCTTTTCCGCCAGATACTCGCCCACAAGAACTGACAGTCCACGCTCTTGCATGCCTCACGTCGATAACATCAGATACAGAAATGGCTTGACACGAGAGCGGATTGAGGATATTGTAGTTAGTGGAAAGCTTGTATCCGAAGGGATCGGTGGCTGGTTACCGAGCGCCGCGGGGTGGTTACTCGGTATCCACCCGAATCGCTTCACGATAAATAGGTTGGAAGCCCCCTCCGGTCCGGTGGAGACCCTGTTGCCTTCGGGTGGTTTGATTGTCAGTTCTGGCGGCGCCGGGCCCCGATTTAACATCTCTAACTTGTTGA
>Ga0315277_10005729_pt1 | contig 16334 bp, 15 predicted proteins | sample YL17G05_15_MG_FD_203695 | JGI IMG/M metagenome (GOLD analysis project Ga0315277, IMG submission 203695) | Sediment microbial communities from Yellowstone Lake, YNP, Wyoming, USA - YL17G05_15 | ecosystem: Environmental > Aquatic > Freshwater > Lake > Sediment | place: USA: Wyoming | collected... | reverse complement strand
CGCCACTCGGCAAAGCGCTGCTTGTCTTGATTCAGAGTCGTATTGGCCATTTATGTCCTCCTCATTATCGAGGGGAGAATATCAATGGCCCACCTCCCGCGTCACGCACGCTTGCCGAAAGCACACTGCCAACGAAACCATACCGGCCCATTGACGCAGGAACTGGCTCTCGACTTCGCCATGAACAATCCCCACAGCGACGGCAATGGGCGGGTGTCGCGCCTCCTGACCCTCCTCGCGCTCTATCATCACGGGTATGGGGTTGGACGCTACGTGAGCCTCGAACGGTTGGTGGAAGAAACCAAAGAGAGCTATTACGACAGTCTGAAAATGAGTTCCGCCGCCTGGCATCAGGGACGACATGATGTCATGCCACGGTTCAACTATTTTCTTTCGACCCTGCGCAGGGCTTACCGCGAGTTCGAAGATCGTGCAGGGAGAGAACGACCCGCGCGCGGATCCAAAGCCGGCCTGATCGAATACGCCCTGGCAAACGTACAAAGCCCATTCGGAATTGCGGATTTGGAGAGGCTCTGTCCGAACGTAAGCAGGGACATGATCCGGGTGGTCATGAACCGATGGCGCGACGAGGGACGCATCGAGGTGCTGAGTCGAGGCCGGGATGCCAAGTGGCGCCGGCTGGAACAGAAGTAGGCAATCCCACATTAATGTAGTAATAAATGTGGTAATTGAGCGCGGTGAGGGCCGGTGTCGGGCCTGAACAATTTATTTTGAGCGTATGAAGGTCACATTTAGGATCGGGGACGGACCTTCGTGAACACCAAGCCCATCCCGTCCTGCTGAGCGGCATCGCCCAATTTCAGCTTGTGCATATCCATCCATTTCTGGACGGCAACGGCCGCGCCTCCCGCTTGCTCTCTACGCTGTGCTTGTACCGGGCTGGGCAATATTTCAAGCGGCTATTCACCATCAGCGAGTATTACGATCGCGACCGAGGCTTGTTCTACAAGGCGATCCAGATGGGACCAAGTCGAAGCCTACCTTGAGACCAACGGAGAAGTGGGTAATGCCGAGGTTCGCGCAATCTTGCGCACGGATGATCCGGTGGAGGCATCCAAACTCATAAAATCATGGGTTGATCTTGGATTACTGGCAGTCGCCAACCCGGTCGCCGCCAAAAAGAACCGGCGATATGTGCGCCCCGGGAAACCTCTTGAACTGTCCTTAGTATTTCCTGGCAAGATTGCATCGGAATGAGCCAGCCTGGCATCCCAATATCGGGGTCGGGGTCGGAGGGTCGCAGTCGCTATCGGCATTCGAGATCATGATAAAGCAATGGATCTCGGGAATGAGTTCAACCGCGAATCGATACCGATACCGATTCCGACCCCGAGGGTTGCTTCGATTCGCCCCACAGCGGAGGGGCAGCGCAAAGCAACGCCTTCTGGGAGTGGATTCCACAGATACGGCCCCTGTGTGCCGGCGCCGGCGCGTGCTAAGATCGTTTCGCACGGGCGTAGTCCGCCCGCTTCCACCAAGGGGGGATCATCCATGAGAACCAGTTGCTTTGTCTGTCTGTTGCTGGCTGCCACCTTGCTCGTCCCTGCCGGGGCGCAGACCGGAAAACATCCTAGTACGCATGAGGACGTCTGGCTGATGAAACGCTTCGGCGGTCCCATTGTAAGCCCGGACGGCAAATGGGTTGTCACCGCCGTGACTGAGCCGGCATACGATGAAAAGGACCAGGCCTCCGATCTCTGGATCCTGCCGGCTGATGGCAGTGCTTCGCCACGCAGGCTGACCGCGACCAAGGCAGCGGAGAGCGGGGTCTCCTTCAGCCCCGATGGGAAATTCCTCGCGTTTTCGACACGGCGCGAAAACGACGAATCACCCCAGATCTATCTGCTCGAACTGGGGCAGCCCGGCGAGGTGCAGCGGCTGACGAACATTTCCACCGGCGCGCGCACCCCGCTATGGCGGCCCGACGGGAAAGCCATCCTGTTTCAGAGCGATGTCTATCCCGGCGCGAAAACCGACGAGGAAAACAGGAAAGCCGCGCAGGAAAGGCGGGCGCGCAAGTGGGACGCCCGCGTATACGACGGCTTCCCGATCCGGGACTGGGACCGCTGGCTGGATGACCGCAGGCCGAGCCTGTTGGTCCAGGGAACGGAGCCCGGGAGCGAAGCCAGGGACATTCTTGCCGGAAGCAGGCTGGCGTCGTCCCCCGGCTTTGGCGGCCAGATGGGGAGCGGCAGCGAAAACTTCGCCGCCGTATGGACGCCCGACGGGCAGGGCGTCGTTTTTGCGGCGACCGCGAACCGGAATGAAGCGGCGTTCGCCGACACCGTCCAGTCGCTCTTCCTCGTGCCGGCAGGCGGCGGAGAGCCGAAACGCCTGACCGCCGATTCGGACAGCTATGCGGATCCGGCGTTCAGCCGTGACGGCAAGACGCTCTTCGCCAGGATGGAACCTAAGACCGGGCGCGTCTACAATGCCGCGCGGCTGGTCCGATGGTCTTGGCCGGAAACGGGCGGCCGCACAATCGTGACTGGCACTTTCGACCGCTCCGTCGGCAACTTCGCTACCACACCGGACGGCAGGTCCGTCGTCTTCCTGGCGGAAGACACCAAATGTGGAAATGGGGACGCTCTCCATTATCGGCTGCAATCTAGCGTGCACGTTCGCACTAACGGGGAGTCCCCAGTTTCCTCAGTAATTTCCCGGAGTCGTTTTCTCTGGCCCCACTGGAAGACGCCCGTCCAGGGGTAAGCCGGGACATGATCCGCAGGATCCAGCGCAATCCACAGTCAGGCGGAAACGTGGAATGCCTGGGTCGCGGCCCCGGCGCTGCCTGGCGCAAAAGGAGGTAATACCCTCAAAAGAGGGTAATAGAAAGGGTACTGTGATTTCCAAAAATCACGGATCCGGCACAGCCTGAAGGGGTCGGAACATGGCTCAAGAAGAGACAACCATCATTTCGTGCAAAAATCCAGATCACCTGACGGAGTCGGCTTACCCGACTTTGGCCTGCTCCTCGATTGTAGCGATGCTTTACCATGCTGTCAGCTACGATCGGCGCTTCACATGTTCGCTTATCGCTTCCGGCGATTCGGGATGTTCTTGGCAATGACGATGACAATTCGGAGATTATGGGCTGTCTGTTTGGCAACGGCAGTAGTCTTGGGCGCGGGATTGATTATCCGTGCATGGTGGAATAGCCTGGTCTCTCAGCAGCAGCTCTTGGCGGCCGCGCATGTTTCCGTCATCGGTCTCAATGATTCTTTTCCTCCTGCACTCACCATCGATTTCGAGAATGTTGGAGACGCGATCATCGGCCAAACTCACTTCCGGCTCGTTTTTGAGGTCGATGGTGGACAAATCAGCAGGGCAGATGAAGATCATGGAAATTTCAAGCCGGGCGAAAAACGACGCATGATTTTGCAGTCGCGGTCCGCCAAGGCTTCTCCCTCTCTCAAGTCCTATCCTGTTTACGCAAAATATACTCTCATAGTGATTCCTGGATGGGGAAAGCAGCTGCCGGCGATATCTGGTGGGTTCTTGCTAAGAAAGTGAACCTCAGCGTATTTCCGGGTGAATGGGCAGGGTCGCGTTCGAGGAAACCTTCCGGCGTTGCACAGTGCGCCACCTCCGAGTCCGTTTTACGAAGCCAGGCCACAAGTATTCCAGGTCACTTGCTGTTGCGCAGGATCGCAGGATCGGAGACGGACCTCGATAAATGTTGCGGTGACAAGAGATCATACTTTCAGGAGGGCCCAGGGATAGGCTTAGCCGCGATTTTTGCCCCGTTTTTTCAGCATTGAGCAAAAGTCGGAGGTGGGCGGTGCGAATCTCGTTGCCGGTGTCGGGCGTTTGGAATTCGACTTCAGCCGCGCAAGCGGGCACTCGTCGATCACCTGCGCGAATTCCCAAGTCCGCCAAACCGCGGCGCCGGCGAGGGCGTGCGCATGATGAAGCAAACCATGAGCCGCACAAGCCTGTATCCCCCTATATTCCCGACTGCTCCAAAAACGGCTAAACAAACCGAGAGACTTCGGGGTCGGAATCGGAATCGGAATCGAAAATGTCGATCTCAAAAGACCGATACCGATACCGATGCCGAGAGAGCAGCCTCATATTCGGATCGGGGGTTGGTGATGCCTGACTTCGGGGATCAACTCTGAATACTTCTTTACAGCGCGCTTTACAAATTCCATGATTGTAAAGGAGGCGCTCAAAATGTTTGAAGCCAAATTATCGACCAAGAATCAGATAGTCATCCCGCGGGGCGCCAGAGTGCCGCTGGGCCTCAAGCCTGCCGATAAACTCCTCGTCGTGGTCAGAGGAGACATGATCATTCTCATGCGGAAGCCCGAAAAATATTCGGATGCGCTCCGGGGCGCGGGCCAAGCTCGGTATGCGGAGCAGTATCTCCAAAAAGAAAGGGACAGCTGGAAATGAGCCGACATTCTCCGGCTGAATTCCTGCGGAAGCACCAGAGGATCGGCCTCGATACCAGCATGTTTATCTTCGAGGTGGAAGAAAACCGGAAATACATCGAGATTATTCACCCCATTTTCCGATGGCTGGAGAAGCCTGAATCGTATGGGATCACATCTACCGTAAGCATGCTGGGGTTGCTGGTTCACCCCTATCGGAGATCCGACCTCGACACTGTCAACAAGTTTTATGCTCTGCTATCTACTTACCCCAACCTGCACTGGGATGAAGAACGTATCGGACAGCCTCGCAGGCAGGGCCGCGTATTTCAATATGCATCCCTTCACCAGACGGGAGCTAAAAGGGAGCACCAGGGAAATCCCGTTCATCAAAGAGTTCTTTGAAGGCAACCAGATAAAACAGACGGACGACTATCCTGCCCTGCAGCTCGAGGATGTGACCCGGGGCGGGATGCCACCGGTGTGCGTTGTCGGCCTGAAAGAACCGGAGATATGGTTCAAAGGGTACGAACAGACTTACCTCGATCGTGATATCCGGGATTTAGGCAGGATTGGCAACATCATTGCCTTTCGAAACCTCCTGCGCCTTGCCGCATTCCGCACCGGCCAGGTCCTCAGTCAGAGCGAACTGGCCAGGAACGCAAAGCTCAGTTCAGCGACGGTTGCGAATTATCTGTCCTTGCTCGAAGTATCATGCGTGTCCTACCGCCTTGCGCCGTTCATGAAAAACAAGGCGAGCCGGCTTATCAAATCGCCGAAATTCTATCTTGGCGATGCCGGCCTGGCATGCTTCCTGGCGGAGATCACGGACCTTTCCAATCATCCTTTGAAAGGCGCCATGATTGAGACCTATGCGGCACAAAACCTGCTCGGCATTCTGGATGCGACCTGGCCCCAAGCCCGGCTCTGCTTCTGGAACATCCAGGGGCGCCACGAGGTGGATTTCATCATCGAGGCAAGAAACCGCTGCATCGCCATCGAAATCAAAGCGGCATCCCGATGGGATAAGAATGACCTGGCAGGGCTCAATGCTTTTCTGACAGCCACGAAAGAATGCATGGCCGGAATACTCGCCTGCAATACACCGGTGCCGGTCAAGCTCGGCGCGAAACTATGGGCCATTCCGCTTTCCTTGTTGCTTTCCTGAGCAGAGGTGTTCCACCGCTCCCGGATCCCCTACTTGATTTTCGAGAGCAGAGAATCCAGATCGTAAGTGATGCCGAAGTTGCCGCAGACGTCGCTACCCTTGCCCGAGGGAATGAGCTCGGTGCGGTTCGAGAAAGTCAGAGCGATGGGAATCTTGATGCCTGTATCTCTCACGCTGAAGGTCATCTTCACTTGACCGATGTGAATGTGGCCTTTGGTCTTGAGCAGGGTGGAAGCATCGCCTGAAAGCGCGATAGCGGCGCCGGGCGCGAGGCTTCCGGAAGGAATCTGGAGCAACGCGTCATGTTTCATATATTGCCAGTAGTAGCCGCCGCTCAGAATCGCGCCCAGAGGCCCCCCGCTTTTGCCGAGCGCGCGATCGATTTGCAGGGCGGCCTGAGCGTCGCGCCACCTCCCTCCTTTGAAGTCCGAAGGAAGCTTCGAGTCATAAATGCTGGCCGCTGCATTCAAAGTAATCTGCGTGCTTTCGTTCTTGCTCAATCGACCGGAGAGGATGTATCGGAAGTTGGACTGGCTGGGTTGGTTGAGGGGACGATTTTGCGTGTATTCGAACGCGTGGGTCACGCGAGTCACGGCGGTTTCGAGCAGCTTGTCACGGAGGCCGAGCAATGCGCCCCAGCCTTCGATGATCTTTTGGGTGCTATCGTCGAGAGTGTCGATCTTGGCGCGCGCCAATTTCACCAGGTTTGCCCACTCTTCGACCACGATCGCCTGCGCGGCTTCGGGCGACGAAACGTTCGCGCTCATCAGACGGTCGAGCAGGTTTGTCTGCCACTCGATGTACTCAGGACTTTTCTCGAAGGCATCGAACGCCGTGCCGAGGCTTTCAAGAAGTGCGTCCCCTTTGGGCCCCAGGGGCACGGCGGACTTGCGCCACTCATCACGATAGGCTTTGCCGAGCGCGTCACGGCGCACGCGCGCATCGTAACGGATGCCCCAAGCGGCAATCTGACGAGTGGAACCGGTAAAGGTCTGAGGAGAAGTGGCGCTTGTGGCGTTCGAGAGCGGAGCGCCCTCGGTGCGGCTCGGGTCGAAGGAGACCAACATGGATAATCCTTCGAGCAGACGCGTGCTTTGAGGACACCGGTTGTCCACCACGGAGCAATAAGCGAAGACCTCCTCCCCGGCGAGCAGTCGGCCCATTCCAAGTGCATTTCCGCGGTAGGTGATAGTGGTTCCCTTGTCGGTTCGTGCGATGGCGCCGTGTTCGACGGCAAAACCCAGGACCTTGGGAACCACGCCTTTTGAAACGAGGCTGGTGGTGCCGTCGGAACTCGAGGTCGCACCGGCTTGCTTGTCGAGACGGGCCTGTTCGATCGCGTTCAACAGTTTGCGATAGCCGGGCTTTTCGAGCACCAGGAGTGCGAAGGCTTCGCCGTTGTTGCCAAGTCCGAAGCAGGTTTCGAGCCGCGACCGGTCACGATCGGCAGGTTTTTGCTTCCACTGGTCGTCGCAGGAATCGTGTTTGGTGAAGCCCCACCAGATGGACGGCGGAGTTTGGGCGAATGTGGATAATGCACAGAAACACACGAGTGCGGAAATCGCAACAATAATTCGAGTCTTCATTTTTCGGGCCTTTCTTGAACCGCGCCTAGATCCCACGGATCGTCAAGGAACTGGAGGTCGGCGGCTCGGTGGCCTTGAATCTTTGGAGCATCGAGACGTCGTCCGAGCCACAGCCACCGCAGGCTTCATTCATGCGAACCCAGGATCGTGGCGGATTGGTCTGGATTAGGTAACGGAGAAACTCGACGCCGCTCTTGATAATAAACTTGACACAGTTGTCCTTGACTTTGAGCTTGGTGGCGCCGTAGCGGGCTGAGATGAGCGTCACCTCGTCGCCAGAATCCTCGGCCGCTGGCTGCAGAACAACTTGTTTGTCGGTCTGGCCTTCAAAGACGGTACCGCCGGGTTCTACTACTCTTTTGAGTACACAGGGCATGTTCTTATCCTTTGTAACAATTCTTGTTAGAGGAACGAAATCCAGACAATTTTGTTTGTACTAAGTACTGGAGTTCATAAATACGGTAACGTATTTTCGCCCCTCGGGGATTCACGGGCTGGAAGCCCATGCCACGTCAACAGGCAGTCGTGGCACGGGCTTCCAGCCCGTGAAACTGCGAAGCCTGCTCCATTCTGCCCCTGTGGCAGAATACGTGACCATATTTATGAAACCGTGTACTAAGTAAGCTGCAATATGCGACACGTTTGGCGCAGCGCTGCCAAAAATCAAACTACCCGCAGATCAAACGCGGGCAACAGCTGATCGTGGATGAAGTTCCGGAAGCGGGTCGCCGCCCTGAGCGTTCTTGAAATTGAGCGGCCGGTGGCTGGTCATAATAGGGATCACGACCTTATGGTTCTTTGTGACCACCTCATCATCTTCGAGCGAATCATCCACAAACTGGGACGCATGCGCGATAATTGCAGCGGTTTTGTCCCTGATTCCGGCCGCCCGGGCCAGCGCATACAGCGCATAAAAATGCATGTCAATCTGCATCGAAGAGTCCTTGTATGGATAATGGCTGGGCCGCAAATGCCCCGCTGTTCGAATGTACTGTGATTCTTTGCCGGAGGTAAGTGTTCCAGGCCTGCTCTTCTTCCAGTGATATCGGCCTCTCCGAAAGACCGCCTGCGTCCGGCAGGCCGAGTTTTTTCCGCTTGCCTATGCCGGAAGGATTGTACGGCCGCGTGAAATACTCCTTTATACCCAGATGGACGATCTTACGCGCGATCCGGTCGAGGTTGGCTTCGGTTGCGGTAAAACCGGGTACGAGCGGAATGGTAACCGCCACCTTTCTGCCACGCCGTACCAGCGATTCGAGGTTCCCGAGTATGAGTGCATTATCCTGGCCGGTTGCAGTGCGATGGTGGCGGCGATCGATGATTTTGAGGTCGAACAGAAACAGGTCGATTGTCTTGACAACCTGTACTGTCTGCTCTGTTTCGCTCCAGAACCCGGAAGTTTCCACAGCGGTGTGGATGCCTCGCGTCCGCAGCCGCGCGCAAACCTCCAAGAGATATCCGGGGTAGAGCATGGGTTCGCCGCCCGAAAAGGTGACTCCACCCTTGGACACCTCAAAAAAAACGGCGTCCTTTGCGAGTAGACCGGCGAGTTCATCGGGTGCATAGCCGCGGCCTTCCGAAAGCGCCCACGATTCCGGATTGTGGCACCAGCGGCAGCGCAGCGGACAACCGGTGAAAAACACGACGCTCCGTATACCGGGTCCATCGACAAAGGACCCGCGACCGATATCGTACACGGCAGGGGCGTTTACGGTTTCGTTCATGGCATAAACTGCAATCTCAGGTGTTTGGCAAGATAGGCCAGTTTGAGAAGATAATTAAGGTTGCCTCGATAGGTCAGCTTGCCTTCGAGGATGAAGTCAAATATGTTCGGATCGGGCGCCATGAGAAAATCGCAGAGCGATTTCCCCTCGTCAAATATCACGGTCACGGTGGCATTCGGTACTTCGGTGGTTTTCATGCACATGGTCCCGTTGCTGAACACGGCCGAAGCAGCCACCTCGCCCGATACATCGCGGAACACATAGCGCGCCGAAAAACCGTTGATATTTTCCCGGAACTTCCTGTCGAGCTTGAACCATAACCGGAGCGCGCCGAGAAGCACTTGGATGAAGTCGTCCGCGATCTCGTCATTGATATGCTTCTTGATTCGGGCGATCTTGATCTTGAGCGACCGGTGCAGAAACGGCCTCATGAAAAAATGGAGGATCGATGAGAAGATGGACATGGTCATTTTCCTGTTGCCGCGGTTCCCAGCATGATCGCCTTGCCCGTCGCAAGGTCGTACTGGGTCCTGGTGATGAGCTCGTCTTTCATCGCTTCATTCAGGTCCTTGAAAAAGGCGGAATAGCCGGAAACGCGGACAATCAGGTCCGGATATTTCTCCGGATGGTTCTTTGCGTCAATGAGCGTCTCATAGGTGTGCAGATTGAACTGCACCTGCATTCCGCCGAGCCTGAAATATGCCTCAATCATATCGCTGAACTTTTTCCGGTACTGGTCCGACTGCCCGTCCACGAGCATGGGCGGCGAATATTTCATGTTCAGCGCCACTCCGCCCGGGATCTTCAAGCTGTCGAGCCCGGCAACGGCGCTGAACGCCGGAAGAAGCTCCGGTGTCCGCTGCGACGCCGGGGTAATGCCGCTCGAAAACAGCTCCCGCGCGCGCCGTCCGCTCGGCAGGGCGCCGCAGATCTTTCCCTGACCCGCGTGGTTGGTCATGGTCCAATAGGCGGGCCGGTATTTGCCGCCGCGATAATTGGTTTTGTTCTGGTATAGGTCGTAAAGCAGCTTGATAAGCGCGCGGGAGTTGTTCTGCGCAACCTCGTGCTCGGTGCCGTACTTGGGCGCCTTCTTCCGCAGGAACTCCAGGTTCGCATCGTAGGGGGCGCCAAAATCCGTGCGTACCGCTTCGACCACATCCTTCATAGTCATGCATTTTTGCCGGAAGACAGCCTCCTCGATGGCACACAGCGAGTCCACGGTGTCGGCGAATCCGATGTGCGTGGCACCCGAAGAGTTGTACAGCGCGCCGCCGTCGATGAGGTCTTTCCCCTTTTCAAAGGGTCCCTGAAAAAAGCATGACATGAGAGGCGAGGGGGCAAAACGCTGATGTGCGCGGCCAAGCAGCTCGTTCAGCGAGACGGCCTGGTCGATGAGCCAGCGCAACTGGATCTCGAACGCCGCACGGAATTCCTCAAACGAAGCGAAGCCGGCCGCGTCACCGCTCATGGGACCGATCTGCTCATCGCGCGTGATTGAGGGCCGTTTTCCGTTAAAAAGCGCCATTTCCACGGCACTCGTCAAGTTGAGCAGGACGGACGATGTGGAAGAGTACTCCCGCCCGGCGCTTGCCAGTTCCACGCAGCCAATGATCGCATAGTCGCGCGCATGTTCGAGCGAAACACCCTGGTTTACGAGGGTGGCAATGTTGGCCACATCGTTATAGAACGCCGGAACGGCCCTGGTCCTCATAACGACTTCCGAAACGCGGTCGCGATACTTCTCATCATTGACGTCGTGATGATATCGGGCATTGACGTTCGGGTCTTTGATGTTGAGGAGTTCGGTCACCTTCAGCACGATGTAGGTCAGGTCGTTGACCGCATCGTTACCCTGCTTGTCAACCCCTCCAACGGTGACTGCCGGCACCGATCCTGCTCCGCCGAAAAGCTTTTCCGCCGTCTCGGGAACCAGATTCGTATTGTCGCTTACTTTGAACCAGAAGCAGCCCATGATGATGAGCGCCTCCTCAACCGTCAGGCGGCCGGCATTGATGTCGGCTTCAAAATAAGGAAACAGGACCTGGTCCAGCCTGCCGAGGTTCATTGCCATATTGACATTTTCGGCAAGCACTCCGATGTGACAGAGCCAGAGTGAGTTGACCGCCTCCCTGAAGGTTCGTGCCGGCCGTGCCGGCACCTGGGCCAAAATTTCAGCAAAGTCAGCGAACCGTTTCTTTGTCTCTGCGTCGGGGGCGGCCGCGGTCCGGGCGATTGCCTCCTTTTGCAGGTTTCGTGCATATGCCAGTATGCCCATCATCCCGATCTGCCCGGCTTTGTAGAATTCTGCCTTCTTGGCCGCCTCGGGGTCAGCTCCCTTTGCCAGGACCTCCTTCTCCTTGGCCGCCCATGCATCGATCATGGCGTTGAGACCTTTGCCGAGCACCTCCTCATACAGCGGCGTGCAGTGTGATATCACCGTGGTCTTGCCACACATGAAGAAGGCGATCTTTTCCATGAGACTGAGCGCCGGCGGATTGCTCTCTTTACGGACGAGTTCCATAACCGTCCTGTCCATCCAGTAGGGAAAGACATCCCTGTTGAGGATGCCGGCATCCTCTTTCGAAAGAGTCTGCGGATTGCTCTTTCGTGTGCTCATGGTTTCGAGTTCCGGCCAGATGCTGAGCCCCAGGAACTCCGGGTAAACCGGAGCGCCGACTTTCCGGGAGGTAGATGATCCGGCAATGATGTTGTCATCATGAAAGATCGGCGTGCGGCTCGAGAGATAGTGGTTGACACCCTTTGCGCGCCTTACATTCATTGGTTCGCCCGAGCCTTCAGAACTCTTAAGATATTCCGTGAAAAACTTGGCCCGTTCAATGCATACGGCGGTTCGAGTCGAACAATAGGCTGCACGCAATTGCTTGAGCAGCGGAAGGTTTTCAAGAGTAAACCGATCGAGCGCCGGATTGTCCCTGACCTCTTTGGTCACAATCGTTGCCATTCAACCTCCCTGGGTTCCGGCTAAAGCCGGAGTGGTCATTATTGGCAGGTTAAAACCCGCTCATGGTTTGCGGAATGCCCGAGCGTGACATCCTTTTTTATTCCGAACCTCGCCACGCTTGTGGTGCCTGAAGCGGCGCCGCCGCCTGTTCCCGTCATGGCGTCGGAATCCAGCGGCTCGGAACTGTCAGGGTGTCCTATAGATAAGCCGCAAGAAAGCCGGAAAGCGTGGCCTAGCGCTTCTTGATGTTTCCCAAAATGTCCGCAGGTTGTGGCCCAGTGCGAAGCAGGAAAACCGCACTTGCCTGAGAGTCCGCTACCAGCAGCGTTCCCCTGGGGCCCGGTGCCAGACCCGTCGGACTTCTAAATTTAGATGATCGGCTGACTATGGTTAAATTCCGCGCCGCGCCCGCCAGATTCATCGCATAGACCGCCTTCTGAAGAGCATCCGCGATGTAGATCGTCCTGGTTTCCTCCTGCAGATAGAGCGCCGACGGAAGCCTGAGCGCCGTGCTGAGCGGAGTGCTTCGCTTCGACAAGATATCAATCTGAATCAGGCCGCCGCCCACCGGGTCTGAAACATAGACAGTGTTGGTCCTTGAATCGACAGCGATTGCGCCTGCCCTCTTGACTCCCCTGATTGTGCAAACGAACTCCGGCTGGCCGCCAGGGAGCTTGATTCGATACAACTCATTTGACTCGGCGGAACTGAAATAGGCGCTGAAGTAAATGATATGATTTCTTTCATCAGTGGCAAGCCCTGAAACCAGCTTCCGCGTCACCCAAGAATGCAGCACCTTGCCCTCGGGTGAAATCATGTGGATCCACCCGATAGCCTGCGCATTCAACCAGCTCGTGACAATCACTGAATCCCGATTTTCCGTGCGCGTGGTAGTCAGATCATAGGCCTCTCCAGGTGTTGGCAGCCCAAATTTTCCGGCGAAGGTTAATCCTGATGGCTTGTCGACATATCGATATACGGCGCCGTCGTCAGTAAGCACGAAATAGCCTGTGCCGGGTGTGCCGCTGATCGCTATCGGATTCCTGACCTTCAATGCCATGACCGGTTCGGCGTTTTGCCCGAGCAGCAGCAAGGGAAGCGCAACAAACCATGCGAGTATTGCAGCAAAAGATGAACGCTTCATTTGCCTTCCTCCATATGCACTGAAGCTCCGGCTTAAGGTCGAACAGCCGGTTCGGGTCTGTTCCGGCCATCATCGCCGTTAGCAGCCCCACCTAAAATGCGGATGAGCGTTTGTATCCATTGAATGACCGGCCTGCCACCAGTTACGACCATAGCCAAAAGCACCGCAGGGACGCACTGGCGCGGATCCAGGTCACGATTGAAGAGGATCAGTTTGGAATCAAGGGATGCGATAGACACTGCGATAAACTCGGCCACTGCCGCAAAAAAGATGCCTATCACCAGCGTTTTCACCCACAGCCGGATGACTTCCTTCCACCGCACCTTGCCCTTCTTGATCCTTGGATCTTCCTGGGTGGATTGATCTTTTTTCTTTCTTGTAGCGACTAATATTTTCAGGATGATCCCGACGACAGCTCCGATAAGAACGGACAGAGCGAGTTGCCAAAGTGTTGGACTAAAGCGGATGCGGACCTGGATAGGTTTAATCTTCGTGCTGCCCCCTTGATCCACGTTATAGGTCAGCTGAGCCTCCACAGCATCATGAGGAAGTTCCTCCTTCAGAATAAATGCACTCTTAAACATCGCGGAAAACGATCTGGGCGGCAGATTCAAAGATATTTGAGCGGTTGAGGATGCAGGGATAAGCACGTCGAGCGGCTTATTGATTTGGTCTTTCCAACAACCTGGGCAGTTAACAGGATGCGCTTCGACCTTGGTCACGTGAATTGCCAGTGTGGTTAGCGTGTTCCTGACCGTGATGCTCGGCCCCGTCGGATTGGAGAGTTCCACTCGCAGGAGCGAACGGTCCGACAGGGAAGGATCGGCGAGGCCGAGGGAATCATCATAGGACTCGCAGTGAATGGGAAGCTTGACGTTGACCAGGCTCTCGTCAGGGTATGCACCGATCTTGATTGGGACATCGGCGATGGTGTCCGGAAACTTACCGCTGAGATCCGCCCTCACATCGTATCGGTACCAGGATGGGATTGGCGCTCCCTGGACGCTGACAAGCACCTCAAAATAGAAGGCGTCATATCGGGGGACTAATCCAATTTTGTTGGGATCGACAATAATGGCGTATCTGTGGTCTCGCGTTTCGTACTTGAACAGGCGTCCTGTGCCGGCGCTGTCTGCCGGAGTCCCCTGGAAGACAGTGAAACTCACTTGCGCCGAATCCCTGAGGGGTAAGGGATTGATTGTCACGGGCGGCGCCTGTCCGAATGCGGGACTGCACAGCAGAAAGAGGAAGAATACGAGAGACCCGTATACATCTCGTTGAAAAAGAAACGATATGCTGAACTTGCTTTGTTTTGCCATTTGGAGACCTCGGCGTAAATCGCAGATCGGGCCGGGCCCCTTCTGTGTCTGCCAGGCCCGATGTGCCCATGGAGCACAACGGATAAGAAAAACCTGCCAGGAGTCTGTCCCAGAATTAGGTCGGGCCGCGTTCCGGGCGCCGCGGGGGCAGATGAAAGATCGGACTTTCATTAGGTCTTGACTCCTTTATGCTGTTCAGGGCCGTATGAAGAATCATAACAGGATACCAGCTATGTAACAGGAAGGTTCTGATGAATCAATGAAATTGACCTTGCATTTGTGATAAAAAATTAAAGGCATCTAATGGAATGAGATGTGATACCGGTTTCAGCTTTGACAAACCGCGAAAAAGCATCCGCGGAACGATAGTGCAATTGCTCTGCAGCCTGCTTCACCAGAAGTCCCCGTCGCAAAAGCGTTATCGCGCGTTGCAGGCGCTTCTGCTTCTTGAAATCTCTGAAGGTGAGCCCGACAGCGTCATGCACCGCGCGTTGAATATAATGGCGGTTAGTGTATGCGATCCGGGCAAGGTCAGTTAGCCTAATGCTTGGGTTTGTTGATAACTCTAAGTCAATGCGATAAAACAACTTACTTGAGCTGCCCCCAGTTATCAAATCCATGGGATCCCCTGATGGTCAGAGAAGGATAGTCGCTCTGAGCGAGATTTTAAAGGCCGCATATATACAAGAATGCAAAACAGAGGCGATCGCCCACCGAAAATGAAAAAAAATTTAGATAAATCACAAAACTTCCAGGATCGGGGCGGATTGCCGCATATCTGAGACGGGTCGGAAATGGGCGCCTGGTTACACTCCCTATTCTCATCCCCATTCTATCTCGTTGATATTGCTTCAGATGCGGAGGGGACATTCTAACCAGGCGCCGATTTCTCTTTGTCGATCACACCTGTCGGATCAGCCACTTCATGATGTCTTTCCATGTGACGATGCCTTCAACGGTTCGGTCGGGCCGAACGATTGGCAGACAGGAGATCTTGCTGTTTAACATCAAAACAGCAGCCTCATTGACGGTATGATCCTTGGATGCTGTGATCAGTCTCCGGCTCATGATTTGGTGGACGCGTTTCTTTAGCGTTCTCAGGTCTTCCGGGCGCTCGACCAGAGTGGAAATGAACGGGCTGACAGCCTTCAATAAATCGCGATCAGAAACCACGCCGATCAAGGTACCGTCCTCCTGGAGAACCAGAAGGTGGTGGAAGCGAAAACGCTCAAAAAGCGCCTGGACGGTTTTGACGTCATCATCCAATCCTATGGTGACGACCTGGGTGATCATGATCTGTCGGAGATATATCTGATTGCCTTGTTCTCCCTCGCCTGATAGGTCGACTGAGAGAGTGCTAATCGCGTCACGGTAGTGGGGCAAAAGATTTTGAAAAGCCACTCCCATACCCTCCCCTAGCAGGCGGCGGCTGACTTTGGCCTGGGTTCTGACATCGACCGAGCCAACACTAAAGCACAAGTTCAGAATCGAGCCCTCAGGAGGAGGATTCGATGTCTCAATCCATGCGCCTGTGATGCTTATGTTCGTGATGCGGTCGAGGCTGAGATGACCAGGAGCCTCGCACTCGACCTCACAAATGTAAGCGAACCGCTTGGCCCGCCACGGCTGAGGTTGGTTACTGGCCATGCTTACCGCTCCCGTAACGAATCAGGATGATCGCCGGCGCCCGGTATGTGCAGCACTCTCTTAGTCCGCATTTTTCGCCAGGTTTCTACTGCGGCGGCGGATCCGGGCACGTCTACTGCGTTGCGCTCGGTCGGGCTCCTCGACGTACTGTCAAGTACGCCTGCCGAGCCCTCCCTTCGTGCGCCTTGTAGCCATGCCCGTCTGCGCCGCCTCGCCACGAAACCTGGTGAGTAATGCGGGCTATTGAGAAAAACGATCTCTATATAGAGCCTGTCCCGAAATCCGCATTTTTCAATTTAGTCCGCGCGTATTATTAGGGCAATCTTATTATCTCAAATCCCGCGGCTCACAATCGAATTATTGCGCTGAACAATAAGGCAAAATGGC
>Ga0315277_10005728_pt1 | contig 16335 bp, 33 predicted proteins | sample YL17G05_15_MG_FD_203695 | JGI IMG/M metagenome (GOLD analysis project Ga0315277, IMG submission 203695) | Sediment microbial communities from Yellowstone Lake, YNP, Wyoming, USA - YL17G05_15 | ecosystem: Environmental > Aquatic > Freshwater > Lake > Sediment | place: USA: Wyoming | collected... | reverse complement strand
TGGTATCTAAGACCTACTGAATTATCTGCAAAAGATATTTCTATTTCCATCCTGTTTTCATCTGTCAATTTTCTTTCAATTTTAAATATTTGAGATAAAATAAAGGTTAATGATTCTATTTTTCCATTTATGTCGATTCCAATTTGAATTAGTTTGTTATTTGTTAATATGTAAATATAAATTCCAGGCTTGTTATCTATTTGTACGTCAATAACTATATAAGCATTAATAGTATCCCCATTAACGGCACTGCTAATAAACTCAGAAATATGCTCTTTTCTTGATTCCTTTATTTTAGGAGCTGGTAAACTAAAAACATCTTCTAAGATTTTATCTATGTACGCTTCTTTGTCTTTCATGTTATTTACCTTGTTTAAATTCATTTTTCGGTAGAGTTTTGAACTTCGGTGTAACCATTTTGCTGACATCAGCAAAATGGTCAACCCGTGACATTTTGTCACAACCGCATAACTATTAATTTAAAATAATATTTATTTATCATATAAAAATAATTGAACAATATCAATATTTTTAATTGACAAATATTTTAAAATAAACATATCATGATACTTATGTGATGTACACGTAATAATTTTACTAAAATAGGTTTTTATGAAAAAGTTTTCTATAGTACTAGCTTTATTTCTAGTTATACCAACTTTTTGTTTGGGAGGGCCATATGATCCAATAGTAACTACTGATTATGGAGATGGAACATCAGCTACATATGATGGTCCAGATCTTATTTCTTCGACTAATACTATAGGTGGTAGTATAGTTATTTATGATTATGATAATCAAGAATAAGATACTAAAAAAGAAAATAACAAGGGGACTGACTCTTAAAAGAGAATTAAAGGTAATTATGGCAACTCTAGATACACACGCAATAGTAAAAGAATTAATAGCAGCAGGAACTCCTGAAAAGCAAGCAGAGGTTTTTGTTGAGAGGTTTATGCTTAGGAATGAAATTCATGACTTAGAACATAGATTAGCTACGAAATCCGATATATCAGAACTAAGAATTGATATCAGTAGCATGAATACTAATATAAAATGGTTGATGGCTATAGTATTGGTTGTTGTAGGGATTTTGTTAAAAAATACATTTATAGTTTAAATCCAAGATAAGGTATTAAAAAAGGGTAGGTTACTAATATGAATTGGGAAAGTATAATTATACCAAGTTTATCTGGTCTGTTAGGGGTAGTAGGAACTTTAATGTTATTTGCATTAAAGATAGGTAAGTATGTGGAAAAAATTGTGAACTTAGAAAAAACAATTGAAAAAGTTAGTATGTTAGAAAAATACGTATCGGCTTTACAAGAATTTCAAAAAAATGCACCACAAATTTTTGTTGGTAAAAGCCCATTGGGTCTAACAATATATGCCGAAACTTTACTAAAAGATGTAGAGTTCCAAGAATTCTTTAAAACTGTTCGAGAAAAATTAGTTGAAAAGTTAGATTTAATGCAACTTAAGACTCGTTACGATGTACAAGAAAAATCAAAAGAACTCTTACAACAAGTACAAAATGAAGATATTTTTATTCCTCTAAAAACAAAAGCGTATGATAAAGGTAAAAATTACGATCATATTATGCAAGCTGGTAGTATACCGCTGAGGGATTATTATCTTGAGCAACATCCCGAGATAAAGGATTAAAAAAAGAAGATTAATTTTAGCTTGCAAGAAGAATTAACTTCAAATACTATCGATAAAATTAGTAATTTAGATTTTTTGGGGGAGGGAAGAGGGGTATACTTAAGAATTACATAATCCATATTATGCAACGCCCTCCCTACCCTTAAAAAATCAAAAAATCTATAAAGGAAAAAAGCTCCCCATTTTGTAATAGGGAGCTAATGTGTAAAATATTTAGTTTTAGACGAATGCTGGCAGGCGGAAATCTAAGACTAAAATGATAAAACAAAAAGCTTTATGGCTTTTTATTATTTAACAAAAAAACAGAGACCTAAATGAAGGGTCTGTTAACAACAAAAAAAGAGGGGAAGCAAAGCAAAGCAAAGCAACCACCGCTTTTTTTATACCGCCGCGATAAATTAGCTAGGTAAGTATTAATAATCCATTAATTCTACCACCTAATAAAACAAGGGGTACACCTCAGTATACCAAAGAATAGGTGCTATGCAAGAAATTTTTACTATGTTAGCCGATTATCTAATTATTACTAACTGTTTGGAAAAATATCTAAGTTTAAAAGCGCAGCGTTTATATAGAGAATTGTTAAAAATATCGATACAAAAATCTAGGGAAAAATTTGAGTTTAATTATCCAGATTTAGAAGAAAAACTTAAATACACCCATGAAAGTCTAAGACAGGCCTTTGTTGAATTAGAAAAGGTAGGATTAGTTTTGAGGGGAGTGATGAATGGTACATGTGTTAAATACGTAGAAATGGATACAAGATTTTTTGAAGAGCATTTAGGTATTTTATGAAAGACAAAATAGAGAATATTAAGAAAATTTTTGAAGAATTGAGGGGTCAAATCGACTCTCTTGAGTTATCGGACCTTCGAGAAAAGGAATGGATAACCAAAATTGATAAATTAGAAGACTTGGCTGAAGAGCTTGAGTTTTTATGTGAGGAGGTTGCATGAAAAAGCTTTTAGATATGGAGGACGTAGAGACTGTAGCAAGCCGTCTTAAGAGAATGATGATGCAGGATAGTAATCCAACTACTTCTATTTTTAATGATGTAGTTACTTTGCTGAGTTTAATTGATGAATTGAAGAAGAAAAATGAATTTTACAATTGAAGATACACGCAAATTTATATCAAGCATTTATCAGTGGGCAACGACTAATGGTGACTTTGATTTTATTAAAATGTCGATAGATGACTGTTCTTCTGAAGAATGTACGCAGCTCCGTTATCAACTGGAGATCGTTTTAAGAAAGACTAGGGTGTTACTTAATCAATTAGCTGAGTCTATCGATGAGATGGATGTTTGTATTAGACAATTAAAACTCTCTATTGAGAAAGAAAGGGAAATTAGAAAGAAAGCCATTGCAGATAAAAAATTAAAAAAGAGGGCGGAATAAAAAGAAGATGAGACCAAACGCAGAAACTCATCTTCTTTTTATCGAGGTCATCATGGAAAAAAACCAACCAAAACTACTAAAAATGGAAGGTATGAAAACTACTAATAATCAAATAATAGGTCTTTTTATCAATCAAATATAGGTCTTCATATATGAAAAGTACTATGAGAAAAACCCAACACAATACCCAACACAATATAAAAAGTACTATGAGAAAACCCCGAGGTCAAGAAAATTGTTATCAAACAATGTCAAGTATTCTGAATATCTTTTTAACGGGAGGTAGAACATGAAGGCAAGACTTTACTATTTTAACAAGAAAACTCATAAGCAGGATGAAAGATCTTTTGATAGATTATACCGAGATTTAGATTGTGTTAGTCGTTCAAATGATCCATCAAAGCTATTAGCTGACAATGCCTTAAGGATATTATCCAATTTAATCCCCATGCTCTTAAATAGCAAAGATAAGACTATTTGTATAAACCAGGATTTCTTTTCCGATATCACGGGAAAAGGAGTGGATCAGAATAGCAATCTATTAAAACAATTAAAAGATATCATAAGTTATAAATATCATCGTATGGCGTGTTTTGAAGGCAAGCGACATAACTATTGTTACATCATTGAATTTAGCGAAGATGGCGAAAAAAGAGCCTCTAATCCTGAGCTATTTTATACTATTGATAGCAAAATTAATTTGGTCAGAAGAGGGAAAAAATTCGGTCTCATAGCCGAAAAAATTCGGCCATCATATATAGATATAAGAGAGATTAAGAGAGAGAAAGAAGAAGAACCTTTAGGTTATTCTTCTTCTTTCTCTCGTAGTACTCCTATAGCGCGTGCGTGCGCGCGTGAGACGGAGATCGTAAAAATCTCTCCAACTTCTTTTGAGGAAACACCGCAAGAAGAAAGCACCGAGATACCAACCTTGGCTACTGGCTATCCTACGGAGCCAGCCAAGGTTTACCAAACAGAAGAAATACGTGTTGTGGAAACTGAAGTGGTGACAAATTGTGACCGATTAGGTGAGATTAGCCTTTTGCAGGATATTCTGTTAGTTGCCGACCTTCTAAGCCCAAGCGATGAAAGACCAACCGTCGAGGAATTGTCGACAGCTCACCCCGAAATAACCAAAAAACATGAAGAGGTTAAGCCTATGAAACAACAACAAATACCCAACGAACCCGAGCGAAACATGGAGTTTGAACTAAGCGGTGCAATCTTCAAAAGTTTTGGCGGAGTAAAGTCCGATGAGATCATGGAAAATTGCAAGTTCATCGCGATAAACGAGAATAAACTCGGTGTCCAGCTTAGCAACGGATTTAGCTTGACTCCAACTGATAGAGATCGTCTCAAAGCATGTATACGCTTGGTTTACGGGGAGGGAATTAACATCATTTCTTCTGCCGTGGTAAAAATAGCGCAACCCAAGTCTGAAATTTTGGTAAAGCCGCAAATTCAGCAATATTATTATCAATGGACTAGGTTTAAAAATGATCTGCTGAACTACCTGCCGGAAAAAACCGGCCATCATATCCTTAACGTTTGGTTTGATAAATTTCGAGTTTGGGAAGATCCAAAAAATAACAGAATTATCCTCACTGGTTCAAGGTTTTATGTTGATAGTGTTTATAACAGATTTCAAAGTGCGATTGAGCATGTGGTTACAAAAAACAAAGTGACGCTTGAATTGCATTTCGAGAACAATGACGAGAAACCAATAATTTATAAACCAAACGGAGGGTTTTGATGAAAGCTAAAAAACAAAAACTAGAAGAACAGATTATCAATTTGTTCTTAGAAAAACAGATTCCAGAGGTCCAAAAAGACTCCATGTTGGAAGCTCTGGCTTTGACAAAAAACTTAGAAGGAGTGGAGGCGATGTTAAACGATCCGACAACATTAAAACAAATGGAAGAATATGATAATGCATACATAAAAAAGTTCAAAGAAGTGGGAGATCAAGTTTTACAACTCGATAGTGAAAAACATATAAGGCAATTATTTGATTCGCTAGCAGGGAAAGGCTTTTTAAAAAGCGACTCAAATGGATTTATGGTCACTAATGATTGGTTTTTAGATACGAGCTGTTTAACCGATCAGGAATTTTTGCTTTTAATTGAGATTAACAGCTGTGCGGCCGAGCATATAAGAAAAGGAATAAAATGAATAGTACAGACGAGAATTATACATATCCGCACAAAGGTGATCTCATAATGTGTTTAATGAGTTTAATTGAGGATTGCCAAGCCGAACATACAAAAAAACTCCGTAAGATTTTTGAATGGGCTAAAAATGACGAAGATAAACAGACTTTAAAAAGGATAATTAGAGCTAATAGAGTTCTTGAAGAAGGATTAGACGAAGACGCTACAAGCGCATACCAGAAACTAATTAACGATATAAAGGATTTTAGGAGAGTGGAATAATGAGAAATAGTGCAGAAATACAGCTTATAGGCTATGTATACCAAGACGCAAGATGCCCAAATGAAGAGGCGTATCCGAATTGGGTAACATTCAAGCTTTGTGTTAATAAAAAGTACAAAGATAAAAGCGGTGAAGAACAACGGGATACTACTTGGTTTGAGTGTAAATCTAACTCCGAGACAACGTCCAAACTCATTAAGCGGCTTGTAAAAGACAAGATGGGTCTGTTTGTTAGAGGAATACCTAAGGCCAAAGCATATACCACTAATAGCGGAACGGCAGAGGCGAACATCGAGGTGCTAGTGACAGAGTTTAATATTCTGACTACTCCAAGGGAAGCGGAAACTGACAAAACTACCTACGGTACAGCAACCTTGAACAAAGGAGCTAATCCACAAGAGGAGCTAAAGACCGGAAGATTTAAAATAGAAAGTGCAACAAAAAAAGCTACTCCAGAAGTAGAATTGCGTGATGATGAAATACCGTTTTAAGGAGAAGTATAAATGCTAGATCAAAAATATTTATTAGAATTATTTGAATATAAAGACGGAGAACTTTATTGGAAAGTCTCCCGCCATGGACGAATAGCAATAGGAAGCAAAGCTGGTACTACGAGAGCTAAATATACTACGGTAGGAATCAATGGCATAAGGTATTACGCTCATAAGATCATATTTACGATGATCCACGGCTATTGCCCCAAATTAATTACCTTTATCGATCGCAACATCAGAAATTGCAAAATAGAGAATCTACAAGAAATTACAAGCTCGCAGTTAATCGCAAAAGTTTCACGGCGAATAGATAATACTTCTGGTTACAAAGGAGTCAGCTGGTCATCGAAAAACAAAAATTGGGTAGCTACTATTACAAAAAATGGAAAGATGATGTTTTTAGGTGGTTTTGACAATATAGAAACTGCTCATAAAGCCTATTGTCAAGCTGCAAATAGATATCATGGTGAATTTGCTAATGCAGGTTAAAAAGATGACTGGATATAGAATAGCAATGGATTGGATAAAGTTGTATGCAGCGTCTTATGGCCTTAGGCAATGCAGTTGTGCCATTAATTCCAGAGTTTTTAGGCGAAGCGATCCAAGATAAATAGAATATAATAAATAGAGGGAGTATGGAAAAGGACTATGACGATTACGAAACAACAAGACTTGCCCTGCGTCAAGATATGCAGGATTATAAGCTTTATCAGGAAATAGAATTAATGCGATGTAGCGAGGAATTTAAGCCGCTGTTAAACTCCTTTCAAATGCATTTACAGTATATTATTAGAAGAGGTATAGAGAAATTAGATAATGACTAAAAAGAAATACAACAAGACGGCAGCAAAAAACAACTTTAGCAAAGAAGCTCTAACCAAACTATGGGAGCAGTCCAAAGAAGATAGAGCCTTAGCATTAATGGCAGAGAACTTTGACGTAGATCAAGCCTTGAAAGAGTATAAAAAAGGCTATCTAGAAAGGAAGAAAAGCGAAATTTCTAAATAAATAGAAAAAGATGATATTATGACCATGGAAGCTAAGCGACTACAGCGCAAAATCAATGTAGTTAAAAAAAAGATGAAGAGAATTCGGATTAAAGAAAAGCCTGAATTCACAGCAGAAAATAAACCAACACAAACAATCTGGAGCTGGATTAAAGAAAAGTTTTGGTGAAGAATTAACAAGGAAGTTTTAAAAGAAAACGAACTCCATAACCCCTATAGAAAAAGACATGAAGACTAAAAACGATCGGGTAAAGCATTTTAAAAGCTGCAAACCAACAAAATATGATATGGACAAACATTTAGATATAATGGACGATGTCTTTAGTGCAGGCGGAGATGTAACTGCTTTTTGTACCCAAGCCCTTATAGCTAAGACAACATTTTACGAGTGGTTAAAAACTCATAAAGAGTTTAAATTTGCTTATGACATAATGATTAATATTGCTTGTGAAATATGGGAAGCCTATCCAAAAGATAATCCCGATTTTAATATTCCCTACTGGTCAATAATAATGCGTAATCGTTTTGGATACGGCAAACCAAAAGTTCGAATAGTAAAAGATGCTACGCCAATTGCTCGTATGAATGCTATCTGGGACGGCTTAGAAGAGGGGGAGCTAAGTGCGCAAGAAGCAACTCAGTTATCTTCTGTAGCTCGTACGCAAGCTGAGATATTAGGCAATCAATCTCTAGAATTAGAACCATTAAAACAGTATACTCAAGAAGAAAAAGAAGCTCAGATAAAGGAAATGCAAAAGATCATAGATTATGCCGAGAGGAATAAACATGAGAGTTAAAAAAGTATGGGAGACAGTAAATAAAATGCCAACATATACCGAAAAGCAAAAAAACTTCACCGAAGAGGAAGTAAAAAGAGTGCTACTAGATTGTACTGAAGTTAATCCAGAGTGCCCTGAATCAGTCCGAAAATATGGTGAACGATGCGAGATGATAGGAGAGTTATATTATGGTTATAAAAATTATATGAAAACTGCTGGCGAGAAAGGCGCAAAACATCATGAAGATAGGGGAGCCAAGCAATACCAAGTCGATAAACGTTCCATGGACAAGATAGAGCGATTAATAAGTTACAAAGATGAATACATAGGCTAATTATGGGGCGGAACATAGACCGATTAATAGGTTACCCTGATGATTATATAGGGTTTACCCACCATATTTTATTGGAAGAAGGTAAGGGTCTCCTATTAGATAGCAGCGGTAAAGAGTATATCGACTCTAAGAAAGAGGAATTTTTTGAAGAAATTAAACTCGAATACATTAAGAATGCATTTGATATACAAGATTGGCCAAGAATGGGAGATGCATCAAGAATCGTTATAGAGAAACAAACTAACAAAGATGAGTTTACTAAAATCAAAGAATTTGCTTCTGAAAATGACATAAAGCTTGGTGTAGTTCTTGATGTTTTAGGAATTTATTTAAATGAATTAGCGTTACGTGCAATAGAATCTATAAATTATGGAGCAAAAAAATGAAATTAAAAGAGATACTACTACTAATAGCTGCCTGCACAATAGTTTTAGGCCTCACTTATCTTACAGTGATAATCTGTTCTGGTTGTGATGTTAAACAGGATGAAATACCGTTGAATGAAGTACTCTAAGTTTCCATTCTAATTATAGGGTAAGCTAGGACTAAGTCTGTAAACAGCAAAGACACACCGGATGCACCGGACGTTCACTTACCCTTATAGCAAAGTATAACATAAAGGAAGAGCCAATAATACACACTAGATTGTAATCACAAATGTTTACCGTTTCTTTGGTACCTTTATTTTTCTTTTCTTGAGCCAATGATATAGATTGACTTGACTAGTATTTAGCCTCCTCGCAATAGATACTTTACTCTCGCCATTAGCTAATGATGCGATAATTTCTTCTCTATGAAGATCTAGGCGACTTTCATTTCCTTGTAACCTTCCATGCGGCAAGGTTTTTGCTATATAGGAGGTAGTTTCTATTTCTTTTTCTAACTTAGTAAAATGCTTAAGCCCGAAGTGAAAAGCTAACATCACAGGCAGAAGAATAATCAACAGGCCGTAGTTTCCACATATCTCGATTAAAAACACAAGACCAAACGAAACGATAATATACATAAAAGCCCGAGAGATAGCGTATGTTAGACCGCCATAAGTAAAACGTTTAAGAATGGGGAAGTGATTATAAAAAACAGGCGATGCTGGTGAGCTGTCTATACAAAACAAACAAAAAAACGATTGTATAAGAAACAAATGAAATGGAACGCTCATAATGTTTAACAAAAATGGCATCGACAAAACAATAGGCAAAAATATTATCAATTTTGCTTTTAGAATTTTCAGTGGGTGTATTCTATAACTTAAATAAACTACTGTAATAAGCCCAACTGTATCAACTAGAGACACAAGAAAGTTATGAGTGATTATATCTACAACACTATAATCAAAAGCATTTTTTAATATGGTACAGCTATATACATAAGTGAAATAAAAGCAAGCTGGTCTAGCGCACTGTATAGCAAAATAAGATAGAGCTGTCTTTTTATCTAGTTTATCTGACTTTGTTTCTTCAGGCGCGCTCAACCCCAAACTTTTTATAAGTTTATCACGATGACGTTTTGCATTGATAAACTCAGGAGTTTCTCTCAGAGCTGTTCTAGCCACTGCACCGACTAGAGCGATACTAGCACCGATATAAAACGCATAACGCCAATTAAAGTTATATGATATTGATAATATCCCTACCAAAAGAGCGAAAGTGCCACCTAAAGCCGAGGCGATATGGATTGAAGCCACTAGTGGGTATCTCTCTGGTATTTCCGATGACTCAGTAAGATAGATTTCTGCACCGACCACTTCTTCCATCGAAGACATGCCTTGTATAACACGACATGCTATCATTATCCAAGACGCTGTTATGCCTATTTCATCGTATGTTGGTAAATTGGCTATGATGATACAGGAAGACGCCATCATAATAGTTGTTATTATGACAGTAGGTTTACGCCCCATATTATCGCCTATATATCCAAAAAGAAGAGCACTAAAGGGTCTTAAGAGATATATACTACAAAACGTTGTAGCTGCAAGTAGAGAAGAAATAAAAGGATCAAATTTTGGAAAAAATAAATCATTTAATAATACTGCCATATGTACATATAACATAAGGTCAAAATATTCAAGAAAAGTGCCGATCTGCAATAATCCCGCTGATTCTTTTTGTTCTTTATTTAATGATGATAGGATACCGTGTCTAGTAGTTTTCATAATGTTAATTCCTAATATTTATAGTCTTCTATATTTATACATAATGAAATTGAGAGGAGGGGTGAATAAAAATTTGTTTAAAGCCTCTATTAAATATGTTTAATATGTATTAAAAACACACTATTAACCATTGAAAAATGTGCCGATGATTAGCGTTTCTTTGATATCTTTATTTTTCTTCTTTGTATCCAATAATGCAAATTGACGGCACTAACGCCGTATTTCCTTGCAATGGAGGCCTTAGAAGCTCCATTATCTAGGGCTTTTATTATTTCTCCTCTATGTAGATCCAGCTTGCTTTCTTTTCTGTTTGATTTTCCACGTGGTATTGGGAATTTTGAGTCGTACTCTTTTCCAATTAATGATGTGGAGTCTTCCTGAACGAGGTTTCCAGTTGCTATCATCGCATGTCTCTTCAAACGCGATTTAAGGTATTTAATAAAGGATGATAATATGCTTTCTTTCATGAGGTTACTTCTTAAATTGAGTTTGTAGTATATACTGATTATAGTATATGTCAATATTAGTATTTACTAATTGTAGTAAACTGTTATACTAGTATTTACTAAATATAGTAAGTTGGTATATACATGAGAATAATCGCAATACTAAATCAGAAAGGAGGGTGTGGCAAAACTACGATAGCTATTAACCTTACACACTCATTACAGAATAAAGGTTACAAAACTTTACTTGTCGATAGCGACCCACAAGGTTCAGCTCGTGATTGGAACGCAGAAAATGACGGTCAAATTATTCCAGTGATTGGACTAGATAGAGAATCATTAGCCACAGATATAAATGCTGTAAAAGATAATTATGATTTTATTGTAATAGACGGCGCACCATCAATAGCTAAATTAGCTATTGCCGCAGTAAAAATAGCTGATTTCATTTTAATACCCGTGCAACCGTCCCCTTGGGATATCTGGGCTACCGCTGATCTGGTTGATATAATAAAAGCACGTCAAGAAGTTACTGATGACAAGCCTATTGCCGCCTTTGTAATAAGTAGAGTTATCAAAAAGACTAAACTTAGTATAGAGGTTATAGAGGCATTAGAACCTTATAAGTTACCGATTTTAAATTCATACACTAGTCAACGAGTCGTGTACCCGACTTCGGCCAGTGAAGGCAAAACGGTATTTAATGAACATACTATGTTTAGTGATGCAACACTTGAAATAGATTCAATAAGGGATGAAATAATAGGAGTACTTAATGGCACTAAAAATTAAATCAAACAACAGAATTAGCATTGATAAAGAGGAAGCTTTAAAAGAGATCTCCAAAGAGAAGATGGTAACCTTAACTGTACTTGTACCAGAGTCTTTAAGAGCTAACTTTAAAGTACAAACTATTCGTAATAAGACTAATGTGACTACAGTTATAATAAACTATATTAAAGAGTATATAGGAAAGATTGCGCCATGACCATATCTTGGACAAAAGACAACCGATATTACAAACTCTTGTTTCAACCAACTCTATTCGGTACTACCGATATAATACGTATATGGGGTAGGATTGGTAGCAACTTGGGCGGATATAAAACTATTTCTTATGATAGCGAAGAAGATATGATTACTATTATAGATAGTATAAAGAAACGTAGAAAATATAGAGGGTATAAAAATGCTGACAACAATTAATAGTGCTAATTTACTGCAAATAGTAACAAAAATAGAAAATATAGAACGTGAGAAGGTAGAGACTTCAGAGCTTCTGACCGATGCTTATAATGAGGCCAAGTCTATGGGCTACGATGTCAAGATCATTAAGCATGTTCTCAAGTTGAGAAAGAAGGACAAAGATGCATTAGCTGAAGAAGATAGTTTGATAGAGTTATATCGTGGTGCATTAGGGGTTTAAATGAATTTTATAGAAGCTATTAAATTAGCAAAACAAGGAAAAATAATGGGCTATAAAGATGCTGATGATGATATTATTTATCTATCAGAGCATGGTGAATATAGTTCTACTAATGATTGTTTAGTAATGGCGCATACACGTAAATTAGAAGAAATAGATATTGAGGATATCTTAAGAGATGATTGGGTGGAAGTTGGGCCAAAAATTGAATTACACTCTTTTGAAGAAGCTTTTAAAGCTTTTAAAAATGGATTTCCTATCAAAAGACTAGAATGGAATAACTATATGGGAACATATTATTCTAATGATAACGCAGACGTTACCAGGGCTGTGGTGCGTTTTTCAATGCCAGATATAGAAGCCAAAGATTGGCTAATTGGAAAGAGAGAGATTAAATGAGTGAAAATGAAAGAATGAGAAAAATTATTAATAAGTATGTAGTACATTCCGTAGAAATAATGATATTAATAATAGTTAATCTTCTTAATAACTCCCGATAAAATACGTTGTAAATTAGCAACACTTTCCATAAGGTACGTTATGTAATCGTTTTTAGGTGTAATTCTTCGTTAAGGAATTTTAGGTTTTTTTGAAAAATGGGGAGGTGTTCTGTCTTGATATAAATGCAGCTATATCATTTTATCTCAGCGCAGAACTCATGCAGTTTATACCGAATGAGAAAAATAGTCAAGTCCCTTTTAATCCTCATAGACAACATCACGCTTAGCTATCTTCACTATCAAAACAACTAATTTGTCTTCTTGAAGATCACAGATAATCCTAAACTTATCTACTCGATAACGCCAACATCCCTTAAGATTGTATTTTAATGCTTTCCCCAACAGTTTAGGATGTTTAAGTTTTAATACTTTATCCTTTAAATAGTTCCGTATTAACTGCTGAGCGTATTTATCTAACTTTTTTAGCTGCCTTCCTGCATCTGGCTCAAAATCAATTTTCCAGACCACAATCCCTCATCACTTCTTCCCAGGAGATAGATTTATTATTCTCAGCTAATATTTTCATAGCATCATTGTAATCTTCTATATCTTCTTGTAGTTCTAAAACATAATTTTGAATCGCTTTTAATATAATAAAACTTTTAGGTCTTTCCATTGATTTAGCAACTTCTGTTAAAGCTTTATTTAATGTATCTGGTATACGTGCTGTAATAACGCTCATAATTTTATCCTCTTAATTAAACGTTCAAATGTATTGTAAAGTATTCTTTTGTATACGTCAACAACATCTATTTTCCAAACCCTCAATTATTATGTTATAATGAAATGATAACTTAATTAATAACGAGGTTAATATGAGCAAAAAGTTTTTAACTCAGCATATCAATCAAGTATTTATTCATAGAAAAAACAGCGCGGAGAAGAAACTAGCCGAGCAAAATGCCCTTCTAACCACAAATCCTCCAAATTCCCAACAAAATGAAAATGTGGCTTTAAAAGAGCAGCAGGATCGTATTGCTCAAGAACAGTTAATTTTAAAAGCAAAACAAGCAATGACGATAAGAGAAAATGAAGTTTATAGGTCGCAACAGGAATCGGCTACTAAAGAGAGAATAGTATACGAACAGTTACAAAAAGAAAAAGAGCAAGTAGCGCAACAGGTAATAGCTCTAAGAATAGAACAAGAACATCTTGCCAGGGAAAAATTGGCTTTAACAGAAGAGCAAGAGCGGGTAGCCAGAAATGAGGAAGTTTTTAGGGAAAAACAACAAAATATGGCTAGAACGCAGGAAGCCTTTGAATTGGAGAGAGAGCAACTTGTGAGAATGCAACGTGTGCAACAAGAAGAAAGAGATCAACTTGCTAGAGCGAGAGTAGAACAAGAAAAGATAAAAGAGGAAATAAACATCCCTATTCAAGAGTTACTAGTAGCGGAAATAGAGGTAAACGATGAGGATTATTATATTGTCCCATTAACAGGTGAGGATAATAACTAAACAGATTTTTTAGAGAATATAAAAAAACGTGATAAAATATATCGTTATGTTCATATATTAGGTAACTTATCATGTTCAAAAACGGATTAATATTTTTTCTAACCACTCTAATTGGCTTTAATTCCTTAGCTTTTACAGAGCCAAAGGAAAGCAAGTTATATTTAAAAATGATAACTACAGTCAGCAAAGTATCCGATATTCAGGCAGTTGACCAAGAGTTGAATTTTAATCTAAGCCACGAATCAAGCCTATCTCCTGCAATAGGTGTAGGTTTTGGTTATTACATTAATAATAACATTAGAGTTGATCTGATGTTTGAGCATTTAAAGTTTAATTTCAATAAACAAGAATCTAGTTTTAATTGTAGCGATGATGACACTCTAACTACAGGAACTAAATCTGTTAGGCGTACGACTTCCGGTAAATCTTTAATGCTTAATGGGTTTGTCGATCTTATAGATAGGAATAGTTTTGAATTATTTGTAGGTGCAGGAGCTGGAGTTGTACGAATAAAAGAAAAGATTAATCATGCTTTATCAGGAAGCTCTACAACAGCTGACCAAACTTATACCTTTCCTTTGATAACTGAGAGTGTCGTTACCAACAAAGTGATAACCAAATTTGCTCATTCATTAATGCTAGGAACAAGTATACAGGTCAAGCCCCAACTTAATATTGAACTAATGTATAGTTGGAAAAATTTTGGCAAAGTTAAGCATGATAATTTGATGAATAATCAATATAAAGGTCACCATTTCTCTGTTGCTACACGCTTTGATCTATAAGAAAACACTGCATGAATCAAGTATCTAGTGAGTCGTTGTCAAATGAGTGGAAAGCAGCATCGTCTGCTTTTGAACTAGATATTATTGATGATATTAAATATCGACAAAGCGTTTTGAAAGCCGAGTGTTCTTTGCATGATTTTCTTAAACAGGCATGGCATGTAATCGAAGGAGGGGTGCCTTTCATAGATAATTGGCATTTGCATGTCGTTGCTGAGCATTTAGAGGCTTGTTATAGACGAGAGATTAAAAATCTTATTTTGAATGTCCCTCCTAGAAGCGGCAAAACGTCCTTGATATCCGTAGCTTTCCCAGCATGGGTTTGGCTACAGAATCCAGAAGAGAAGTTTATGTACGCCTCTTATGCTCATAGTCTTTCTGAGGAACACGGGGCTTTATGTTTAGCCTTAATTCAATCCGATTGGTATCAACGAAGATGGAAGGCCAATTTTAACCTTACCAAAACAGCGATTTCTTTTTTAAAGAATAATAAAACAGGTTATCGTATTGCTACCTCTATAGGTGGCGTGGGAACAGGCTTTGGGGCTAGTATTTTGGTCTGTGATGATCCCAATAATGCGAGGGATCTTGATTCCGAAGCAATTAGGAAAACCACAAATAATTGGTGGAATATGACGTGGCCTTCTCGTAGGAATAATGCAGATAATGATGTTAGGATTTTGGTACAACAAAGAACTCAAGAAGATGATGTGACCGGCAATACTTTATCTAGAGATCATGATAAGGAATGGACTACTGTGATTATTCCGATGGAATATGAAGGTAAGAGAAAATTCCGTAGCGTTATTAATCAAAGGGTATATGAAGACCCAAGAACAATAGAGGGCGAACTGCTATGTCCTGCTAGATGGTCTCAAGACGTGATAAAAAGCTTAAAGAACCAATTGGGGGAGTATGGCTACGCAGGCCAATACCAACAAAGACCAGCTCCAGCAATAGGTGGCATAATTAAAAAGCCTTGGTTTCAATGGTGGAAAGATAGCACCCCTCCACAAATAGAATTCGTTTTACAAAGCTGGGATACAGCACTTACGGCGAATGAAATGTCTGCTTATTCTGCCTGTACTACCTGGGGCGTTTTCTATGATAGTAACCATATAGAGAACGTTATTTTACTATCTATGTGGCGTGGTAGGATAGAATATCCTGAACTTAGGGAATTGGCTAAGCGTATGTACTTTGACTATAGGGATAATGGTAAAACAAGAAATCCAGCGTTTAAAGGCAGAGCGGTAGATATGTGTCTTATTGAGGCCAAGGCTTCAGGCGATCCGTTAATACAGGATTTAGTTAGAGGTGGGATTAGGACTATTCCATTTGTTCCTAATAAATATGGAGATAAAATACAAAGAGTCCGTTTGATTACTCCTTTAATTGAAGGAGGTAGAGTGTGGTTACCTGCCAGAGCACCTAAATATGATACACTATTACCAT
>Ga0315277_10005727_pt1 | contig 16339 bp, 12 predicted proteins | sample YL17G05_15_MG_FD_203695 | JGI IMG/M metagenome (GOLD analysis project Ga0315277, IMG submission 203695) | Sediment microbial communities from Yellowstone Lake, YNP, Wyoming, USA - YL17G05_15 | ecosystem: Environmental > Aquatic > Freshwater > Lake > Sediment | place: USA: Wyoming | collected... | reverse complement strand
CGACGCCATCGCCTCGAGGACCACGAGGCTCATCGGGTCGTAGAACGTCGGGTGCAGGTAAACGTCCGCGGCGGCGTAGTACCTCTCGATGTCGGAGACGGCCTCGCGGAAGGTAATCCTTTCTTCTATGCCCATCTTGGCCGCGAGCCGCCCGTGAATCCCGTCTTCCGGGCCGCCGCCCACGACGAGCCCCTTGACCTTCGGGCGCGCGCGCTGTTTCATGGCTCCAAGGACACGCATGAAGATCTCGACGCCTTTGAGGCGATAGTTGTGCGCCACGAGCAGCAGCAGGATCTCGTCCGCGCCGACGCCGAGCTCGCCGCGAACGGCGTCGCGGTACGCCCGGCGGTTTTCCGGCGTGAAGCGCTTGACGTCCACGCCGTTGTAGACGACGTCGATCTTAGAGTCCGGCACGTCGTAATAGCGCCTCATGTCCGCGGCCACCATCTTCGAAACCGCGACGATCCGCGGCAGCGGCGACTGCGCGTAAATGATGCTCTCCAGTTCGAGGAGCATGTCGCTTTTCGTGTTGAGCCACCGCGCCGCCCTCCTGAGCCCCCTCCCCAGCGGCGACAGCGTCGAGGCAATCGACCTCTCCAGCGACGCGCGCGTGACGCCGCCGTGCGGATGAAAGACCGAAAGACGGAGGATCCTCGCCATCGAATGTATGACGTCGAATCCCCCGGAGCCGACGAGTTCCGACGCCTCGGTCGCGAAACTCAAGGTTCGCCCCGCGCCGGTGATGCCCTTGACGGGCACGCGCACCATCGTCAAGCCCAGGGGTTCGAGCGTCCAGTCGCCGGCGAAAAGATGTACTTCATGGCCTTCGGCGACAAGCCTCTCGACAAGGGATGCGGTGTAGGTCTCAGCCCCGCCGCGCTTCGGGTTGAAGTGCTCGATTACTATCGCGATTTTCATGGACGTCGGCGAAGCGTGTCTCTCCCAATGGCCAAGGGCTGCTGCGGCACATGATACCAGAACGTTCCCCGTTGCGTCCATACGGTACCGGACTTGCGCCGGCGCCGGACTTCCGAGGCATTGTACCACCCGCGCGGGCCAATGCAAAAGATTGCGCCGCACGAGGGGCGGCTTGACGCCGTCCGAACCGCCAATATAGTCTCTCGGCGGGGACTGTCGAGTAAGGAGGCCCAGGTGCAAAGAACGGGCATTCCTCTTTCGAGGCGGGGCTTCTTGGCTGCGGCGCCTTGCGCGGCCGCGGGGCTTCTTTTCACCGGGCTTGCCGCGTCAGCAGTTACGGGCCAGGCGCAGGCGTCCAAAACGGCTGTCCCTACCCGCAGGATGGGGCGCACAAACCTCGACATAAGCGTCATCGCCGGCAACGAGACCCTGGCCGAACCGGCCCTTGCCGAAGCCGCCATGGCGGCGGGCGTCAACTACTGGCACAAGGGCGGGCCCGGCCTTATGCCGGCCATCAGGAAATTCGGCCGCGAAAAGCAGTACGTGGAGCTCTGCATCGACGCGACGGGCTCGGCCGAAAAGGACGCCGAGAGATTCAAGTCATGCCTCACCAACGGCCTCGAGTACGCGGACTTCTACAAGATGCACGGGGGTTACAACGATAAGTCGTTCGAGGCATTCGGCAAGTTGAAGGAGAAGGGGCTCGTCAGGTTCGTTTCCGCTTCCTTCCACGATCACGACGAGGCGTTGAAGGCCGTCAGGGCCGGCAACCTCGACCAGATACAGATTGGCGCCTCCCCGGTCATGGACGAGAAGACTCGCGGCGTCATCGCCGCGGCCGCCAAGGCCGACGTCGGGGTCGTCCTCATGAAGACGATGATGGGCGGCAAGGACGGCTGGAAGGGAGAGGCCTTCACGAAGGCCGTCGCTCCCTACGTCGAAAAGGGCCTTTCCACGCCGCAGGCGATAGTCGCCGCCTGCCTCGCCGTCGAAGGCGTGACGTCACTCGTCGTGATCACCGGTTCGCTCCAGAGATTCCAGGCGCTCGCCGAGGCGGCGACATTCGCCGCGGACTCCAAGGCCGCCGACGCCCCTTGTGTCGCTCCGGCCCTGGCCTTCTGCGCGGTTTGCGGCGCGTGCAAGGGCGTCTGTCCGCGTGGCACCGCAATCGCGGACGTCATGCGTGCGGAGATGTACCTTCGAGGTTACGGCGACGCCGGCAAGGCGCGCCGGACTTACGCGGCGATAGGCCCGGGGCGCCGAGGGGCATCATGCTCCGATTGCGGCGCCTGCCGGCGCGCGTGTTCCCGCGGAGTCGCTTCGCCTGAAAGGATCGCGGCCGCGCGAGTGTTACTGACGTAGACGCGAGGGGCGGCGTTTCCAGCCGCCGAGGGAGAATGCCATGACGCTTTCCGATTTCCAGCGGCACGTCGAGGCCATCTACTTCGAGCGCGACAAGGCGCGCGGGCTTGGCGGGACCTTCATGTGGTTCGTCGAAGAGGTCGGAGAACTGTCGACGGCGCTTCGAGGCGGCGATAAAAAGGAAATGGAGTCGGAATTCGCGGACTGCCTCGCGTGGCTCGCGACGTTGGCAAGCATCTCGGGCGTCGAATTGGAGGACGCCGTGCGCAAGTACGCCCGCGGTTGCCCCGTATGCCGCAAAACCCCCTGCGCCTGCGGCGATCCCAAGCCCTGACAGGGCCGCCGGGCGTTCGCGAGTCGTATCCTCTTATTGTGCCGTCGGCCTCGGAAGGAGCCCGGCGCCTGAGACGACGTCCTTGACCTTGTGTTCCCACTCGATGGCCATTATGTGGACGCCGGCGACGCCGGGGATCTCGCGCAGTTTCTGGATGATCTCAACGGCGATCTTGATGCCCTCGGCGGCGGCCTTTTCCTTGCCGGCGGCCTTAAGGCGTTCGACGAGCGGCTCCGGCACCGTGACGCCGGGCACGTTTTTCTGCATGTAGCGCGCCATCCCCACGGCTTTCAAGGGTATGACGCCCGCGAGGATCTTCACCTTGTCCAGGAGGCCGAGATCGCCGGCAACCTTCATCTGTCCCGCGAACGCGTCCACGTCGTACACGGCCTGTGTCTGGATGAAGTCCGCGCCCGCGGCGACTTTCTTCGCGAGCCTCAATGGGCGAATCTCGAGAGGGTCGCCCAGGGGCGTCCACGCGGCGCCGATATAGAGCGGGAATTCGCCCTCAATCTCGTCGCCGCCGAGGACCTTCTTCTCGTCGCGCATGTGCTTTGCCATGGCGATGGCCTGGATGCTGTCGACGTCGTATACGTTTTTCGCCTGCGGGTGGTTTCCCGCCTTCTGGTGGTCGCCCGCGATGAAGAGGCAGTTTCTGATGCCCAGGGCCGACGCGCCGAAGAGGTCGCTCTGCATGGCGATCCTGTTTCTGTCGCGGCAGACCATCTGCATCACCGGCTCGAGGCCGCAGTCGATCGCGACGCGCGCCGCGGCGATGCTCGACATGCGCACGACCGCCGTCTGGTTATCGGTGATATTCACCGCGTCGGCGACGCCGGCGAGGAACTTCGCCTTCTTCCTGATCGTCTCGACGTCGGTCCCCTTCGGCGGCCCGAGCTCGGCAGTCACCGCGAAGTGCCCCGCGGAAAGTATCTTCTCGAGGTTCGACCCCGCCTTCATACCTTGAGGTCCTCCTTAACCATCTTGCGCGGCCCGCCGTGGCCGCCCGGACGCCAGTCCTTCGGCGCGACGATCTCGCGGTACCGCTCCATCTGTCCGAGCGCCTGGAGCCTCTTCACGATAAGCGACCAGACGCAGTCGACGTCCTCGCCCACTTCACACTTGCCGTCGTGCGTGCCGCCGCAGGGGCCGTTAAGGATATTCTTGGCGCACCTGGCCACGGGGCAGATGCCGCCGGTAAGGTGGAGCACGCAGTCGCCGCAGCCGCGGCAGCGCTCGACCCACGCGCCGGGTGAGTCGTTGGCGCCGAGAAAGGTCGTGTTCATCGCGGGCAGCGAGAGTTTCGCCGGGTACGCCTCGGAGAGAAGGTTCACGCCCGCGCCGCACGCAAGGCTCAAGACCGCGTCCGCGGCCTCGATCTCGGCCTGGGCCTCCTTGAGGAACTCCCTCTCGCACTGCCGCTCGACGGTCTTGAGGACGTACTCGCGCGCGACGCCCTCCTTGGCGTCCGTGATGCGCAGTTGGCCGGCGAGGACCTCGGCCTCCTTCTCGCCGCCCGTCGCGCAGACGGTGACGCAGCCGCCGCAGCCGAAGACGAGGACCTTCTTGTACGGCCCGATGAGCGAACGGATCTCGTCGTAGGGTTTCCTTTCCGCGACTATCATTTCGATGCTCCCGTGTCCGTCCTTTTGGCCCGCCCCTTCGCGGCGGGCGAAGGCCCGAGTTTCTCTATGCGCCGAGTCATTTCGTCGGCGATCTGCCTGAAGCGGTCCCCCTCGGCGGCCGACAGTTGAAACATCTCGAGGCGCTCGGGCTCGAGACCCGCCTCGGCGATAAGTTTCTTCGCCAGCGCCACGCGCGGCTTGGCGCGGAGGTTCCCGTTTATGAAATGGCAGTCGCCGTCGAGGCAACCGGCCACGAAGACTCCGTCGGCGCCCGCCGCGAACGCCTCGAGAATATGTATTACGTCCGCCTTCCCCGTGCAGGGCACGCGGACGATCTCGACCGACGGCGAGTACTCGAGCCTCGCCGCGCCTGCAAGGTCCGCCGCCGTGTACGCGCAGTAGTGGCAGCAAAACGCCACTATCCGCGGGCGAAAGCCGGTCACTTTAGCGGACGAAGCGGCCACCGCTTCATCTCCTTCAATGCCATGCGACGCCATCTGAGGTACCCTTCAGTTCCTGGCCCGGGCCTGGAGAAGCCGTAAGCGGCCGCCCTGTCCAGTTCTTCCAGCACCGCGCGTACCTCGCGCGGGTAATCCGTTATGACTCCGTCCACGTCGAAGGCAAGGGCGCGCGCGAGCGCCCGGAAACTCTTTACCGTCCAGACGAAAAGCCCGAGGCCCGCCCGCTTCACCCGCGGCAGAAGAAGCCGCGTCGCCGGCGAGCGCAGGCTCGCGCTCACGGCGTCGGCCGAGGCCTTCCTCGCCTCGGACAGCCCCCTGGCGGATTCGGTGAGAAGCGCCGCCCGCGCGCCGGGGACCGTTTTCTTGTAGAGCCTGAGGAACGACTTGTCAAACGACTCGACGACCGCCTCGCCGCGAAAACCCGCGAGGGCCTTTCGTACGCGGGCCGAGATGATCGCCTCGCGGCCCGCGGGGTCCTTCACCTCGACCACAAGCCCCGCGCGGCCGTCGCACGCTTCGACGACCTCGGCGAGCTCAGGTATCCGCTCCCCGGCAAACGCGCCTCCGAAACGCGCCCCCGCATCGAGACGCTTCAACTCCCGCATCGTCATCCGGGCCACCTTGCCCCGGGCGCCGGTGGTCCGCTTCACGCTTTCGTCGTGTATCACCGCGAGACGCCCGTCCGCCGTGAGGCGCACGTCGAGCTCGATCCAGTCGGCGCCGATCCGTATCGCGCGGTCAAACGCCGCAAGCGTATTCTCAGGCGCCTCCGCCCGCGCGCCCCTGTGCGCTATGACGAGGACCTTGCGTTGCGGCATTTCTACTTCCCGTAAACCTGGATCGGCCTCGACCCCGCGGCCTCGGCGGCCAGACCCGGGACGTTGCGCTTCTGGAGGAGTTCGGCGAACTCGTCGAGCCCGTCGAACTCATCCTCCCTCAGCCGCAGCGGCTCGCCCGCGTACACGATGACGAGTTCTCTCGAACCGTCCATCTGCATCGGCCAGAGCGGCTCAAGAAAGACCAGCGGCCCGAAAAGCTTCTTCAAAGTGGCAGGCGCATCTTCCCAGCGCGCCTCGTGGATCTTCTCGTAGTTGAGCTCGAATGCCGGCCTGCCCCGCCAGTCGAGCCGGAAGCCGTCCCGTCCGGCCGCAAGCGTCCGCGGGAAAAAGGACTTCCTCATGAAGGCGAAAAGAAACGCCGCGCCCAACGCCATCCAGGCCACGCCGGCCCACTCGCTGGCGAAGCGCCCGAGAAGTATCCCCGGCGCGAAGTAGATGAAGATCCACAGCACGAGCGCCGCCGCCGCGTGCCTCTCGCGGTATTTCACGTTCCTGAAAAGTCTTTCGTCTTCCACTTCAATCCCCTCCGGCAACGAGCGCCCTTGCCGCCGCGACTACCTGGGCATCCTTGAAATGGAGCAGTTGTATCGCCTTCGCGGGACACGCCCCGGCGCAGACGCCGCAGCCCTGGCACTTGGCCGGCTCGATCTTCGCCGCGCCGTCCTTTATCACGGGCACTTCGTAGGGGCACAGCCTCACGCACGTGAGGCACGCCGCGCAGAGGTCCTCGTCCACGACGGCCACGGAGCCGCCGACCGAGACGGTCTTTTTTGAAAGAACGGTCGCCGCGCGCCCCGCGGCCGCAAGCGCCTGCGCCGCCGACTCGTCGAAGAGTTTCGGCCCGTGCGCGAGCCCGGCGAGATACACCCCTTCGGTCGCAAAGTCGACGGGCCTCAGTTTCATGTGCGCCTCGAGGAAAAAACCGTCCTGGGTGAGCGGCAGTTTCATAAGCCGCGCCACCTCGCCCGCGTCAGGTCGCGGCACGATTCCCGCCGAAAGGACGAGCGTCCCCACGGCGAACTCCACTTCCTCGCCGAGATCGTGGTCGAAAACTCTTATCATGAGGCCGTCGCCGGCGGCCGTCACTTCCGGCTTTCTCTCCGGCGTGTACCGTATAAAAAGGACGCCCGCCTCGCGCGCCTTGCGGTAGAGTTCCTCCTTGAAGCCGTACGTCCGCACGTCCCGGTAAAGGATGTACACCGGCGTTTCGGGCGAACGCCTCTTCGACTCCAGGGCGTTTTTCACGGCCTCGCTGCAGCAGACGCGGCTGCAGTAGGGGCGCGAGTCGTCCCGGGAGCCCACGCACTGGATCATCGCGACGGCGCCCCCCGCCGCTCGCCCCTCGGCAAGCCCCTGCTCGAACTGCCGCTGGGTCACGACGCGCGCATCTTTGCCGAAGAGATATTCCGTCGGCGCGTATTCCTCGGCTCCCGTGGCGATGATGGTGACGCCGTGGCGGACGGCGACCTCGCCGGCGGGCGTCGAGATGACGGACTCGAAGTTGCCGACGTATCCCGACTGCTCGATCAGCCTGCTTTCGGCAAGGACCTGGATCTTGGGATTCGAGGTGACGGCCTTCGTCAGCGCTGCGAGGTACCGCTCAAAATCGAGGCCGCCGACGCTTTGCCGCAGGTCCCTGAGATTGCCGCCGAGCGCCTTTTCCTTCTCCACGAGCGTCACGCCGAACCTCTGCCCCGCGAGGGAAAGCGCCGCCGTCATCCCCGCGGCGCCGCCGCCGACCACGAGTGCATGTGCCGTCACCTCGACCTCGGTATCATGAAGCGGCTCCAAAAACCTCGCGCGCGCCACGGAGGCCCGCAGGAGGTCGCGCGCCTTCGAGGTGGCGGCGGCCGCGTCGGACCTGTGCACCCACGCGCACTGGTCGCGGATATTGGCAAGCTCGAAAAGGTAGGGGTTCAGCCCCTCTTCGCGAAGGGCCCTTCGGAATATCGGTTCGTGAGTGCGCGGCGAACACGACGACACGACGACGCGATTGAGGCCGAGTTCGCGGATGGCCTTGCGTATCCGTTCGAGGCCGTCGGGACTGCACGCGTACATGAGGTCTTCCGCGGCGGCGACGCCTGGAAGCGTCGCGGCGTATTTGGCAAGCCCGTCCACGTCGACGACGCCGGCGATGTTGGAGCCGCAATGGCAGACGAAGACGCCGATGCGCTCCTGGTCCGAAGCCACCTCGCGCTCCCGCGGGAAGACTTCCGGCCTTATCTCGCTGCCGCGCGCGCCGGCAAGGAGCTCTCCGGCCCGTGCCGCCGCTGCGGACGCCGTAATGACCGACTCGGGAATGTCCTTCGGCTCGGCCGCGGTCCCCGCGGCAAAGACCCCTTCGCGCGACGTATCCGCGGGCGAGGATTCCTTCGTCTCGGGGAAGCCGTGGGGGTCGAGCGCGATGCCGAGCGCCTCGGCCGCCGCCTTGGCGTCGCGCGCGGGCTCGAGGCCCACCGCCAGCACCACGAGGTCGAATTCCGCGTCGACGAGTTTCCCGTCGTCGCCCGCGTATCGCAGCGCCAGGTTGCCCGTGCGCTTTATCTCTTTCACGGTCGAAGGCATCGAGCGGACGTACCGCACGCCGTGGACCTTTTCGGCGCTGTCGCGATATCGCTCGTAGCCCTTGCCGTGCGCGCGTATGTCGATGAAGAACACCGTGACCTCCGTGTCGGGCGCGTGCTCCTTGGCGATGATCGCTTCCTTGGTCGAGTACATGCAGCAGACGCCCGAACACCAGGGGTTCGCCGCGTCCGTCACCGAGCGCGAGCCGACGCACTGGATGAAGGCGATGCGCCTGGGGGCCTTGCCGTCCGACGGGCGCTCGACGTGCCCGAAGGTCGGTCCCGACGCGGAAAGTATCCGTTCGAACTCGAGGCTCGTGACGACGTTTGCATACCTGCCGTAACCGTACTCGCCGGCGCGCGTCGCGTCGTAAGGTTCAAAGCCCGTCGCGAGGATAATCGCGCCGACGTCGATCGTCTCTTCGCGTTCGGCGTCGTCGTAGTTCACCGCGCCCGCCTCGCAGGCTGCGGCGCATTGGCCGCAATCGCTGCAAATGCCGCACGCGAGGCAACGCTCTGCCTCGGCCAGGGCCGCCGCGTCGTCAAACCCGAGCGCCACCTCGCGGAAGTCGGCCGCGCGCTCCCGCGCCGGCGCCTCCGGCATCGCCTGCCGGCAGGCCTTCGAGCGCATCCGCGCCCGGGCCTCCTCCAGCGTCTCGTCGGACACGCTCGGCAGCGCCTCGGCCTCGGCCGGATTCTGCCCCTCGACAAGCGGGCGCCCCTCGAGCAGGTTTTCTATGGACCTCGCGGCGCGGTTTCCGGCCGCGACCGCCTCTATCACCGTCGCCGGGCCGGTCACCGCGTCGCCGCCCGCGAAGACCCTCTCTCTTGACGTTCGAAGCGTGAGCGGATCGACCCTGACCGTCTTCCAGTCCGTCATGCCGAGCGCGCTCTGGGCCGCGCCGTCGGCGTCGACCGCCTGCGAAATCGCGACAAGCACCGTGTCGGCGGGCACTGTAAAATCGCTCCCGGCTATCGGCATGGGCCTGCGCCGCCCGGAGCCGTCGGGCTCCCCCAGTTTCATCCGCACCGCGCTCAAGGCTTCGACGGCGCCGTCCTTCACGACAAACCCCGTCGGCGCGGCGAGAAACTGGAAACTGACGCCCTCTTCGAGCGCCTCGTTCTGCTCCGCGATGCTCGCCGGCATCTCCTCCCGGCTACGGCGGTAAAGCACCGTTACTTTCTCGGCGCCGAGCCTCAAGGCCGTCCGCGCTGCGTCCATCGCCGCGTCGCCGCCGCCGATGACGACGACCCTCTTACCGACCGTCACGTCGCGCCCGGAGTTCGCCGCCTCGAGAAAGGTCACCGCGTCGAGCACGCCCCCGGCGTCTTCGCCCGGCACGCCGAGTTTGAGCCCCTTCCACGCGCCGATCGCGACAAACACCGCCTCACACCCCTGGCCGAGAAGGCTGTCGACGGAACCCGCGCGGCCGAGCTTCCATCCGCTGCGAAGCTCGACGCCGAGTTTGAGGATATTCCCGATCTCGAAATCAAGTTCGTCCTTCGGAAGCCGGTAGGCGGGTATTCCATACCGCATCATGCCGCCGGGCTTCTCGCGCTCTTCGAATACCGTCACGGAGTAGCCGGCCTTCGCGAGCCGGTACGCCGCGGCAAGCCCCGCGGGCCCAGCGCCGACGACGGCAACCCTCCGTCGAGCCTTTGCAGGATCGCGCTCGGGAAGGGGCTCGCCGTCGAGGAGTTTCCCGGCGCGAACCTTGTCGGCGACGTATCGCTTCAAAGCCATCACCGCGACCGGCTCATCGATGAGACCTCGCGTGCATTCCTTCTCGCACGGGTGATAGCAGACTCGGCCGCATACCGACACAAACGGGTTCGTCTCGCGGACGAGGTTATACGCTTCGAGGAACTTGCCTTTGCCGGCGAGGGCGACGTAGCCCTGTGCGTTTGTCCCCGCGGGACATGCGAGGCGGCAGCGCGCGGGGCCGAGCCGTTCGATGGCAAAAGCGCTCGGCACGGCCTGCGGATAAAGCCGCCCTATCGCCTTTCGCGAGCTTAAGTCCCTGTTGAACGCGTCGGGGATTTCAACGGGGCAGACGTCGAGGCAGTCGCCGCACGCGGTGCATTTCTTGACGTCGACAAACCGCGGCCTGCGGCGGAGCGTCACGTGGAAGTCGCCCGCCTCGCCTTCGACGGCCTTCACCTCGGCGAGCGGTAGTATCTCGATATTCGGGTTGTTCCCGATCTCGACGAGCCGCGGCGAAAGCATGCACATCGCGCAGTCGTTGGTCGGGAATGTCTTGTCGAGGGCCGACATCTGGCCGCCCAAGGCGCTTTTCGCCTCGGCGAGATGGACCTTGAACCCCATCGCGGCGGCGTCAAGCGCCGCCTGCATCCCGGCGACGCCGCCGCCCACGACAAGCACCGAGCCCCGTTCGACCTTCGCCTTTATCATTCTTCTTCCAGTATCGCGTCCACGAGCGGGAACGGCGTCGTGATGTGTTTCCTGAGCCACTTTTCCGCCCGCGGCAGGTCGTACGCAAGAGCCATGAGTTCAGTGAAGTAGAAAACCGGTATCTCGACCTTGCGGCGGAGTTTGCGGGACGCCTCAAACTGCCGCGTGTCGAGGTTCGCGTGGCACAAGGGGCACGCGACGGCGATTGCGTTTGCCCCCGCCTCCTCTGCGCCCGCGAGGATCTTCGCGATGAGGTCTACGGCCACCTCGGTCGCGGAAAGCGAAAGGTTTCCGCCGCAGCAATCCACCTTCCACGACCAGTCGACGGGCTGGGCGCCGATCGCGGCGACGATCCTGTCCATGGCGGTCGGGTTCTCCGTGTCGTCGAACTTGACGGCCTTGGGCGGCCGCGACAGAAGGCACCCGTAGTATGACGCGACCCTGAAACCGGCGAGTTTGTCGACGACCTTCGCGCGCACCTCGGCGAGCGCCTCCTTCGACGAAAGGACCTCGAGAGGATGGACGACGCTCACGGCCGCAATCCCGGCCGCCGGGATGGGCAGCGCTTCGGCCACAAGCGCCGGGTCGCCTCCCTCGACGGCCAGGCGCGCCGCGCGCAGGTTGTGGTAGCACGCCGCGCAGGGGACGACGAGAGGTTTGTGCGTTGCGGCCGCCTGGGCGAGGTTTCTTATTGCCAGGGCAAGCGCCGTCCTCGGCCTTATCGCGTGGCCGCTCGTCGCGCCGCAGCAGTTCCAGTCGGGCAGTTCCTCGAGCGTATAGCCGAGGTGACGAAACACCGCCTCGAGCGACGCGCCGAATTCCGCCCCTGTCCCGCGAAGAGAGCATCCCGGGAAATAAGCGTAGTCCTTCCTCACGGCTTCTCCCCGGGACCCTTGTCTTCGAGTTCGAAGGCCTTCTTCACGGCCTTTTTGTCCTTGACGCCGTGGGGGATAAGCGGCAGTTTCCCTTTGAAAAACATCGCCATGCCGAGCTCGACGTCGCTGGTGAGGTCGAGCGATTTGAGTTTGAAAATCGGCATGAGCGTCGCTTCGTGGACGCGGCCGCGCCGGCGCACGTCGTCGAGAAACGCCTTGTGGAAGACGGCGATCTTCGGCACAGCGGCCTTCCTGCCCTCGCGCACGGCGAGCGTCCGAAGCGCGTCCGCCACGCGCGCGAAGTCGATGTCGTTCGGGCAGCGCGCCGAGCACGTGTAGCACGACGCACAGAGCCATATCGTCTTCGACGACAGGGCGGCCTCGCGCCTGTCGTAAAGAATGCGGCGTATCATGAGCGCGGGGGCCGCGTCCATGTGGTCGGCGAGGGGGCAGCCGCTCGTGCATTTCCTGCACTGGAAACAGGTCGCCACGTCCACGCCGCTTATGCGCTTTATCTCATCGGCGAAACGAGCCACTAATCCGCTCCTCGGTACCGTGAGTGGTTGAGCGTCATGTCAGCGTTTGCCGGCCGGCGCCGCGGCCTCACATCCCAAACTGAGCCTTCGCCGCCTGGACGGTGTTCGAGAGAAGCATCGCGACGGTCATCTGCCCGACGCCGCCGGGGACGGGCGTTATCCATCCGGCGACCTCTTTGGCCGCCTGGAAGTCCACGTCGCCCACCGTCATCATCTCGGCCTTCCCCTTTTCATTTACGACCTGCCTGCCGCTTGCGTCGAGTTTCGGCACGCGGTTTATGCCCACGTCGATGACGGCCGCGCCGGGCTTTATCATGTTCCCGCGGATGAGCCCCGCCTTTCCGACCGCGACGCAGAGGATGTCGGCGCGCCTCGTGTGAAACGCAAGGTCCTTCGTCGCGATGTGGCAGACCGTCGTCGTGGCGAAGGCCTTGAGGAAGAGAAGCGACAGCGGCTTTCCGACTATCTCGCTGTGCCCGACTATGACGACCTCCGCCCCTTCGATCTTCATTCCCGTGGTCTTTGCGATTTCAAACGCCGCGCGCGCCGTCACGGGGGCTTTCGACTCGTCGCCCAGGACCACCGCGCCGAGGCTCGCGGGCGATACGCCCTCAACGTCCTTTTCCGTCGCGATGAGCCGCTGGGCCCGGCGCCCGTCAAGGCCCTGGGGCAGCGGCATCTGGAGGATGAGGCCCGTCACCGAAGGGTCGCCGTTGACCTTTCGTATCTCGGATTCGAGTTCTTCCTGGGTGATGTCGGCGGGCAGGTGGACGGGCGTGCAGTCTATGCCTATCTTCTGGCAAGCCGTCTGCTGCATCTTGAGGTACATCCTGCTTGCCGGGGCGTCTCCGACCATTACCGGCACGAGATGCGGCGCGCGCCCGCGCGCCGCCAATCTCTCGAGTTCGACCTTTAGCTTCCCGAGTACCTCCGACGCAAGCGCTTCACCGTCAATGACTTGGGCGGGCATTCGTGCCTCCCGTAAGGCGCGGCCCGGCGACTACAACGACAGGCCGCAAGGCATATGGGGTTCCCTGCGAAGATTAAGAACCTTTAAGGATACTGCATCACTCTTACCTGTCAACTGCGAGCAAGCCTCCCTGCCGCGCCCTGCCGCCTGACGGGTCACTCCTCGGCCATCCCGGTTTCATCAATGACAAAGTACCCCTGCTCCTCTATGAAGGATCTTTCGAGGAGGCCGCGCTCCTTCACGAAGATGGCCTTGAGGATACTCCCGCGGGAGCCGTTAGCGCGCTCGTCAGCGAGGATGCCCCGCAGCTCCGGCAGGCTGAAGACCTTCGAGAGGTTCGCCGCGCTTATGAGGTACATGTCGTCCGGGGAGAGGGAAAGGAAGTACACGACTCGGTCGGTTGCCGTCTTGAGCCTGATTGTCACGATGGCCCTTCGCACGTGGCTGCCAATCGGCATGGCCTCCCCCCTCGGTTCCGGCAGTTCGACGACGCGAGCGTGGCCCGCTTCACGGGCCTCAATCTCGCGCAAAGCCGCGAGCGCCTCTGATCTGCCCATGTCACCCAGGGCATCTACGACGGAATGAACGAGAGGAGCGTCTCCATCTGGATGGTCTGAGCCAAGGTACTGCGTAAGTGCTTCGAGAGCATCCGTCCTGCCTGTTCTTCCAAGTGCTCTGGCCGCCTCCTGTCGCGTCCTCAAACAAGCGTCCGTTCGTGCATAATCTACCTTGAAGACGGTCTCGGGTCTCAATACTATGTCTCGCAGGACGGCAGCACTGGCATCATCACAGACGTGGCCGAGTTCGCGTATGACGGTCCAAGCCAGCCCGGAACCGGGCCCGTCCTCGCGTGAGATCTTTCCGAGGAGCGCCCTCGTGAACGTCGGCACGTCGCCTACCGGTTCGCCGTTTCTATAGTGCCGGAAGAGACTGGTCACAGCAAAGCGGGACTTGTCCAAATCCGTGTTCATTTGGGCCATGGCGGCCTTCTTAAGGGCGTCGAGAAAGGCAACATCTTTCGTCGATTCGTACGCCGCCGCGCAGATCGTGACGTCCTTTCGCCAGTCGCGCCGGGTTGTGACGAGCCGCGCAACCCTGGCGTCCGCCCGCATTGTGTCTACGCACCAGTAAGCGGGAACGTGTTCGTTCAAGGTGTCGAATTTCGCCAGGACCAGTTCCTTCCACTCTTCCGGCCATCTCTTGGCAAGGAGTTTCATGGCACGCGCCTTCACGTCAGGATTCGCGCCGAGGCTTGCCTGCGACAGGACTGCCAAACACTCGCTGTCGGTCTTGCCGTCCAATGCTTCCTGGGCCCAGATCTGCCAGGTGACATCACGAGCCAAACGTAAGAAGTCGCCCCGGGGCCAATCGCGGCGAAACAGCCATCTGAATATCCCTCCTGCCACTGGCACGTCTTCGAGGATATAGTGAATGCGCGGCGACCCGCGAAACAACTCCTGGTACATGGAGTCGATCTCCTTCAAGAACGGCAGCGCGCGCTTTCCTGCCGCGTCCGCATATCCGCCAGCGAGATCCCTGATGGCCAGAGTCTCATATTCCTCTCTCGGCGGCAGGAAAGCGGGCAGGATTGCCTCCGTCGCAGAGGCGACGTCGTCCTTTCCTCCGGAAAGAGCAACATCCGGGTCGCAAATGAAGGCCTGTATCGCATGAGACTTCGCGAGGTCACGCGCAAGGACCTCTGCCAGCACTGATTGCCGGGCCGCTGCGTTTCGTTGCGCTCTGTACTCACCACGCCAGGAGGGCCAAGTCCTGTAGTTGAAACGGCTCGGCTCATCGAACGAAGAGGTCTTTATACGGCAAGATGTCGAGGCCCCGTGCGGAAGCGTGATCCCTTCGATGTACTGAAACATGGCCCACTTTTCGCGCATGAGCTCCACCGGCACTTGTGCCGCGCGCTCGTCGGGCCTGTCGCCGCAGTCAGATAAAACCAGGATATGCGACTCGGCGGGGGACAAGATTGCATAGATTCTCACTCGCGCCAGAGCGTCTGTAATTACCGCCTGGCCCTCGTACGGCACCGAAACCTTCAGTCTCGGAACGGTTACGATACCGCCTTTCACGGCCGCGGAGCCGAACGCCTCCTTCGCGGCGGTTACGGCAGCTTCGTACGCCTTCGGGTAAAACCGCGGCCTCGTCTGCCACCACCGCGGCGCCGCGTAGAAGGCGACGACCACGCCAAGTATCGCCGCAAGCGCGGCGAGGGTTCGGTTCTTGAGACTCATGCGGGCGCTCATGGACTCCGTCTCTGCTTAAGGCTTGGGCCTTACCCCGGCCCTCAGATACTCCACGCGCTTGCCCGTGGACGGATGTGACGAAAAGATGATTTCGTAGAGCCGCGGCTGGTCGCGCTCGGCGAGGTTCGTCGCGGCGATTTTCTCAAGCGCCGACGCGAGCGTCTCGCCGCCGCCCACGAGGTCCGCCGCGGCGAGGTCCGCCGCGCGCTCCATCTTGCGCGACAGGTAGTTGAGCCACGGCGTGAGTACGAGGAAAAGGCCCGCGAAGACCGCCACTATCACCGGAAACCCCGCCACGTCGGAGATCGCCGGGAACCCCGCGGCCGCAGCCGCCGTACCGAGTCCGAGCGCGTCGACCGCGATCTTCAGTATCCCCGCGGCGAGCACAAACCCGATGAACGACACGGCCGTCCCTATCGCGAAAAGCGCCTCCGTGTGCCGCCGCTTTATGTGCGCGAGTTCGTGCGCAACGACCCCTTCGATCTCCTCCGGCGTCAGTGCGGCCAGCAGCGTGTCGCTCACGAGGATGTCCTTTGCCCGCCCGAACCCGGTCACGGCCGCGTTTGCCCGCCTCGTGTCTTTCTCGACGATTAAGCGCTCTACCGACCGCACCTTGAAGCCGGCGATTCTCACGAGCGCCCTGATCCGCTCCCTCAGGGCCTCATCCTCGATCGGCGCGCGCTTATAGAAGAGCGGCAGTATCACCCTCGCCCCGAACCTCGATATGACCAGCCCGAAGACAACGTACACCGCCCACGCCCACAGCCACCACGTCGCCTCATGCCGCCGCAAGATATAGTAAACGATCTCGCCTATCACGACCACCATGACCGTCGACACGAAGTACCTCTTCGCCTCCGCCCAGAGCCACCGCCTGAACCGCTGCTCGGACAGGCGGAACCGCCGCTCGACCACGTACCCCCGAAAGTACGATATCGGGAAATGGATGAGATGATAGATCATCGTGAAAAGGACCAAGTACCAGCCGACGATGATCCACTGGCTTGTTACCGTCGTCGGCGTCGCAAACTCCCTCAGGCGCACCGTCCCCCAGCCTATCATGAAGACGACGTACGCCAGGCCGAGGACGAAACTCGCCCCCCCGAGCAGCATCTCCTGGTGCCTGAGCGCCCTTGCCGCCCGCTCGATGGCGGCTATCGTCTCCTCTTTGGTCCGCGGTTTCTCCG
>Ga0315277_10005726_pt1 | contig 16339 bp, 12 predicted proteins | sample YL17G05_15_MG_FD_203695 | JGI IMG/M metagenome (GOLD analysis project Ga0315277, IMG submission 203695) | Sediment microbial communities from Yellowstone Lake, YNP, Wyoming, USA - YL17G05_15 | ecosystem: Environmental > Aquatic > Freshwater > Lake > Sediment | place: USA: Wyoming | collected... | reverse complement strand
CCTTCCTCGGCCGGGAGCTCAAGGCCTCAGCCGTCCACAACCTTTGGATACCCGACGGCTCCAAGGATCAGCCTTTCGACCGCTGGACCCCCCGCCTCCTTCTCAAAGAATCCCTCGATGAGATCTTCAAAACCGAGTACAGCCCGTCCGTCATGAAAGATTCTTTGGAGAGCAAACTGTTTGGAATCGGCAGTGAATACTACGTCGTCGGGTCTCACGAGTTTTATCTGGGCTATGCCCTCGCTAACAGGAAGATTGTCTGTCTGGACCTAGGGCACTTCCATCCCACCGAATCCGTGGCCGATAAACTCTCAGCCCTGCTCCAATTCTTCGACGAACTGCTCCTCCATCTCAGCCGGCCGGTCCGCTGGGACTCCGACCATGTCGTCATCCTCGACGACGAAATGAGGCACCTTGCCGAGGAGGTCGTGCTGGGACGGGCCCTGGATCGAGTCCATCTCGCCATGGACTTTTTCGACGCCTCGATGAACCGCGTGGGCGCCTGGGTCATAGGGGCAAGGGCAGTCCTCAAGGCCTTTTTATTGGCGCTCCTCCTGCCCCAAGAAAAACTCCGGGAGGCTGAAGCCGTCGGCGATCATTTCCGGCGCCGGGCGCTATTCGAAGACGCCAAGACTCTGCCGTCCGGAGCGGTCTGGGACCATTATTGTCTTGAGCAAAACGTGCCCCTTGACTTTGACTGGCACAAGAATATCCAGGAGTATGAGAAGACCGTCCTCAGCAGACGCTAGGAAGATGCGGCCCGGCCCAACCCGGATTGTGCTATAATATGGATCTTTAATGGCGCTATTTCAAAAAAAGAAGAAGAACCGGAGCTGCGTAATCGGTCTGGACGGAGTTCCCTACTCGCTTGTCCTCGAGCTGGCGGAGCGGGGCATTATGCCGTCGCTGGCGGATCTGCTCAAAGCCGGTCATCTGCACAGGATGAAGGCGAGCCTGCCCGAGATCTCGGCCGTGTCCTGGACAGATTTCATGACCGGGACAGATTCCGGAACGCATGGAATCTTCGGGTTCACCGACCTCAAGGCCGGCTCGTACGCTCTCCGCTTCCCCAACTTCCTTGACGTCAAGAAAGAAACACTTTGGGACGTCCTTGGAAAAACAGAGAAGAGGTCGATCATACTCAACCAGCCGTCAACGTACCCGGCCAGGCCGCTCAATGGCGTCCTGGTCTCCGGGTTTGTGGCCCTCGACCTGGCCAAGGCCGTCTATCCGCTCTCTCAAAAAGCCGGCCTGGACCGGATGGGCTACCAGATCGACATCGATACGATGAAGTCCCGCCAGGACCATGCCTTCCTCTGGTCTGAATTGGAAAGGACCATGGACGGAGGGGAGCGGGCGCTGGACTATTTCTGGAAGGATGACTGGGATTATTTCGAGTTTATCATCACGGGGACGGACCGTCTCCATCACTTCCTCTGGAATTCCTATGCCGACGACAAACATCGCTACCATGCCCGCTTTCTGGACTACTACCGCCGGGTGGACGGGATCATCGGCCGAATCGTCCTCTCCTACCGCCGCCTGACCGGAGGCTATGGCGGCCTCTACCTCCTCTCCGACCACGGCTTTTGTCAGATCGAGCAGGAGGTCTATCTCAATGCCTGGCTGCTGAAGGAAGGGTATCTGCGCTTCTCAGGGGAATCGCCCGAGGGGCTCGAGGACATCGCCGAGGGCAGCGTGGCCTTTGCCCTCGATCCCAACCGGATCTATCTCCACCTCAAGGGGCGTTTTCCCAAAGGCGGGATAGACGAAGCCGGCCGCAAGGCTTTGAAAGCAGATATCACGCACAAACTGGAAGGACTCGAGTTCGAAGGCCGGAGGGTTGTCCGCCGGGTGTTCGATGCGGAGACCGTCTATTCCGGTCCATTCGTGTCCTCCGGCCCGGACCTCATCGTCCTCTCAGAGCCCGGTTTCGACCTCAAGGGATCGGTGAAGAAGAGAGACGTCTTTGGACGGACCGACCTGGATGGGATGCACACCTGGGACGACGCCTTCTTCTGGTCCGAGCCGAAGTCCGGGGACGACCTTAAGATCAGCCAAATTTCCGCTATTATTCTGAGCAATTACCCATGAGCAAAAAACATTCTCCAACGCGGGTTCTACTGGCCGTCCTGGGGCTCCTTCTATCATCCGGCCTTCCCGTCTTCGCCTATATCGGGCCAGGGGCCGGGTTTGCCTTCCTGTCCTCATTCCTCGTCCTCTTCCTTACCTTTTTTCTGGCCGTCTTCTCTTTTCTCTCCTGGCCGTTCCGCCTCCTCATCCGGATGATAAAAGGGAGGAAAGCGCTCAAGGGCACGCTCGTCGACAGGGTGGTCATCATCGGCCTCGACGGGCTCGAGCCTACGCTGGCCGAAAAATTCATGGCCGAGGGAAAGCTCCCCCATCTTTCCCTGATCAAGAAGGAAGGGACTTATGCGCGCCTCCAGACAACAACCCCGGCCATCTCGCCGGTGGCCTGGTCTTCCTTCATGACCGGCTGCGAGCCATCCAAGCACAACATCTTCGATTTCCTCAGCCGCGATCCGAAAACTTATCTCCCTTCCCTATCGTCGGCTTATATCGGCCGTCCGAAAAGGGTCCTCTCCATCGGCAAGTATGCCGTCCCGCTGTCCAAGCCCGAGATCCGGGGAATGAGAAAAAGCGTGCCCTTCTGGAAAACCTTGGGGGAGGCCGGCATCTTCAGCACCGTGTTGAGAGTGCCGATCACCTTTCCCCCCGAAAAGTTCTCCGGCCATCTCCTTTCAGGGATGTGCGCGCCCGACCTCAAGGGCAGTCAGGGGACGTTCGCCTTTTACACGACGGATGAAGTCAAACATAAGAAGCGAGAGGGCGGCGTCGTCATCCCGGTTGAAGTCCGTGACGGCCGCGTCCGGACGCATATTTCGGGCCCGGAAAATTCGCTGCTCAAAAAGGCGGAAGAGATCAAGATCCCGATCGAGATCGAGATCGACAAGAAGAAGAGGGAAGTCAGAGTCGAGGTCTCCGGCGAGCGATTCAGTCTGAAGGTCGGAGAATTTTCGCCCTGGATAAAGATTGCCTTCAAGCCCGGCCTGGGGATGAAGGTCAAGGCCATTGCCCGGTTCCTCGTCTCCCAGATCGAGCCCCACTTCGAGATGTACCTGACCCCACTGAACATCGACCCCGAGAAGCCGGCTCTCCCCATTTCGCATCCCTTTATTTATTCGATCTACCTGAGCAAGCTCCTGGGCAGCTTCATCACACTGGGCGAAGCGAATGACACCTGGGCCCTGAACGAGGGCGCCCTGAAGGAAGCGGCCTTTCTGGAACTCACCTATTCCAACCACATGGAATGGGAAGCGATGCTCTTCAACGCCCTGTCCAAAACAAAAAAGGGAGCGGTCATCTGCGTCTTCGAGACTACCGACAGCATCCAGCACATGTTCTGGAGGTACCTCGATAAAGCGCATCCGGCCCTCCACGCGGGCTCGTCGGAGCTGAGCCCCCAGGTTATTGAGGACCTCTATCGGCGGATGGACGACCTCATCGGCCGGGTCACCGCCAAGCTCGATCCGCGGAGCGCGTTGATTGTTATGTCCGACCATGGCTTCAAGTCCTTCCGCCGGGGCGTCAACCTCAATTCCTGGCTCTATCTCAACGGCTACCTGAAGCTCAAAGACGGAAAGACGACGAGCGACGAATGGTTCAGGGATGTCGAATGGGAGAGGACCAAAGCCTATGCCCTGGGCCTCGGCGGACTGTATATTAATCAAAAAGGACGGGAAGCGAATGGAATTGTTGCGGCCGGGGAGGAAACCCGCGCTCTCAAAGTGGAGCTCATACGCAAGCTCAACGGACTTCGGGACGAGGCCGCCGGCGACGTCGCCATTACCGAGGCCTATGACCGTGACAAGGTTTATTCCGGTCCGTACGCAGGGAACGCACCCGACCTCATTATCGGCTATAACCAGGGCTTCCGGGCCTCCTGGGACTCGGTGACGGGAAAGGTAGATTCTACGGTCTTCGAGGATAACATCAAAGCCTGGAGCGGCGATCACTGCATCGACCCCAGACACGTCCCGGGCGTCTTTTTCTTCAGCCGTAAAATCGAGGCTAAGACCCCCTCGATCATGGATGTGGCTCCGACCGTGCTGACGCTCTTCGGCCTGCCGATCCCCGGGCATATGGACGGCCGGCCACTCGTCGGCTCTGGGCAAACGGCGGGGGCCCTCCCAAAGGATAAAGGAAAGAAAAAATGAGCTCCATGGATAGACGTCAATTCCTGAAGGGCGGCCTGGCCGCGGCATCGCTGCTGGCCGCAGGTAGCAGCCTGCCTTCTTTCCTCCGGGGCTCGGGAGGCCGGGCGACCCGGACCAAAGTCCTTGTCCTCGGGTTTGACGGCCTGGACCCTCGGCTTCTTAACAGATGGCTGAGGGAAGGGAAAATGCCCGCTTTTGCCCGGCTTATTTCAGCCGGCGATTTCCGCCCGCTGCAGACGAGCATCCCTCCCCAGAGCCCGGTGGCCTGGTCGAACTTCAACACAGGAACCGACCCAGGGGGACACGGCATCTTTGATTTTATGCACCGCGACCCCCAGACCTATATCCCGACTTTCTCAGGCTCGCTTTCCACTGAGAGCAAGAAGGCTCTCAAAATCGGCAACCTGGTTCTCCCCCTGAGCGGCGGCGAGGTGAAGAATTTGATGCAGGGACGGACGTTCTGGCAGATTTTGGAGGAGAACGAGATTCCGGCCACTATTTTCAAGATCCCCTCGAACTACCCGCCCGTTCCCACCAAGCAGCGAACGATCTCCGGAATGGGCACGCCCGACCTCAAGGGGAGCTACGGAATCTCCTGTTTCTATACGACCGATCCCGGCATACCCAAGGGCGAGCTCTCCGGCGGGAGGGTCTATGAGGTTTTCATTATTGGCAACCGGGTCGAGGCCAAGCTCCCCGGGCCGATCAACACGTTCAAGAAGGACCGGCCGGAAGCCCTCATCGACTTCCAGGTCCTTATCGACCCCAGCCAGGCTGTGGCCAAGGTCGTCCTCCCGGACCAGGAATTCATCCTTAAAGAGAAGGAATGGAGCGGCTGGAAGAGAGTCCACTTCGGCCTTATACCGACGCAGAGCGTGAGCGGGATCTGCCTGTTTTACCTCAAGGAGATCCGGCCCCATTTCAAGCTCTATGTCAGCCCAATCAACATCGACCCCGGTCATCCGGCCCTGCCGATTTCCACGCCGGAGAGCTACGCTCAAGAACTGGAGAGGGTTTTCGGCTCCTATTTCACCAAAGGCCTTCCGGCCGATACCTCGGCGCTTGACAACAATGTCCTCGACGAAGGCGAGTTCCTGGAACAGGACGAAATGATCCTCCGGGAAAGCGAACGGATGTTCGATTATGAGTTCGAGCGCTTCGACTCCGGCCTTCTCTTCTACTATGTTTCGAGCACAGACCAGCGCCAGCATATGTTCTGGCGCCTGATGGACGAGAAGCATCCCGAGTACGATCCCCAGCTGGCCTCCCGCTATGGCCGAACCATCGAGAACATCTACGGCGAAGCCGACCGGTTTCTCGACCGCGTCCTCCAGAAGATCGACAAGGACACCGTCCTTCTGGTCATGTCCGACCACGGGTTCAACCCGTTCCGCCGGGCCTTCAACCTCAACACCTGGCTCTTCGAGAACGGCTACCATCGGCTGCGCAACCCCTGGAAGCAGGAGGAAGGGAGCTTCTTCGAGAACACCGATTGGCCAAGAAGCAGGGCCTACGGGATCGGCCTCAACGGACTCTATATCAATCAAAGAGGCCGGGAGAGAGACGGCATCGTCAACGCCGGCGCCGACAGCGAGAACCTGATCCGGGAGATCGCCGCCAAGCTCGAACAGCTGGTCGACCCCAAAACCGGCGAGCGGGCCATCCTCCGTGCCTTTGTGGCCAAAGATGTTTATCACGGTCCGCACCTCGAGCATGCGCCCGATATCATCTGCGGCTTCAATATGGGCTACCGTATCTCCTGGGATTCGCCGCTCGGCAAGTTTCCGAAGAACGTCTTCGAAGACAACAGGGAAAAGTGGAGCGGAGACCACATGGGCGCTCCGGAGATCATCCCCGGCATCTTGGCCGCCAACCGTAGGGTCCGGGCCGAGTCCCCGGCTCTCTATGACCTGACCGCCACGATCCTGGATATATTCGGCATAGCTAAGAATAAAGAAATGATCGGAGAAACCATCTTTTAGGAGGAGGCATAATGGGTCAAGCGAAGGTCAAGCTGGACAAAGAACTTCTGGAAAAAGTCAAGAAATTCGCCCAACTGGCGGGCTATTCATCTCCGCAGGAGTTTATCACTCACTGCCTGGAGAAGGAGATCGCCAAGCTCGAGGAGTCCGATTCGGAAGAGGAGGTCAAGAAGAAACTGAAGGGACTGGGATATATCTCCTGATGGGACTCCTCAACACTATCTTAGGGAGGGTCTTCGACCTTCTGCTGCTCCCCTTCCGCTCTCTCAATCCTTGGGCCGGAATGGCCTTCATCTCGCTGCTGACCGGCCTCCTGATGCTCTTCATCTATCGCTTGACATCGAACCAGTCCGGCATCCGTCGAGTCAAGGACAAAATCAAGGCCCACCTTCTTGAGCTTCGCCTGTTCAAGGACAACATGGGTGTTACGATGCGGGCTCAGGCCCAGATTCTGCGGGCCAACCTCCGCTATCTCGGCCTTAACATGAAGCCGCTGCTGGTGATGATCGTTCCCCTCCTCCTGATCCTGGCCCAGCTCAACCTCTGGTTCGGGTCAGACCCTCTGGCCGTGGGCCGGCCGGCCATCCTCAAGGCCAGGCTGAACCCCGATGTCAATGTAATGGCCACGGAGTTCGAGCTGGAGTCGCCGCCAGAGATCATGGTCGAAACACCGCCCCTGCGAATCGAGGAATCGAGGGAGGTGGACTGGCGTCTCAAGCCGGCGGCGGCCGGCACATTCGATCTCACCATCCGGGCCGGGGACAAGAGTTACCTCAAGACCGTCGTTGTCGACGGGACCGGCCTGAAAAAGGTTTCGCCTCTCAAGGTCAAGCGGAGCCTTCTGGATGAGGTGCTATATCCTGGTGAAAAAGCGCTTCCCGGGGAGAGCCTGATCAAGGCGATTGAGATCGTTTACCCGGCCAAGAAACTCTCACTCTTGGGCCTGAGGCTCCATTGGCTGATCGCCTATCTCGCGCTTTCGATCGTCTTCGGTTTTGCCCTGAAGAAGCCGTTCCGGGTCGAAATCTAAATCTGGCAGGGAGGAATCGCCATGAATATCGAACACTTCAAAATGGAGCGTATGCAATCCACCTGGGAGAACGAGGTGGAGTACAACCTCTCAGAGAGCGGCGTTCACCCGCTCACCCTCCGCGACTTTCTCAGCGGGGACGAGGTCCGGGAACTCCAGGACATCGCCCTCGGCTACAGCCAGAGCAACGGCACTCCCGAGCTTCGCGAACAAATCGCCGGGCTCTATCCGGGAGCCAGCCCCGATCATGTCCTGGTTACCAACGGGTCCTCGGAGGCCAACTACCTGCTCATGTGGAGCAACATCGAACCCGGCGACGAGGCCGTGTTCATGATGCCGAACTACATGCAGATGTGGGGGCTCGTCCGCGGTTTCGGCGCCGCGCTCAAGCCGTTATGGCTCAAGGAAAGCCTCGGCTGGGCGCCCGACCTCGACGAACTGCGAAAGTTGGTCACCCCGAAAACGAAACTGATCATCGTCACCAACCCCAACAACCCGACCGGAGCCGTGCTCAGCGGAGAAGCCATGTCGGGCATCGTCGAGGTGGCGGCCCGGGTCGGCGCCTGGATCGTCGCCGACGAAATCTACCAGGGAGCGGAGAGGATCGGTGAAACGACGCCGAGTTTCTGGGGGCGATACGATCGGACTCTCATCGTCAACGGCCTGTCCAAAGCCTATGGGCTCCCCGGAGTCCGAATTGGATGGATTGTCGCGCCCAAGGAAGTCATCACAAAAACCTGGCCCTACCACGACTATACGACCATCTCTCCGAGCGTCCTGAGCGACCGGATTGCCAGGATTGCCCTTTCTCCTGCCAGCCGCGAGAAGATCCTGAAGAGGACGCGAAGCATCATCCAAAACAACTTTGCCCTGCTCGAATCCTGGCTGAACAAGCAGACCGAGCTTTTTTCCTATATTCCTCCGCGGGCCGGGGCCATCGTTTTTATGCGCTATGCTCTCATGACCAACTCCACCGAGCTTGTGACCCGACTCATCAAAGAAAAAAGCGCTCTGATCGTTCCCGGCGACCACTTCGAAATGGACCGCTATCTCCGCATCGGCTTCGGCTCCGAACCCGCGTACCTCGAACGCGGGTTGGCGCGGGTGGGAGAATTGTTCGCCCAGCTCAAGAAAGCAGCCCGCTAGGCAGTCCGCTTTCCATTAGAGTCCCTTATCCGGCCGGCTCGACCCGGCATTTTTCGACCAACCGAACCGGATGGTAGGAGAGCTTGGCCTTTCTCAGTCCTTCCTCCCCCAGGTCCTGTTCCCGGTTGATGAAGGGAACCGCGCTCCAGTATTTCTGGCAGAATTGCTGGTTGATCATCGCATAGAGGCCGGGCATTTCGGGGTTGGCCTTCTCGATGTGCACCACCGCAGTCTGGGCATTCAGGAGCTCTCCGAAGGTTAAGGCCTCGACTCTGTCGCCGATCAGAATCGCTGCTCCTTCGACTTTTAAAGCCGGATAATCGGCCAGGCCGCGGCGGATGGCGGTCCATTCGTCCCGCAAGTTCATGTCCTCATCGCAGCGGCGCCATTCGCACCATCTTTCCTGGAACTCGGCGCAGAGCCCAAGATTTTCCGGGCCGATCGGCACGAACCGGAAGCCGGTGCCATGCTCCTCTAGAAAGCGGCTGATGTGGTTGCGCTTGGCGTGATACTTGCTCCCCTTGAGGGACATCAGGTCGGAGGTCAGGTAGAGGTAATCGAAATGCTCGCGCTCTGGAATGACCGTGAGTTCCGGGGCAGTGCTGACCTCCGAGACGAAACGGGAGTCGGCCCGTTCTATCCGCGGCCTCAGGACTCCCCTCTCCTTGCGCAGAAAGCCGAGCGCCATCAGGGCGACCTCGAGCCGGGGTGAAGGACCCACCGGCGGGAGCAGTGAGGGTTCCTGTCCCTCCTTTTCCTGGAGGAGGAGCAGCCATTCTCCGGCCGTCGACCACCGCCAGCGGTACAGAAAGCGCCAGATAAAAAGATTGGTGAAAGTCAGCTCGGATGTTTCCGGCTCGTAGCGCCAAAGAAACTCCCGGATGAGCTCACGGTCCTCCAGTTCGAGGGGCCGAAAGTCCGGAAAAGCGGCCATCGGCCGTCTGTTAGAATCCCGGCCAGAAGCTGAACTGGAAATACCAACCCTTGTCCGGCCGGTCAAAGGGCTTGACGTAGTTGACGCCCACGACCAGATAGCCAAAGACGTTCACCCGGAGGCCGATTCCGGCGCTGGAAACGCTGGTGCGCTCTCGACCTGACAGCACCGGCTTGTTTTTTTCCGTCCAGGCGACTCCCCAATCATAGAACATGATCATGTCGACCGGGAAAATCCCGTAATAGCCTTTCCCGATGCCGAGGGCACCGAACAGGGGAAAGCGAAGTTCGGCGTTGGCGATTAGCATCTTGGAGCCGAACAGCCGGTTTGTGTCAAACCCTGAGCCTCCCGGATACTGATTGAAGGAGAAAGAATAATAATCGTAGCCTCGGACAAGGCTCTCATAACCGATGTAGAGCGGGTACATCCGCCTGTCTTCGGCATCTCTTCCGTAGCGCCCGTAGTGCAGGGCGCGGAAGGCCAGCGTGAACGGCCTGACAGGAATGAAATAGCGCCGGTAGTCGCCCATGATCGTGTACATATTGAACGACCCGAAAGTGGGCATCACCTCGGCTATGTAGCTTTGACCCAGGATCGGCCCGGTCGCGCCGAAGAGCGCGCTATCATAGACCAGCGAGAAGGTTGTATAGGCATAGCTGATGCTCGGCGAGGAGGGGAGCTTGGTGATATCGCGATAGAGCGGGATTCCGTCGAACGAGTAGGCCTGGGTGATCTTCTCCGCATCGAAATCGATGTACTGATAGCCCGCGTACATTTCCACCCTCTGGACCTGGCTGAGCGGATAGGCCAGGTAACCCGAGAGCTGATAGTTGATCTGCCAGAAAAGGATCTCCTCTTCGATATAGGCCTGCTGCTCTGGATCGTAACCGACCGAGTAGCCTCCGTAGACATAGGGAATGCGGCCGACCACGGCGCCCCAGTTCAAGCGGCGTCGAGAGTTCTGATAACTGAGAATTCCGGTCAGGTCTTTGAGGCGGCTCGAGGTCTGGACGATTGTCCCGAGGGAATGATAGCCCAGCATGTCCCCCCAGAAGAGACCGACGCCTCCTCCCGTGTAGGTTCCAAACCGGTCCGCTCCCACACCGATCTGGGGTGGGGCGACATAGTCGAGGGTGAGCTTGGGCTTGTACGAGGACTCGGGGAATTCCACCTGTTCGGGCAGCCCGAACAGCGGATTCCTCAGCAGACCGAGAAGCGCCCCCCCTGCCTGTTCTCGCGGAGGCAGGACGGATAACAGTTTTCCGCCGAAGCTGGCGATGCTGGAATTTCCTTCTAGAGCCTTCAGATTATCGATCAGGTAGATGGTGTAGTAGCCTCCGTCATAGCCGGAGTAGGCCAACCGGCCGGTCCCTTCGGCCACCGAGAGGGCCGGGCTGAGGTCGGTGATCCCGCTTACGCCGGTGTAGAGGTTGGTCAACTGGTAGAGCTTCTGGCTTCCGAGCTCGAGGCGGTAGATGTCCGTCTTGCCGCTCTGATCGGACAGGAAGATCAGACTCTTGGAATCCGGCGTCCACTGCGGATTGATGTTCTTGGCCGCAGAGAAGGCCGGGAGGCGCTCGATTTTCCCAGAGGCCGGGTCGACGAGCGCCAGCTCGTAGTCGCCGATACTCAGCAGCGCGAGGTCCGTAGTGAAGCGGTCGGTGACAAAGGCGATGGACCGTCCATCCGGTGACCAGCTCGGCTGGAGGTCGGCAAAAAAGTCATCAGTAAGCTGCCTTGAGGTTTTCGAACTCAGGTCATAAAGGAACAGGTCCGATTTCCCTCCGATCATGGCCGAGAAGGCGATAAAGCGGCCGTCCTGGGACCAGGTGGGGCTGAAGATCTCGTTCAGGTTATCGAACGCGATCTCCTCGACGATCTTGTCTTTGTCCAGGTCGAAGAAAGTCAAGACGGGTTTGCCCTTGGAGATCGCGCCAAAGACAAACTTCCTTCCCGCCGGGTCCCAGGCGCCGGCGGAACGGATGAACTGGATGCTCTCGAATTCCGGATTGACCGCCGTCTGGGTGATCTTCTTCTTGATCTTTCCGGTCTGAGCATCCGCCAGGTAGAGGTCGATGGAGAACAGGTCCCGGGTGGAGAGGAACATGATGTTCTTACCATCAGGGCTGATGGCGGGGGAAACATTGTAGGGGTTTTCCTCTTCGCCCTTCGTCAGGACCCGGCTGGCCGGGTCGGACAGCTGAGTCTGCTGGAGCAGGGGCTCGTAGGCCTTTTTGTAGGCCTCCTGCCAGTCCTTGCCCAGTTGTTCGTAGGTTATGCCAAGGACCTTGGTGGCCACGGCCTCGAGGTCACCCACGCGGCCGACGCTCTTCATCAAACGGGCTACCGTTTCGTCTCCCCACCGGCCTGTGATGTAGGCCCACAGAGCCTGTCCATAGCGGTAAGGGAAGTACTTGTAAGGGTTGTCCATCTTCTTGAGTGCAGGAATATAGCCGCGGCGGCTGGCGTCCCGCATCCACATCGCCGTATGCGGGTCGACCGAACCGATGGACAGGTACTCGGCGAGTCCTTCGATGAACCAGAGGGGCACCCGGGCCAAGCCGGAGTTCATCCCCCCGCCCCCTCCGCCTGGGCCGCCCTCTGACGTCAGGTCATACTGGAAGGCATGGACCAGTTCATGACCGATGACGTGGTCGGTCTCGTAGGGCGAGGAGCCTACCGGCAGGATGATCCGGCGCTTTAAAGATTCGGTGACTCCTCCCGTGCCCTCGCCGATCAGCCCGGAAAGCGCTGTCGTCTGCTGAAAATGCGGGCTGCTCGAATACATGATCAACGGCTGGCGCCCCTTGAGCTCGTGGCCGAGCATGCGCGAGAGCCGGGCATACCAGCGTTCGGCCAAGCGCGCCGATTCCTCGGCTACGCCCCGAAATTCCGGATAGTAATAGACGTCAAAATGCTTGGTCTTGATGACCCGGAAATCGAAGGTCTGGTATTGGACTTTATTGCGGCCGAAATACTGAGCCTCGAGCGCCGGGCTCAAGAGAAAAACAGCCAGGGCCGACATGAACAGCCAGGTTGAGAATCTGATCTTGTTAGGCATTGTTCCCTCCTCCACTCTCTCCTTCCCTAACGTCTCGCGGACAGTGGCTTTAACATACTATTCCTATCGATTATATCAAATTACTCGTACTTTAACAACCGCCGGACCGTAAGGCCAGGGACGTCCGCTGATAGCCATTTGCCCGTCTTTGATTCTAACACATTAGTCATCCTTCTAGATGCAAATTTTATGCCAGGTCGGGGCTCCCGGGTTGCCTGAAAAAGGATGGTCCCGGCCTCACCTCTAGCGCGGCTTGTCCCTCCCGGAGGACAGATGTCGCCTCTTCGAACCGAAGCTTCAGGGCGAGGGGATACGCTATTTTGGCAGTCGATTGAACCAGGCGATTTCAGACAAGGTTTTCCGGTTCTTATCCCGGCCCGGCCTCGCCTCGTGGTATCCCAGGGTCATCAGGCAGACGATCTTGAACTGGCGAGGAATCCGGAAAAACTTCCGGGTTCGACGGGAGTTGAACCAGCCCATCCAGCAAGTTCCCAGGCCAAGCTCTTCAGCCTGGAGAGCGAAGTGCTCGCCGGCAATGCCCACGTCAATGAGATAGAAGGAGACGCCCTGGATCTGCTTCCCGATGCGGTTGGCCAGGAGGTCCGGGCGGGCGAGGATGATGATCAGCACCGGCGCTTTGGCAGCAAACCGGGAGAACGAATAGATCCCGGAAAAGGCGGCGGCCGCGAATGGCTGTTTTACGGCAGGGTCGTCAATAACCAGAAAACGCCACGGCTGGACGTTCTCGGCCGAGGGCGCCAGCCGGGCGGCCTCAAGGCAGGCCAGAATTTTTTCTCGTTCCACCGGCTTGTCAAGATAGCGCCGCACGCTGCGGCGGTTTCGGACGAGCTCCTGGAACGGAGTCTGTCGAACGTTCACTGTCCTCTCCCCCATCTCATAGCACAAATCAGGCTTTCTGGAAAGAGCTTCCGAGCGTCGTGGCCTTACGTTTTTCGGGCTTTTGCGCTAGAATGAGCCTCGGTATGACCCTGAGATCCGAATATGCTCCGGAATGGGAGGCTGCCTTGATCAAAAGAGCCGTGATTGGTTGCCTTGCCGCCTGTTTGCTGGTTGCGTCGGCTTCCGCCGCTCAGTCGGGCAAGGTCGGAGTCGGCTTGGTCCTTTTCGAACCATCAGGCCTGACGGCAAAAGTCTGGCTGGGCCGTTCAACAGCCTTGGCCGGAGGCATCGGCTGGTCGGCCGAAGAAAACCATTATCTTCATCTTCATGCCGATTTCCTTTTTTACCGACATCGCCTGGCCTCCGACAGGAACCTGGACCTGGACTTCTACCTCGGCGCCGGAGGGAAGATCGTTTTCCGCGATTCCGATAACGCCTGGTTCCGTTTTCCGCTGGGGGTTGATTTTCTTCTCCGCAAGTCACCCCTCAATTTTTTCTTTGAGATCGTACCCTCGTTCAACTTCTCCGACCTCAAATTGTTCGGGGCGATCGGGTTCCGGTACATTTTCGAGCGTTAAAAAAAGATTGCCCTCTGCGGCTTCTTTTGATATATTCAAAAAACGCCCGGCCCGGGCGTTGATCAGATGAAAGACGAGGAGAAGACAGAATGAAAAAGAACGCGGTTATCCTGTTCGCATTGCTCCTGGTGGGTTTTGGTCTGTTTTCCTGTGCCAAGGCCACGGCTCCCAAGGCCGGATCGGCCAAGGCGACAGACATGCTCTCCCTTCTTCCGGTTGACTCCAAGGGAGTGATCGTCATCGACGTTCACCGGATCATGCTGACCGATGCCGCCGCAAAAGGCATCGCCGAAAACAAAGACAAAGCCAAGTATGATGAGCTGGTCCAGACGGCCGGAGTCGACCCGCAGAAAGACATCTATTATTTCGTCGGCGCCGTGCTGGGGGATTTCGGGCAGAAAGAAATGGACGGGGTGGGCCTGGTCAACCTGAAGTACCAAAAGGAAAAACTTCTGGCTCTGCTGCAGAAAGAGCGGGGCGAGATGACCACCGAGGAGTACGGCGGATTCACCGTTTATAAGGCCGCCGCGACCGGAGAAAAGAAACCGGTGAGCGGCGTCTTCCTGGACGAATCCAACATCCTGTTCGGCACCGACGCCGCCGTCAAAAAGGTCATTGATGTCCACCAGAAGAAGGCCGACAACGTGTGGAAGAACGAAAACGTCTCCGTGCTGCTCAAGGGAATGAACACGGCCGCCATGGTTTGGGGCGGGTTCTCCATTCCTCCGGACACCATGAAGCAGGCCTCTTCTCAAAACCCGATGTTGGGAGCCTTCTCTGATATCCGCTCGATCATCATGTCCTTTGACTACAAGGACAAGAATATTCTCGCCGAGATCAAAGCCATGAGCCCGGATGAGGCCAAGAACAAGCAGATGGCCGACGCCCTGAACGGCTTCAAGGCGCTGGGAGCCGGAGCTGCCGCCAAGGAGCCCCAGTTGGGCGAGCTTCTCAACAAGATCGAGATCGGTTCGGCCTCCGACCACGTCAAGATCTCCGCCATCATCCCAGAAGAACTGCTCCAGAGCCTCGGCCAAAAAATGAAGGCTCAAAAGTCCCAGGGTGAACCGGAGAAGAAACAGGACTAGTCTTCGAAACTGTATTCTTTCCTAGAAAAGAACAGGCAGGCCAGCGCCAGAAACGCGGCCGCAATGGCGAAGAGCATGAGGAGGGCGAAGCCCGGCCGGGTCGGCTCCAGGCGGAAGGTCAAGAACGAAAAGCGGCCGGAAGAAGTCGCCGGAAGGAACGATTTCAGATAGTGGGCGATCGCCAGCCGCTGGGTCGATCCCGGGAAATACTGGATGACATTCTCCCATCCAAAACTGAACAGCAGCCCAAAAAAGATCGACCGCTTCAGAGAACTCCCCAAAAAAGTGAAAAAGGCCCCGTAGGCCATCAGCCCGAGGATCAGGACGCCCAGATAGCGCCCCATCAGGCCATAGAGCGAGGGATCGAGTAGCCGGTCGACGTTGAGGACGAAAAAAGAGAAGATGAGGCCCAGCGTCACCATCCCGGTCATGACGGCCGTGTAGGCGGCGTACTTGCCCAGGACGATGGCCGCCTTGGGAACGGGCCTGGTGATGAGGTAGGGCAGCGTCTTTCCTTCCACTTCCTCCGAACAGACCGACGTTCCGTAGAACAGCGCCAGGATGAGGATGATCATCTGGAGATAAAAGAGCATGATCAAGTTTGTGAAGAGATAGCCTCCCTCCCTCCCGGGCTTTCCCGCGAAAACCTGGTTGAACTTGATGACCAGGGAGACGGCGACGGGAAGGAAGCTGAATAGAACGAAGAAACGCGTCCGCCGGGACTTCCGTCCCTGCCGGAAGAAGACTGAAAAGACACGTCCCACGGAGCTCAGGAAGGCGCGAAAACCGGCTGGCGGGCTTGGGGTCATGTTATTTCCCTACGAGATAGTCGAAGACGGCCTGGAGGTTGTCGTCGGGCGAAGTGATCTCCTCGACCTCCATCCGGTTCTTGACGAGCAATGAAAGAAGAAGAGCAAAGAACTTGTCCCGGTTATTCGTCTCGACAAGGACGGACTTCCTGTCCAAGCCGAAATGCACTTTCAGGACATAATCCTCTCCCAGGAGTTGACCCGCCAGCCCCCGGGGGTCGGCGCATCGGATCGACACCATATGGGGATGCGATTCGATGAGGTCGCGGATGTAATGGATATCGCCTTTGGCGAAGACCTTGCCCTGGTGGATAAGGATGATCGACCGGGTGAGAGCTTCGATCTCAGGCAGGACATGGCTCGAGACGATCACCGTCTTCCCTTCTTCCCTGTAAGCTTTGATTAGGCGAATAAGCTTTCGTTTTCCCAGCGGGTCCAGGCCGCTAAGCGGCTCGTCGAGAATGATGACCTCCGGGTCATGGGCGATGGCTTGGGCGAACTTGAGCCTCTGGCGCATGCCGCGGCTGTAGGCCCGGATGAGCCGGTCTTTGTCGGCGCTCAAATCGACGATAT
>Ga0315277_10005725_pt1 | contig 16342 bp, 16 predicted proteins | sample YL17G05_15_MG_FD_203695 | JGI IMG/M metagenome (GOLD analysis project Ga0315277, IMG submission 203695) | Sediment microbial communities from Yellowstone Lake, YNP, Wyoming, USA - YL17G05_15 | ecosystem: Environmental > Aquatic > Freshwater > Lake > Sediment | place: USA: Wyoming | collected... | reverse complement strand
CACGAGTTCTAAAACGAATCCGAACAGTGTAATGTTCGGAAATGAAAAATCATAACAAAATAACATGGAGAGAAAGGGATAAAATTGCCGTTTGGCTTGCTGAGAAAGCTACCTTTAGGGAGATCGGCAGAAGGTTGGAAAGAAGTGTTTCTTCAATAAGCGATGAGATAAAAAGAAATAGCAGAAACGGGGTATATACGGCAATCTCAGCCCAGTATTTAAGTGATATTAGAGCAAGTTCTGGCAGGTCTAAAAACTCCAGGAAAGCAGGTTGGATATATAACTATGTGGAAAGAAAGCTAAGGGAAGGTTGGGCTCCGGAACAGATAGCCGGAAGGTTAAAAAGGAAATATCGTAGGAAAATAGTGTGTCACGAAACCATATACCGATACATCTACTGCCCGGAAAACGAGGATAAAAACCTAAAGGAATATCTTGTAAGGCACCATAGCCATCGAAGCAGGAAGAGATATAACTGGCTACCATATCGGGATATCCAGGGCAAAGTATCGATCCACGATAGACCCGACAGCGTCAACAATAAGGAGGTATTCGGTCATTGGGAAACAGATACGGTAGAAGGTAAAAGTCACATCGGTGGGATCCAAACCATGCTTGAGCGTAAAACAAGATTCTACACAGGTAAACTTATCGATAATATTGATTCCATAAACGGCTTTAAAGCTCAAAGCGAGATACTTTCCAAATACCCTAAGAAAGCTCGGCTTAGCGTAACCATGGATAACGGCAGGGAAAACTACGACCATAGAAAGTTAAACGAGGTAGGTATTGCCACATACTTTTGTGATCCATATTGTTCCTGGCAGAAAGGATCCAACGAGAATCATAACGGAATACTGCGAAGGTATATCCCAAAGAAAACGGATCTAAAAACCCTTACCCAGGGAGAGCTAAACTGGATACTTGAGGACATAAATAACAAACCCAGAAAGTGTTTGGATTACGAAACAGCTAAAGAAGCTTTTACCAGGGAATTAAATAGTATAAAATTCAAGTGTTCGGATTCGCAGTAGAATTCACCGTATTTTAGCACTAACACCTGGGGTTTCTTACTCTATTGAGTGTTCATATAAAATACTACTTATCCACTCCTCCCAACCCTTGACACGATTATCACTCATGTGCTAAAAGTGATAATATGCCATTCGACTTAACGGAACGACAAATAAAACTGCTGGAAGCTGTGATCACCGAATATTTAGAAAGCTCGGAGCCGGTGGGTTCGCAAACCATTGTGGAAAGATACAAAATCCCCTGTTCGGCAGCCACCATCCGCAACGAAATGGCCGACCTTATGGAGCGGGGCTTTCTTTTAATGTCGCATACGTCTTCCGGCAGAAAACCCACTCCCCTAGCCTATCGCTTTTTTATTCAGGAGCTTTTGCAGGAGGATAACATTCCCGTGCTTCAGGAAGTCGCCATAAAACAGCGCATGTGGCCGGTACGCTTTGAAACGGAAAAACTTTTAAAACAGGCCTCTTTGGCGCTTTCCGATACCACGCACGAGCTGGCTTTTGCTACCACCAACGACGGATTTTCTATATACACGGGCGTGGCCAACATTTTAGACTATGCGGAGTTTTGGGACATTAACATTGCTAAAAACGCTCTTTCCATCCTAGATCGCTTTGAAATTATGAACGACATCTTGACTAAGGCTTCGTATGGGGAAAAAGAGATAAGCATTTTAATGGGCGACGAGGTGGGGATGGAAGGCTTAGAAGAATCTTCGTTTGTGTTCAGTAAGTACAGCACAAGAGGAAAGGGTGGGTTTGTTGGAATTTTAGGACCCTCCCGTATGAAATACAACAATGTAATTCCTAATGTTCGCTACGTAAAAAATTTAGTGGAGGAGCTCACCTCGGGTTGGTGAGGTTCCACGGACTAATGTCCGTGGCTTCCTCCCACTTCGAGAAATGGTAAATCTATGGACGACAACAAGGATCGGGCTCAAGCAAATACATCTACAGATGATAACGGCGACCGTGTGAAAAAGCTTGAGGAAAAGGTCGCAGAATTAGAAAATAACTGGAAGCGCGCGCTGGCAGATTATAAGAATCTGGAGCGTCGAACGGCAGAAGAAAAACAGGAATTTGCCGAATTTGCCAATATGGTTCTAATTCAGCGCCTGCTCCCTATTGTCGACAACCTGCAAATGCTGGAAAAACATATTAGCGACACGGGTTTAAAAATGGTAATTAAAGAATTCAAACAGGTTTTAGAAAATTGCGGCGCCGTAGCTATGGAATCGCAAGGAAAAGATTTTAATGCCGACACTATGGATTGCATAGAAACCCAGGACTGTGATGACGACGCAAACAACAAGGTTCTGGAAGTGACTACCGAGGGTTATAAATTTAAGAATAAAATTTTGCGCCCTGCAAAAGTCAGGGTGGGAAAGGCAAAAAATGGCAAAAATACTGGGAATTGATTTAGGTACAACCAATAGCTGCATGGCTGTTATGGAGTCCGGCGCAACAAAAGTTATCCCAAATGCGGAGGGGATGAATACCACACCCTCTATTGTAGCGTTTACCGGTTCGCAAGAGCTGGTTGGCGTTACGGCAAAGCGCCAGCAGGTGGTAAATCCAAAAAATACGGTTTTTTCCATTAAACGCTTGATGGGTCGGCGATTTACGGACGCCGAAGTACAAAAACTCAAAAAGGACTACTCATACAATATTGTGGAAGGCAAAAACGGTTTGGCGTGCGTGGAAATCGACGGAAAAACTTACACTCCGCAGGAAATTTCCGCCAAGATCTTGCTAAAACTTAAGATTGACGCGGAGAAGTTTTTGGGTCAACCAATTAAAGAGGCTGTAATCACGGTTCCGGCTTATTTTGACGATTCGCAGAGAAACGCCACAAAAGAGGCGGGTCAAATCGCGGGCTTTGATGTTAAAAGAATTATCAATGAGCCCACGGCAGCGTCCTTGGCCTATGGTTTAGATAAGAAGAAGAGTGAAAAAATTGCCGTGTACGACTTGGGAGGTGGAACCTACGATGTGTCGATACTGGAAATCGGCGACGGGGTTTTTGAAGTCAAAGCCACCAACGGCGACACTCATTTAGGAGGCGACGATTTTGACCTGGTACTGATTCACTGGCTTATTGACGAGTTTAAAAAGGAGCAGGGCGTGGATTTAAGTAGTGATAGACAGGCTATGCAAAGGCTTAAGGACGCGGCAGAAAAAGCCAAGATAGAGCTTTCCAGCGCTACGGACACGGAAATTAACATTCCTTTTGTTACGGCGGATGCCAGTGGTCCAAAGCACCTGAACATAAAGCTCTCGCGGGTAAAAATGGAGCAGCTGTTCGACCCACTCCTGCAAAAAACCATCAAGCCCATGGAAAACGCCTTGGCCGACGCTAAACTTACCACAAGCAATATAAATGAGGTAGTTATGGTAGGCGGAATGACCCGAATGCCCAAGGTCAACGAGATCGTAAAGAACTTTTTTGGCAAGGAACCGCACAAAGGCGTGAACCCAGATGAGGTTGTGGCCGTAGGTGCCGCTATCCAAGGCGGGGTTTTGGGCGGGGATGTCAAGGACGTTTTGCTTCTTGACGTTACTCCCCTTACCTTGGGTATAGAAACGTTGGGTGGAGTAAGTACACCTATAATAAAACGCAATACCACCATACCTACTTCCGCGTCGCAAACATTCTCTACGGCGGGCGACAATCAAACGCAAGTTGAAATAAATATTTTGCAGGGTGAGCGTGAAATGGCCAGTGATAACAAGTCGCTAGGGAGATTTATTTTGGACGGAATTCCACCGGCGCTCAGAGGAGTCCCGCAAATAGAAGTCAAGTTCGATATTGACGCAAATGGGCTTTTAAATGTTACGGCAAAAGATAAAGCCAGTAATAAAGAGCAAAAGATTACTATTCAAGGCGGAACGGGTCTGGCTAAGGACGAGGTGGAAAAAATGATCAAGGAAGCGCAAGCTCACGCGGAAGACGACAGAAAAAAGAAAGAGCTGGTTGACGCCAAAAACACGGCCGACTCCATGGTTTATACCGCAGAAAAGAGTTTGCGTGACGCCGGCGACAAGGTTTCCGCTGATTTAAAAGCGTCGGTAGAGGCCAAAATAAAAGCTCTTAAAGACGCTTTGCCTAACGGAACTTTGGATGAGCTAAAAACCAAAACGCAGGAGCTTTCTCTGGAGATTCAAAAGATTGGCCAGACTATGTACGGACAGGGTCAACAGCCGGGCGGACAATCCGGACCTCAAGAACCGGGCACACCGGGCGGCGGCAGCGGAAACACATCGGGTAATCCGTCATCCGGTCAAGGACAAGGTCCAGTAGAAGGTGAAGTCGTAAATTAAAATGTTGGGGGCTTCCAACGTCTTTTTGTATTTCGACTTGGCGGGCGTGTTCTTTGAGTGGGAAGGTGGTATCGAGAATATCGCCAAACTTGCGGGCAAGCCGGTTGACGACGTAAAAAAAGTTTTTCAGGCACACGACAGCGACGCATGTAAAGGTTTAATCAGTCCTGCAGAATTAGGAAGATTCTATGAAAAAGAGTTGTCTTTTTCTTTTAAAACAGATTTCCTAACGTTTTGGGTCGAAAGCTTCCAACCGATTATTGAAACACACGAACGGGTATGCCGTCTCTTTAAGGAAGGAGTACCTATAGGTATCGTCACAAATATTTATAAAGGAACCTTTGAAGAAGCTTTGGGAAAATATATCCCGGACCTTCCCTACCGAGCGGTTATCAAATCCTGCGACTATGGGGTAAAAAAACCGGATCCCAAATTTCTTGATATCGCGGAAACGGCATGCGGTTTTGAAAAAAGCAAAATAATGCTGATCGACGATAATCAGGACAATGTTGATGCGGCCATTAAATTCGGCTGGAACGCCACCCTCTTTGCCAGAAAAAGCAGTCTCGGCCTGTACTAAGATAGATTTGACAACCATTCCTTATTTGGGTTTTAATTCGTGCGGCGGCCAAATAGGAGGGGCTATGCACAGGACTTGGATACCCGGTGAAAAAGTTAAAGCCGACCGAACGGTGAGAGGTTTATCGTCAAAAGGTAAGGCGGCAAAACTGCCTCCAGGAGAGGTTGTCGTCTTCGTGAAACACCAGAAACCGTCCAACAGGCTTCGGTTCAAAAGGCAAGATGGCAGAATCATCGTCCTGGAACCCCAAGTAGCGGGGGGTTTGGTACGGTGTTAGATATGCAGCTCTTTGCGAATCCCAAGGCCGCACGCAAAGAGCTGTTTTTTTTACCTGGGCCAAGTAGAAACAATTAAAGGGGTGTTGGTTTTCTTGGGCATTTGACCCCAAATTTCCTCGGTAATAAACGGCATAAAGGGGTGAAGCAGTTTTAGACAGTTTAAAAATACGTGGCGGAAAACACTCAAAGCAACCTCTTCATCCTCACGCGATTTTAGATCCTCCAAGTATTTGCTGGCCAGCTCATCCCACATAAAGTGGTAAATGCTTTCTGCCGCGTCGGCAAAGCGGTATTTGTCTAAATTTTCATTTACCGACTTAATAAGCGTGTTCAAACCGTCAATGATGTTTTTATCGATCTCGTTAAGGCTCTCATACATTTTGGGATCGTAATAGTCGATTTCCTTGTTCGTGTTTTCTTTGTATTTATCAATTTCCATTAGAAAGAACCGCGCCATATTCCAAATTTTATTGGCAAAGTTTCTCATGGAGCGTACCTTGTCGTCCGACATAACAATGTCCGCGGCCGGCGCCACCCCATAAACCAAAGCCATTCTCAAGGCGTCCGCCCCATATTTTTCCACCATACCCAATGGATCGATAGTATTACCCTTACTCTTACTCATTTTCTGTCCCGATTTATCAACCACCCTGGCATGCAAATGGATGACTTTAAACGGCACGTCGCCGGCCAGATAAATCCCCAGCATCATCATTCTGGCGACCCAAAAGAACAAAATGTCCCACAAAGTATCTATCACGGAAGTCGGATAGAAATATTTAAAATCCTCGCTGTCTGGGTAACCAAGCGTAGTTAACGGCCACTGCCCCGATAAAAACCAAGTGTCAAAGGTGTCAGTTTCTTGCAGGATGTGCTTACCTCCGCATTTTGGACATATCGATATTTCCTCCAACGAATAAGTTGCATCGATCGGTGCACTTAAGGACTGCAGACCCTCTTTAAATTCGTTAAACTTATATTTATCTTCCAGCTCACTATATTCCCCCGTTACTTTTGTTTTGCTCGCGTCGATGAAATTAAGTTTGATGTTTTTATTGCAATCCAAACAGTACCAAACCGGAATCCGCGGACCCCATACAATTTGCCGGCTAATATTCCAATCCAAAATGTTTTCCATCCAGTCAAAATACATTTTTTCAAAGCGTGCTTTGGGGACTATTTTTGTTTGGCCGGTTTTGACTGCTTTGATAGCAGGTTCGGCTAAGGGCTTTGTTTTTATATACCATTGGGGCGCTAACATCGGCTCGATGGTAGTCCCGCAGCGGTAACAAATACTCACTGTATGAACCAACGGCTCGGTTTTTACTAAGCTTGCACCAAGATCAGCAACAACGGCTTTTCTAGCTTCATTTATCTTCATGCCACTATATTTTTCCGGCACTTCCGCAATTGCGGTTAGTCGACCATTTCTGTCGATCGACTCGATTACAGGCAGTTTGTGTCTTAGCCCAATTTCGTAATCTACCGGATCGTGAGCCGGGGTAACTTTTAATGCTCCGGTTCCAAAGTCGACTTTAATTTCGGCATCGCTAATGATGGGAATTTCCTTGTTTACTAAAGGAATCACAGCCGATTTACCAATTAAAGCCTTGTAACGTTCATCTTTGGGGTTTACCGCTACTGCTACATCTGCGAAAATGGTTTCCGGGCGCGTGGTAGCCAGTTGAATAGTGCCGTAGTCCAAGTAGTACAACGATTCCTGCCGTTCTTCGTGGTCTACCTCCAAGTCTGAAAAGGCCGTACCGCATTTCGTACAATAGTTAACCACCCTTACAGCCCGATAGACTAAGCCATCTTCGTGCAGTTTCCTAAACGTCGCTAAAACCTTGCTTACGATCTCCGGTTCCATGCTATAATGATAACGAGACCAATCCAGAGAAAAACCTAGCATCTTCATTTGACTTTTATTTAAATCCCGATTTTCCTCTGCAAATTGTTTAATCATTTTAAAAAAAGTCTCGCGATCATAATCAAACCGACTTTTACCTTCTTTAGCCAGCTTTTTTTCAAACACAAATTGGGTTTCTATACCCGCGTGGTCGCCGCCGGGAAGCCAGAGGGTAGGATCGCCCATCATTCGATGTTGTCGGATTAAAATATCCTCAATCGTAAAAAGTGCATGACCCATATGCATAGGATCGTTGGCATTAGGAAGAGGTAAAATTACGGTATAAGGTTTTTTGGCCGGATCGCGCTGGGCTTTAAAATAGTCGCCCTTTTCCCACATTTTGTAAATTTTGGACTCCACGTCTTTGTGGCTATATTTTGACTCCATTGCCATAGCGCAAATTATACTATAGATAGTATATAATTAGCGACACAGCGAGGGCCGTTAGCTCAGTTGGTAGAGCGCTGCATTCGCATTGCAGAGATCGGCGGTTCGAATCCGCCACGGTCCACCATTCTGGATATGGAAAATGATTTTAAATAATCCGCTAATCAGTAAATTCCTGTCGTTAAATTTGCCAAAAGAAGATTACGCGCTATTTGGGTCTGCTATAATGTATTTTCATGGACTTAAGGACCTGGGGAACCTTGACGTTGTAGCAAGAGGAAAGGCTTGGGAAAAAGCCTGCAGGATAAAAGAACCCGAAATCCCACCTTCAAAGAAAGGTCTGGTGGTAAGACCTTTTGGGGATGAGATTGAGATCTTTTCCGAATGGTCCCCGGGAGATTGGGATGTAAACGACTTAATAGATGGGGCAGAAACGATCGAAGGTATTAAAGTAGTGGGTTTCGATAATGTGATAAAAGCAAAAAAGTTAAGAGGAAGTGAAAAGGACTTTGTTCATATTAAGATGATGGAAGAATATCTAAACCACCAGGTTGTATAATCAACAAATGCGAATTTGCTTCACATATAACGTCAAACACGATCTAAATTACAGCACCACAAGCCCACAGGCGGATATTGAGTTCGACTCCATTGACGTTATAGAGTCCATAGAAAAAACTTTACAAGAGCTGGGGCACACGGTCTTAAAAGTGGAAGCAGACCTTAACGCATATAACATTCTCAAAGAACATAAGGGCGATATTGATCTGGTTTTTAACATTGCAGAGGGGCTTTATGGCGACGCGCGGGAGTCGCAGATTCCACTTTTTTGCGAAATGTTGGAAATTCCTTACACCCACTCCTCCCCAACCACTAACGCAATAAAATTGAACAAACATTTAACTAAAGCCCTGCTTAAATCTATCGGCGTAAAAAGCCCGGAGTCGGTGGTCGTGGACAAAAAATCAAAACTTGACGCGTTAAAGCTAAAATACCCAATCATCGTTAAACCAAACAGGGAAGGTTCCAGCAAAGGAATTTTTAACGACAGTGTGGTAAACAATTTTGAGGAGTTAAAAAAAGCCGTCTGTCGGCTGCTAACCGATTTTGGATGCAGAGAGGTTTTGGTGGAAGAGTATATCGACGGAAGAGAACTCACGGTGGCTTTGCTAGGAAATCCACCGCAAGTATTACCAATAATCGAACAAAGATTTGACTTTTTGCCCCCAGGCTTTAATAAAATCGCCGGGTACGAAGCTAAATGGATATATGAAGATAATTTAAAGGACCTTTCGGACGCCTATATTTGTCCAGCAATTTTAAGCCCGGAGCTGCAAGAAAAAATAGAAAAGATGTCAAAACAAATTTGGGACGTTTTGGGCGTGCAGGACTGTGCAAGAATAGACTATAGACTCAAGAGTGATGGCCTTTACTTTCTTGAAATCAACACCTTTCCGGGCATGATTCCCGATCCCAATATAACTAGCTACTTTCCGCTTGCCGCGCGGAAAGCCGGAATGAACTACGACCAAATGATTGATAAAATAATAAAATCCGCCTGCGCGAGATATCAAATGAGCGATCAATAATCACCCATATCTCCACCCATTCCTCCCATTCCGGCGCCACCCATACCGCCGCCGGGCGTCAGTTCTTCTTTTTTAGGAGCCTCCGTCACCAAACATTCCGTGGTAAGAACCATAATAGCCACAGAAACGGCGTTTTGAAGCGCGCTTCTGGCAACTTTGGCCGGATCAATAATGCCGTCTTTTACCATGTCGCCGTATTGCATCTTAACTACGTTGTATCCAATGTTTGGATCGTTCTTTTCCTTTTGGAGTCGCTCAAGTTCACCCAAAACCATGCCCGCGTCTACACCAGCGTTTTGCACAATCATCCTTATGGGTTTCTCTAGCGCCGCGTGCAAAATTTTGAATGCAGTAGCTTCTTCACCTTCTGCATTGGTACCTTCCAAGACCTTGCGGGCGCGCAAAAATGCCACACCGCCACCTGGAACAATGCCTTCTTCCACGGCTGCTTTGGTGGCATTAACCGCATCCTCTACCCGCAGCTTCTTCTCTTTAAGTTCGGTCTCGGTAGCGGCGCCAACCTGCAAAACCGCTACGCCGCCAGAAAGTTTGGCTAAACGCTCCTGGAATTTTTCTTTGTCGTAAGTGGAATCCGTTTTACCCATCTGTGTTTGAATCTGGGTAATTCTGTCGGTAATTTTCTTTTTGTCGCCTTTTCCACCTACAATGGTAGTGTTATCTTTGTCGGCCTTTATTTTATCCGCTCGACCAAGATCCTCAATCTTGGCTGAATCGAGCTTTCTACCAAGTTCTTCGGAAATTACGATAGCCCCTGTTAACGCTGCAATGTCGCCCAGCATCTCTTTTCTTCTGTCGCCAAAACCTGGGGCTTTAACCGCTAAAGCATTAAAGGTTCCACGGATTTTATTAACCACCAGAGTTGCCAAAGCCTCGCCCTCAATATCGTCCGCAATAATTACCAAGTTTTTTGATACCTTAACAAAACCTTCCAACAAGGGCAAAAGATCCTGGATGCTGGTGATTTTTGTGTCGGTAATCAAAATGTACGGCGATTCTATCTCCGCCTCCATTTTATCGGGATTGGTTACAAAGTATGGGGAGGCAAAACCTTTATCAAATTGCATACCTTCCTCGTGCTTATAGTCCATTTGTAGACCTTTGGACTCTTCGACCGTGATCACCCCATCTTTTCCAACCTTCTCCATCGCGTTAGCGATAAGGTCGCCAATTTCTTTGCTCTGCGCTGCTATCGTTGCTACCTGCGCTCTTTCTTCCTTGGTAGAAACGATTTTCCTAAGCCTTTCAATTTCTTTGACCACTAAGTCCAAACCTTTTTCCAACCCCCCTCTAAGCATCATAGGATTGGCACCTGCGGAAATATTTCTTAAACCTTCTTCCACAATTGCCTGTGATAAAACTACAGCCGTGGTTGTACCATCACCCGCAATATCGTTAGTTTTCTCCGCCGCTTGTCGCACCAATTGCGCGCCCATATTCTCAAATTTGTCGGTAAGCTCAATTTCTTTAGCTACGGTAACACCGTCGTGAACCACCTGCGCGGCCCCCCACGACTTATCCAACGCCACATTTCTCCCTTTGGGACCAAGGGTTGTGGCTACGGCCTTGGACAGCTTATTAATACCGTCCATAAGCTTTTTTCTTGCCTGATCGCCATATACTACTTGTTTTGCTGACATTTTTAACTCCTTTCAATAAAAATTACGACTCCGTAATTACCAAATTACAATTCTATAATTGCCAGAATATCCTCTTCTTTTACCAAAAGGTATTCTTTCCCGTCAATTTTAATTTCGGTTCCGCCCCACTTTTTGTAGATAACTTTAGCGTTAATCGGAATGTCAATCTCCACACTCTTTCCGCTCTCGTCTTTCTTACCGGGGCCTTTTGCTAAAACTTTGCCCTCCTGAGGCTTTTCCTTGGAAGTGTCAGGAAGCACAATCCCGGAGGGAAGTGTGGTTTCTTTTTCCGCCGGCTCAATCAATAAGTAATCGGCAAGTGGTTTGATTTTATTAAATGCTGTTTTATTAGATGTTGACATTTCTTACCTCCTCCTAAATTTTATTCACGCGCCAAATTTTTAGCACACTAAGGGTGAGAGTGTCAAGGTCTGCTCCGCTTGGAGCTAGGGTGGAGGCCTGAGTCGGAATCGAACCGGCGTGTAGAGGTTTTGCAGACCTCTGCCTTACCACTTGGCTATCAGGCCAGGATAACGGATACCCGTGGTTGATATTTTAGCATTAAAGTGATAAATTTCTAAGGTATGGCAGATCGCATTTCCACAATCTTCTCGCCCACAGGTCAAAAATACTACGCGCCCACACCCCAAGCCTCCCCAACGGGTAAAAGATCAAAAACCAGAAATATTATAGCCTTTATAGTAACCGCTCTTGGAGTAATGCTAACTTCTTACTTTGGCTATCTTTTGGTAAGTCGCTTAAATTCCCCGTCGTCAAAACCGTATTTATACGCAGATGTTTACTACGGCAAGGCAAAAGTTTCTGTAAACGACAAAGAAGTCGGCGAGACGCCCCTAGAAAATTTTGTGGTCAAAAACGGCAGCAATAAGGTAAAACTGGCATCGGACGGTGCGACTTATGAAACCACTATCTCCTTTGCATCGGGACTACCAACCTTAGTTAAGCGCGACCTGGGCATAGATGAGGTTTTTTCCAGCGGACTTGATTTATGGTACGAAAAATCCGGATCGTCAAATACTTTAAGTGTGATTTCCCAACCGTCAGAGGCAGTAGTCTTTATTGACGGCACAGAGACAGGCAGAACCCCCTTTTCCACAGATAAACTCACTGCGGGAACCTACGATGTCCGTTTGGAAGCAGATGGTTACGAGCCTCAAAGCGGTCGTTTAAATGTAGTTAAAGATCAAAAAATTAACGCGTCTTTTAAACTCTTCCCTATGCCCGCACCTTCAAGTGTACAAATTATGGACGGCTCTACCAATCTGTACGACATTTACTCTGGCAACAGCCTTGTTACTTCCAATCCTCAAAGCTGGGCTAGAGCCTTAATTCACTGGAACAAAACGCGGGGCATTAATATTATGGGCTACGGAATAAATCGGGAGTTGGTTTTTAGCTACATTTTGGATTCTGACGGGAAATTTTACGACACTTCGGGAGCGACCGTTGAGTCGGACAAAGTTTTACTGGGCGACGGAAAAATTGCCTATTTACGACGCGAGTCTGATGGTGCGGGTGTAAGTGCGCAAGCTAAGGATAGTCTTTCCAAAATTGGTACTTCCGTTACTGCAGGCAAAACCGCCAAAGTTAAGGACACACCAACCGGATGGTTGAGGATGAGGGATCAACCAAATTTGGCAGGCGCAGAGGTCGGGCGACTTAATATTGGCGACACAGTTACCGTGCTGGAAGAAAAGCCGGGATGGCTTAAGGTTAAAAACTCTGCGGGCGTAGAAGGTTGGGCTTCCAGCGACTATCTTCAATTACTTTAACCCCTTCTATTTTCAATGATTCCTTTATCGACACTGGGTAAATCCTGAGATATAATATTACGTAAGTTAGCAAATTCGCTAACATTCCTATTTCTAGGACTTTCAGGAGGAGAGACCATGGACATGCCGTTGGCGGTAAAAGTTGTGCTGGCCATAGTAGGTTTTTCTCTGGCCGTGGGGCTGTTGTCCGCGCTCGTAGAGCGGTTCGAAGAGTGGTTAGAGAATGGGTAATCAGAGACGTGGGGGGTTCCTTGAATATGCAATCTGCTGTTCAACGTCCTCCCCACCCGCCTAGTTTGAAAGATCTTTAATTACAAAATTCTAGCCTACAATTCTGCCACGCACTCAACGATATGCAGTTACTCTAAGTACTTTCTCATAGCCGGACAGCGGTCTTTGAGATCGGTCTTAACAATTTTTGCCAAGTACTCCGCGTCTCCTGTCCTAACGTAGTTTTCACAGAGGCAGCTTTCATAAGAATAGTCGGAAGACGGTTCAGAACAACTTAGTGTTACACCAATGCAGAGATTTTGCTCGTCGCAGGGAGTATTACATATGGGATTTGGCGCAACAGGTTCCGGATTTGGCATACCTCCACAAGCAGCGACGATCTTACCTTCAGAATCAACATACACGATGGGCGCGTCCATTGTATACCTCCCCGGGTGGACGGAAAAGTACTCGCCGCATTTTTTTACTTCGGGTGAGAATTTATCGTTTGATGCATTGAGTTTATATTTTTCACCACCGTAATTGCATAAATTGGTTATAAAGTTTGTTTGATTGACATTTATGTGCTTTAAGGCTGTATTATTCTTAATGAAATAGGCAACTAAGAGGATTAAGGGCAAACCAATTATAAGATGCTTTTTTTTGACATATGCTTTGAGTATATACATTGTTTAGTTTAAATACCAATTCAGAAGATCTGGTCGGAGGGCTTTTATTTGTGCAACCGTTGCATCGTAATCACCGGCCAGTCCAAGCATTTTTTGGTATTTTGCTACGAGGGCTAAAATCCCCACATCCATTGAGTAACTCGTCGTAAGGTTTTTATAATAATATTGCGCTATTCCTGAATAAAAAGGGTCAATATTGTCACTCTGCTGCACGTTTTGAGTAGCGGAACTTATATCGTTTAGTGACAAAAAATAATAAAGCGGCACCGAACCGCGTAAAGTCGCTAAATTTTGGGGATTTAACTCCTGCGCTTTTAGTATATCTTTTAACGCCAGTGCTTTAAGGGACTTTGTTGTTTCGATGTTTTGGCCTGTGGTTTGCAGAATGTAGGTTTTGGCGTACGTACGGTAGTAAAAAGGCTCGTTGGGGTTCAAGTTCACAGAGCTATCGGCATAATATAAAGCCCTCTGCACATTTCCCTGTTCAAAATATTGTTGCGATTTTTTGCTGGCCGTATCGGCTAGGTATTGTTTGGCAAGCTGGATGTTTAGGAAGATGTATGCGCATATTAACACGACCGATGCTATTAGGTGGGGGGCGACACAGCAGCTCGAGGAGTCGGGCAGCGGGGCGGGGACCCGCGACGAGAGCGCTGTGTCGCCCCCACCGTAATTGCTCTCGATAGCTAACAGGGCCAAAAATATCCAGAAGAGTAGAGAGGTGGCAACAGTTGGCCAGCCAAAAATATTGGTCACAAAAAGTCCAAAAAGCGCGGGGGTAAGAAATCGATGCCGGGCTAGCAAAACCTTAATAACTATTGCCAAATAAACTATCAGACCAATAATCCCGTTTTGGGTCAACAATTCTAAATAATAATTATGGGGCTTGTTTAGAATATAATTCCATTCCGACGAATAGTTTAAAGACGCAGGCCGAAATTTTTGAAATTCGTAAGGAAAAGTTTCAGGCCCGGTACCTACTAAAAATATTTTAGGTGATAAACTTGCTAAGCTTAGCGCTCCCTCCCAAATCCCCTTTCTAATAAAACCGCTGTCGGTAAGGGCGTGTTCGCTGTTGCTATCGTTGGGTATTGTAGGGGGAGGTGCCACAGCGTTCTCGTCGCGGGTCCCCGCCCCGCTGCCCGACTCCTCGAGCTGCTGCGGCACCTCCCCCAACCCCATATCCGTCAGTGCGTCGACAACCTTTTGTTTAAAAATCCCGGGATTTAAAAACGCAAACAGCAAACAAACCAACGCCACGACAACCAGAGTCGGCCAACTTCCTTTAACCGCGTCAAAATTAAGCGCCAGGAGCAAACCCAACGATATTGTCAAACCCAAAATTCCGGAAACCGAATACGAATACCAGAAACCGCCAAAGCCAAGAATAAACAGCGCAAACCATCCGATCTTGCTGACCCGGCCACCTTCTTCTTCGAGCCCCAGGTATAAGACAGTGGGTAAAACCATGGCGCAATAGGCAGAATACCAATTCGGCTGACCAAAAGTAGAAAAAGCCCGCGCAGCAGTGTCGCTCTCCCATTTACCTCCCAGGCCAAAGTGTTGCAAAATCGCGTAAATAGAAATGGGAAACACGGTAAGTGCAACAATCCGCAAAATTTGTGGAATCGATGACTGACTCCTTTTTGTCGACCAGTAGATTCCAAAAAATATCAAAACGGAAATTAATCCGCCGTTAAAACGGGAAAAATATCCCCAAACGGAGGTGTACAGGTGCATGGAAAATATGGTCGACAAAATAAAGCTGACTACAAAAAGCCCGGTAAGAAAAGAAAAACCGCCTTTAAACATATCGCGGAATAGTATTCTTCGATCGCTGTACCCAGTCCTCCAAAGTCGCTGTGTTACTGTAAGGATAATAAAAGCAGATCCTACAAAATAAACAAAATACATTTTAGGAAATTCAAAAAGCTCATTAGTATTTTGCACAAAGACAAAGGGTGTAAAAAACACCAGAGAGTAAAGCAAAATTCTTGACACTTGTTTCACCATTAACTATTATAATAACAGGATTCCTGCCTATGTTTTCAAAAATTTTGATAAAGTTAATAGACGAAGCCGTTGTGCCAGCATTTTACCTTATAACCGTACGCATTGTCTCGCTGGTCTTCATTTCGCACTCGCTAGACATTCCGGTAAACCTGGGTCCGTCAGGCTTTGTGTACACCTCTCAAAGCGATTATATGCAAGTAAATTCTTACTCTCTGCTTTTTATGGTTCTAGCTCTTTGTTTGGGGCTTTTGCACGTTCTCGTAAAATCTTTAGTCTTTCACGACACACACATTTCCCCGCCCTTGGCAGCAAAACTTCATAGTCTTAAAGCCCAACATCTTATTCAGAACACCCTTCATTTGTACTCGCAAGGAGTTGTTTGGCTGGCTTATCTTTATTTCTTAACCATTGGCGCAGGCCTTATGAGCCTTTTTGGACTTTTGCACACCTGGATTGCTTATGTTTCACTGGGTTTTGCGGTGCTCTTTACCTATATTTTTATTTACGACGCAGAAAAGGAAATAAATGCAAGTTAATAAACCCGAGTATTTTGAAATTAAATTTGCCATTGACCTAATGCTTTTGATTCTACTCTTGGCTCTTTTAGCCCTTCCGATCGCCTCTTTAGGACTTTCAGGTATACAGCAAGGTGCGGCACCGCAGGTAGCCGGATCAAGCACTGTGTCACCCCAAACGCTATTGAAATGACACTAACGACAAGTGGGGGAGTCCGTAAAGAAAAAACAGTATTACAGCTGTCCAAAGAACCACAGTAGCAAGTATCGGCTTGTCGGAAAGCATAACTCTTTCTGGCGATTCTGCGTCTTTCTTCTCGTAAATTATATACAAGTATCTGGCGACCCCATAAATAACTACGGGAA
>Ga0315277_10005724_pt1 | contig 16344 bp, 14 predicted proteins | sample YL17G05_15_MG_FD_203695 | JGI IMG/M metagenome (GOLD analysis project Ga0315277, IMG submission 203695) | Sediment microbial communities from Yellowstone Lake, YNP, Wyoming, USA - YL17G05_15 | ecosystem: Environmental > Aquatic > Freshwater > Lake > Sediment | place: USA: Wyoming | collected... | reverse complement strand
GTTGGGCGGCACGGTGGCCACGGTGGGTTTTCCCAACATCGGCTTGCAAGGCTTCGCGCCCAAGCTGGCCAAGGGCGAGATCGCGTCGCTGTCCGGCGCGGGGGATGACGCGCGGTATTTCCAGATCAGCGTGCCAGTGCAACCGGGCAATTCGGGCGGGGCGTTGGTAGACGAGCGGGGCAACGTGGTGGGCGTGGTGTCGGCCAAATTGAGCGCCAGCGCCGCGCTCAAGACGAGCGGCGCGTTGCCGGAGAACGTGAACTACGCCATCAAGAGCAGCTATCTGCTGAGCTTTCTGGAATCCGTGCCCGAGGTGTCCGCCAAGCTCAAAGAGCCGAACACGAAGGAGCGGAAGTTTGAAGACGTGGTGAAGGACGCGGAACAGGCGGCAGTGCTGGTGCTGGTGTACTGAATTCACCCACAGATTGCGCAGATTGCGCAGATGGAAGGGAGGCAATCCGCGGCATCTGCGGAAGAAGCGTCGGCGGTGGCTGACACACTCCGTTCTTGCTTCCGTCGGGTTCTCGCATTCAACTCAACCCACCGGAACATGAATGCTGAAACTCAAGCCACCACCCGACGTGATTTCCTCAAAACCTCCGCCACGCTCACCGGCGCGGCTTTGACCGGCGCGCTGTCGCTCGAACGCGGCGCGCACGCCGCCGGCAGCGATGTCATCAAGATCGGTCTCGTCGGCTGCGGCGGGCGAGGATCGAGCGCGGCGGGCAACGCCATGAACGCCGGCAAGGACGTCCGCCTCGTCGCCATCGCGGACATTTTCGAGGAGCGTTTGCGCACCGGCCTCGCCCAAATCAAGAAGGCCAGGCCGGAGCAGGTCGAGGTCAAGGACGATCATTGCTTCGTCGGCTTCGACGCTTACGAAAAAGTCATCGCCAGCGGCGTGGACGTGGTGCTCATCACGCCGGCGTCGCATTTCATTCCCCAAATGCTCAAGGCGGCGATTGATGCCGGCAAACACGCCTTTTGCGAAAAGCCGCACGGCATTGACATCCCAGGCATCGCGATCTGCGAAGCGGCGAGTGAGGCGGCGAAGATGAAGAACCTCAGCCTCGTCTCCGGCCTGTGCTGGCGCTACGACACCGGGGTGCGCGAGACGATGAAGCGCGTTCACGACGGCGCCATCGGCGAAATCCTTGCGATCCAGGAGAATTACCTCGGCCGGCCTTACTACCCCCGCGCGCGGCAGGCCGGGCAGAACGAGATGCAGTACCAACTGTGGAACTGGTACCACTTCAACTGGCTCTCCGGCGACCAGACGGCACAACAACTCGTCCACAGCCTCGACAAGGCGTCGTGGGCGCTGGGCGACAAGCCGCCGCAAAAGCTCTGGGGCATGGGCGGTCGGCAGTCGTGCCTCACGCCCGAGTTCGGCGATCAACTCGATCACCAGGCGGTCGTGTTCGAGTACGCGAACGGCGTGCGCATTTACGGCTTCACGCGCGACCAGCAGGAGTGTTACGCCAACACCTCGGACCTTATCATCGGCACGAAGGGCCGCTGCGATTTGCTGGCCCACCGCATCACCGGCGAAACCAACTGGAAGTTCGACCAGAAGAAGAAAGACATGTACGACCTCGAACACGAGGCGCTGTTCGCTGCCATCCGCACCGGCAGGCCGCTCAACAACGGCGATTACATGTGCTTGAGCACGCGCCTGGCCGTCGCCGCCCAAATGGCCTGCTACTCGGGCACGATGATCGGCTGGGAAGACGCGATGCAATCGAAGCGTTCGTTCGCGCTGCCGCGTTACGGGTGGGACGTCGAACCGCCGGTGAAGCCCGGACCGGATGGCCGTTACGAAACCGCGATGCCGGGCAACGCAGAACTGGACAAATGGTTGAAATGACCGCAAACAGACCAGCGTCGGAATTGTCGCGACGCCGTTTTCTGCGGCAAACGTTGCTCGCCAGTGGCACGGTTTGCGTGGCCGCTCAGACGTTCGGTTGCCGTTCGCTCGGCGGCAACGCAGGCCGGCGTTGGCAAATTGGCGCTTACACGCGCCCGTGGGACCAATGGGACTACCGCACAGCGCTCGACGGCATCGCGGAGGCCGGCTTCAAATACGCCGGCATCATGACGGCCAAGGGCAAAACCTGGCTCGTGCTCACGGTGGACAGCCCGCTCGAAGAAGCGGCGGAGGTCGGCGCGGAAGTGCGGAAGCGCCAATTGAGATGCCTCTCGCTCTACGCCGGCGAATTTCCCGTGGCGAAATCCGTCGAGGCTGGCATCGCAGGACTGCGCAGACTCGTGGACCTCTGCGCCACGTGCGGCTCGCCGAATCTCATGCTCGCCGGGGTTGGCGACCTGAAGCTTTACGACGATTACTTCAAAGTCATCTCCGAAGGCTGCGACTACGCCGCCGGCAAGCGCATCGGTCTGAGCGTGAAACCGCACGGAGGCTTTCTCGCGAGCGGCGCGGATTGCCGCAAAGCCGTCGAGAAAGTTGGCCACAAGAACTTCCGCATTTGGTACGACCCCGGGAACATTTTCTATTACTCGGATGGCAAGCTCGATCCGGTGAACGACGCGGCGGACGTGGATGGACTAGTCGCCGGCATGAGCGTAAAGGACTTCCGGCTGCCGAAGGAGGTGATGGTCACGCCCGGCGCAGGACTGGTGGAATGGCCGACGCTGTTTGCGCGGTTGAAGCAAGGCGGCTTCCGCCGCGGCCCGCTGCTCGTTGAATGCCTCGAACGTGGCGACCTGGCCAAGGTCACGGCGGAGGCGAAGAAGGCGCGGCTGTTCCTGGAGAAATTGACGGTCCAAAGAGCTTGAGCCGGGGCGCGAACTGCAGCTTCCTCAGCGCACCAATCGTGCAGTGACGGGCCGCGGCCTTGGCATTCCGGCCGGCGATGGCTCCGTCCATTCGTTCAACGCCTTCTCATCAGCACGCGGCGACGCCGCCACGTGCAGCAACTCCATGGCTTCACCGATGAGGTAAAGCGAACCAGCAACCACCACGAACGGATTGGCATCCGTCGCCGCTAGCGCTTCCGCGAACGAATCGCAGGTTTGTACTTCCGCGTCCGGGTTAGTGCGACGGCAGGCGGCACGAAGTTGCTCGGGACCGGCGCTGCGTTCGCTCTGGACTGGCACGCACACAATTCGCTCGGCCAGCGGCGCGAGGATTTCGCACATCAAATCCCAGTCCTTGTCTGCCATGATGCCAAGAATGACGGCAGGGCGCGTGCCGGGGAAATGCTCCTCCAAAGCGGCGCGCAGCGAGGTGGCGCCCGCGGAATTGTGCGCGCCGTCCAGCAGGATTCTCTGTGCCGATGGACGCTTCACAAGCTGCAACCGCCCAGGCCAGCGCACCGTCGCCAGCCCGTCGCGGATGTTCTGCTCGCTCACCGGAAGCCGCGCCTGCAACGCGCGCACCGTGGCCAGCGCCACCGCGGCGTTCATCCGCTGATGCCAGCCGAGCAACGGCAGCTTGAGCGAGTCGAGCGGCGGATGCTGCGTGTGGGCGGGCGTGACCAGCGTGAGCGGTGAGCTCTGCTGGAGCGCGGTTTCCTGTATCACCGCCAGCGCCTGCGGTTCTTCCGTCCCCGTGATGATTGGCACGCCGGGCTTGAGGATGCCCGCCTTTTCCGCCGCGATGCGGTCGAGCGTTTCACCCAACCAGCGCTGGTGATCGAACTGGATGTTCGTGATGACACTCGCCAGCGGCGTGACGATGTTCGTCGAGTCCAGCCGCCCGCCGAGGCCGGTTTCCCAAATCACGAGATCGCACTTCTGCTCGGCGAAGTAGCGGAGTGCCATCACCGTGACGGCCTCAAAAAACGTCGGGTGATGACCCACCGGAAACTCCTTGAGCAACGGCTGAAGCTCTTGGACGAGCCGGACGACATCGGCCTCGGCGAGGGACCGGCGGTTCACCTGAATGCGCTCGCCGAACGCCACGAGGTGCGGCGAGGTGTAAAGGCCGACGCGCAACCCTGCCGCGCGGTAGATGCTCTCCAGCATGGCGCACGTCGAGCCTTTGCCATTCGTGCCGGCGACGTGGATGAAGCGGAGTTGGTTCTGCGGATTCCCCGCCAGCGCGGCGAGCTTGAATGTGTTCTCCAGCCCGAATTTCGCGCCGAACAGGCGGAGGCCGTAAAGGAACTGGACTGCCTCCGAGTAGTTCACAGCGGCTTATGATGCAGCCGCGCGTGGGCCGCGGCGATGAAGCCTTTGAACAGCGGATGCGGCTGGTGCGGCTGATTCACATGGCAAATTCCACATCGCAGCGACGCTCCGCCTCCAACGCCGGCGACCGCTTCCTTGGCGGAAACATTGCGAGCATCTCCTCGTTCCACCGCACGGCTTCTTCGAAAGTCTTCCGCGACCGGTTTGGGAGCATCCCGCTCCAGTCGGGAAATTGCAGGGCCGGCGCGTCGCGCAGCGCGCTTTCACTCGTCGGCACAGGCGCGTCGTAGCTTTTCATAAATCTCCGGATTGCCATGCTGGAGGATTGTCGCCTGAAGCTCCGGTTCATTCAAGTCGAGCCGGTTGATGAGAATCAGTTGGATCAAATCATCCATGTCTTTGAGGCGGCGCAGGGCTTTGCTGTGCTGGAGCGCGTGGCACTTTAACGCAATGAGATGGCGCAGAGCGACCACCCGCACGCGAATGCCTTCCAACTCCGCTTCCACAGCCGCCTGATTCAACCGGTCGAAAACGTCCTCCGAAACGAACATCAGGTCCACGTCCATGCCGGCTTCGTCGCTTGGGTCGAACTGAAGGAAAGTGGACGCATCGTGTTTAACAGACATACCCAGGTCGCCCATGAGTTTCCCCCAGTCCGCGCGCCGCCCACGTTGGACCAGCAAATCGAGATCATCGGTCGTGCGCACATAACCGTGCGCGTAAACGGCATAACCGCCAACAACGAGGAACGGGAAACCCGCTTCGCCGGCCTTCCGGGAAATAACTGTAATCGGACACTTTGCCATGACCTCACAGCGGCTTCTGGTGCAGCCGTGCGTGCGCGGCAGCGATGAAGCCCTTGAACAGCGGATGCGGCTGGTGTGGCTTGCTCAGAAACTCCGGATGGAACTGGCTGGCGATGAAGAACGGATGGTCCGCGAGTTCAATGACCTCGACGAGCTTGCCGTCCGGCGACAGGCCGCTGAAAACGAAACCGGCTTTCTGGAACTTCTCACGGTAGGCGTTGTTGAACTCGTAGCGGTGACGGTGGCGCTCGTTGATCACGAACGCGCCGTAAAGTTGCGCCGCCTTGCTGCCCACGGCGAGCTGGCACGGCTGCGCGCCCAAGCGCATCGTGCCTCCTTTCTTAGTGATCTTCTTTTGCGCGTCGAGCATGGCAATGACGGGGTGCGGCGTGTCGGGGTCGAACTCGGTCGAGTGCGCCTTGTCGAGCTTGAGCGCGTGGCGGGCGAACTCAATGGTGGCGATTTGCATGCCGAGGCACAGGCCGAGATACGGGAGCTTGTGCTCGCGCGCATACCGCGCCGCTTGAATCTTGCCTTCGATGCCGCGCTCGCCAAAGCCGCCGGGCACGAGGATGCCCCCCAAACCTTTGAGCACCTTGTCCGCGCCGTCCTTCTCAATTTCCTCCGACTCCACGCGGACGATTTCCACGCCGCAGTCGTTGCCGATACCGCCGTGGGTGACGGCTTCATAGACCGACTTGTAGGCGTCCTGAAGGCCGATGTATTTGCCCACGACGCCGATGCGGGTGCGGTGCTGCGGCGCGATGAGCTTGCGGATGATCTCCTGCCAGTGCGCCATGTTCGCGGCCGGTTGGTCGAGGTGCAACGCGCGGCAGACCAGTTCGTCCACGCGCTCGCGCTGGAGCATGAGCGGCACTTCGTAAATCGTGTGGTCCACGTCCATCTCCTCCACGACCGCCTCGACCGGCACGTTGCAGAAAAGCGAAATCTTCTGGCGCAACTCCTTGTCGAGCGGTTTCTCGCAGCGGCACACAACGATATGCGGCGCGATGCCGATTTCGCGCAGCTTGGCCACCGATTGCTGCGTCGGCTTGGTCTTGAGCTCGCCCGCCGCCTTGATAAAAGGGACAAACGTGACGTGGACGAACATGGCGTTGTGCGGACCGACTTCCTGCGCGAATTCGCGGATGGCTTCGAGAAACGGCAGGCCCTCGATGTCGCCAGTGGTGCCGCCGATCTCGGTGATGATGACGGCCGCCTTGGTTTGCTCGGCCAGCAGGTGGATGCGGCGTTTGATTTCATCGGTGACGTGCGGGATGACCTGGACGGTCTTGCCGAGATACCTGCCCTCGCGCTCGTTGTTGAGAACGGTCTGATACACCTGGCCGCTGGTGAGGTTGTTCAAACGAGTGAGCTTGCAATTCGTGAACCGCTCGTAGTGGCCGAGGTCGAGGTCGGTTTCCGCGCCGTCATCGAGCACATAGACCTCGCCGTGCTGAAAGGGGCTCATGGTGCCCGGGTCCACGTTGAGGTAGGGATCGAACTTCTGGAGCGCGACCTTGAGGCCGCGGTTTTCGAGCAGCGTGCCGAGGGACGCTGCCGTCAGTCCCTTGCCCAAGGAACTGATCACGCCGCCGGTGACAAAAACGTATTTCATGGTTCTAAGCCACAGATGGACACAGATTAAACACAGATGTTGATCAGACGTGACGGTCGAGAGAGCGCATCCGGTTCTTTCTTGAATCCGTGTTCAATCCGTGCTCATCCGTGTTTGTCCGTGGCCAAAATTCTTTCGACTCGTTCCACGTCCGCCGGCACATCCACGCCGACGCTGTCGTAGTCCACCTTCACGACCGCGATGGCGATGCCGTTTTCCAGCGCCCGCAATTGCTCCAGCTTCTCCGCGCCTTCCAGCGAGGACACTGGAAATTTCACCAGCCGGAGCAACGTCTCCCGCCGGTAGCCGTAAATGCCGAGATGTTTCAAAAACGGAAACGCCGCCAACTGTTCGTTCGCCGGACGGCTGGCGGCCTCGCGCAGATACGGGATCGTGCGACGGGAGAAATATAGGGCGCGGCCCGCGGTACTGACAACGACTTTCACCACGTTCGGATTGTCGTATTCCTCGGTGGTGCGGATGGGTGTGGCGGCGGTGGACATTTCACTGTCTTTCAAAGCAGCGGCCACGGCGTCAATCACCGCCGGGTCAATCAACGGTTCGTCGCCTTGGATGTTCACGACGGCGTCGCACTCGCAGCGCTCCGCCACTTCCGCGATGCGGTCTGAGCCGCTCGGATGATCGCTGCGGGTCATCTCCACGCGGCAAACCTGCCTGGCCACTTCCGCGATCCGCGCGTCGTCCGTGGCCACGATGATTTCGCTGAGGGATTCGGCCTTGCGGCATTGCTCAACGACACGCTGGATCAGGGGCTTGCCGGCGATGAGCGCCAGTGGCTTGCCGGGGAAGCGCTTCGAGGCGTAGCGAGCCGGGATAATGCCGTGAAACTTCACGGGCTGTCATTTTACCTGCCCGTGCCGCGGATTGCACGAAAGAAACGCCGTCGCCTGACGGTTTTGAATGACACGTCGCCGCCTCAGTAGTCCGGCGCCCGCCATGAGCGCCTAAAGTTTGGGGCGTCACCCCACCCCGCAGTCCGGCTTCAAGGCGCAGTTGGCATGCGTGTCGGCGAAGGCCGCCTGACAATGGGCCTTGATGCCGCTGCGCCCCAAGCGGGTCACGCTGCCATCCACTCGGGTAATGTTGCCAGCCCACCGGTGAATGGACATGCTCCAACTCGGATTGTTGGTGGGAGTCAGCCATGTCACCGCTCCCTTGATACCCGTGGGATCACAACTCTGTTGATCCAAGCCGGTGATGTTGCGGTCCCCAAGGATGTGCATTTGGGGACGGTTCTCAGTGGCATCCAACCCAACAAAGTAGCTAACGCTATAGTTGCCATTCCACCCCAGCCCGACGACGCGGTTGGTGGTGAAGTCCAAGGACGCCTCGGTGTCCGGATCACTTGGGCACACCAGCACCTTCGGGGTCATGATCTCCTGCTGGAGGACATTCAGGTGCTGCCAAGTCAACGGCGAGCCGCGACTGCCACCACTGGCCGGGCTGATGGCCCACGGAAAACGCGAGTTATTGTCGTCCGACCACATCTTCAGCCCGAGGACGATCTGGCGCTGGTTGCTGACGCAACTGATCCGCTTGGCAGCCTCCTTACCCCGGCTGAGTGATGGCAGCAACAGTGAAGCGAGAATCGAGATGATCGCAATGACGACCAGCAATTCGATCAATGTGAACGCGCGCTCCGCTGCTGCCAGCTTCTGCTTCCTGGCCAGGAAAGCATTCCGGCTATGACGCAATTCTCTTGCAAGCATAGGCAACTCCAAAATTCACCAAGCCGATGAACGGATAGAGGATGAACCTTGGGCTGAAGAATCCCGACACAATCCAAACCACGCCAGCGACCCCAAACACCCCTGCGAGGATCAAGTACATCCGCCGTTGTTTCTCGGTATCGCCCACAAGCCTGTAGCAAAATGTAATCGGAAAATCAGTTTCGTCGAGCAATTTTGCTGGGCGCCTTAAGTCAAAACTTATGGCGAACTGAAGAAAGTCCGCAGTGACCGGAGGGAGTGTCGCGTGACTCCGATGGCCGTTAAACGCTTGTCAGCCGGCACACCGGACCTACCATCGGCGCCATGAGCTTGCTGGCCGTTCGCGGATTGTCCAAAACCTTCGGCACGATTCGCGCCGTGGAAGCCGTGAGTTTCGCCGTGCAGCCGGGCGAACTCTACGGCCTGCTCGGCCCGAACGGTGCGGGCAAAACCACCACCATCTCCATCATCGCCGGTTTGCTCAAGCCGGACGCGGGCGAAGTGTCGGTGGCCGGCGCGCCGTTCTGGTCCGATCCGCAACGCGCCAAACGCATCATGGGCGTGGTACCGCAGGAACTGGCGATTTACGAGGAATTGACCGGGCGTGAGAACCTGGAGTTTTGGGGCCGCATGGCGGGCTTGAGCACCGGCGAAGCGAAGACCCGCGCCGCGGAGTTGTTGCAAGCGCTGTCACTGGCCGATCGCGCCAAGGACGCCGTCAAGAAGTATTCCGGTGGCATGAAACGCCGCATCAATCTCGGCTGCGCGCTCCTGCATCGGCCGCAGCTCCTGTTGCTCGATGAGCCGACGGTAGGCATTGACCCACAGGCGCGGCTGAACATTCTGGAGTTCATCCGCGGTCTGCGCTCGTCCGGCACGGCGATCCTCTACACGACGCACTACCTCGAAGAAGCGGAGGCGCTGTGCGACCGCATCGGCATCATTGATCACGGCAAGCTCTTGGCCGAAGGCACGCTGAAGGAACTTCAAGATCGGTTGGGCGGGGACCGGGTGTTCGTGCTCGAGGCGGACTTGAAGAACGCGTCGCCGGATGACTGGGCCGGTTTCCACGAGCGCTTCCGGGTCATCCAAAAGTCGGAACGCCAACTTGTGGTCGCGGCGGTCGGGGATGGCGATCCTTCCGAATGCTTGAAAGCTCTGCTCGCCCTGCCGGTGCGCGCGGAGAACGTCACGCTCAAGCGGCCGAGCTTGAACGACGTGTTCCTCCAGCTCACGGGCCGTGATTTGCGGGAGTAGCCATGCTGCGCGTGCTGCTCGCCAAAGACCTCCGCCGCGCGTGGCGCAACCCGTGGCCGTGGCTCATCAATCTCATCGTGCCGCTGGCCATGACGGCGCTCATCGGTCTGGCGTTCGGCGGCAAGTCCGACGCCGGTGCTCTGGGCCGCATCCGCTTCGCGGTCGTGGACGAAGACCAATCCATGCTGTCGCGGTTTCTCCGCGGCGCGGCGGGCCAAGGTGAAGGGGGCAAATACCTCGAGCCGGTTTTCCTCGAGCGCGAGGCGGCGCTGCGCCAGGTCAATGAGAATAAACTCAGCGCGGCGCTGATCATCCCGACGAATTTTACGCGCCATTATCTCACCGGCAGCCAGCGCGTGAGTCTGGAACTCATCAAGAACCCGGCGCAGTCCATTCACCCGACGGTGCTGGAGGAACTGCTGGGCGTGGTGGTCACGGGGCTGAACGCCATCTCGCGCAATTTCCAATCCGAGTTTCCGGAGTGGCAGGCGGTGGTGGAAGGGAAGGGCGACTACCGAAAGGTGGCGCAATTGATTGAGGGCGCCGGCGACAAACTCCAGGCGGCGAAGGAATACGTCAACCCGCCGCTGGTGATCTACGAGAAGGAAGTGCGTGAGAAGAAAACCGAAGGCGGCGGCTCGAAGAGCGGGCCGGCGTTCAACTTATTTGGATTCTTGCTGGCGGGGATGGCCGGAATGTTCCTGCTGTTCCTCGCGAGCAACGGGATGATTGACTTGTCTCGCGAACTGCGCTTTCGCACGTTCGAGCGCTACCACACGCTGCACCAGCAACTGCTGCCTTTCGTGGCGTCCAAAGTGGTGTTCGCTGTCGTGCTCCTTTTGCTGTGCAGCGCAGTGTTGCTCGGTGGCGGCGGGCTGGTGTTCGGCATCCGTTGGCGGCAACCCGTCGCGATGGTGGCGCTGGCGCTGGCCTACGCTTGGTTTGCGGCGGCATTGATGGCCACGCTCGTGGCGCTGCTGCCCGACGAACGCCGCGCCGGCGTGCTCAGCACTATCGCGGGGATGGCATTGGGTCTGGCGGGCGGCTGCGCCTTCCCGCCGCAAAACCTGCCGGCGTTTCTGCGCGACCACATCAGCCCGTTGCTGCCGAGCTTCTGGTTTGCCGACACGATCCGCAGCCTTGAACAGGGCGGCGCGAACGTGCCCTGGGTTTGGGCGTCGCTGAAACTCGCCGGCATGAGCCTGCTGTTCATCGCGCTGGCCGCGTTCCTGTTCCGCCGGCGATTCAAAGCCGGATTGCGTGCATGAATTCGAAGAGCATTCTCAACCACAGATGAACACAGATGGAAACAGATGTAGAAGACAAGTGACTGGAGACGGCGCACCGATCGGGGCTGGTCGCCACTTTTCAATCCGCGTTCATCCGTGTCCATCCGTGGTCTTGTAAGATGAGACACGTCCTCGACATCGGCCACACGGACTTGCGCCTCTTCCTCAAGCACAAGAGCGCTTACGTGTGGCTCTTCATCATGCCACTGGCGTTCGTGTATTTCATGGGCTTCGCCAGCCGCGGTCCCGGCAATCCGTCGAATCGCAAGCCGCCGGTACTTATCGAGAACGAGGACACGAATTTTCTCGGCCGCGTTTTCCTCGACGAACTTGGCGCGCAAGGCATGTGGGTGCTCAGCTCGACGAACCGCGAAACCGCCGCGCGCGGCCTCCGCGTCCCCGCCGAGTTTACGAGCAACGCACTCCACCGTACGCAGACCAAGCTTCAGTTTTCCCAGCGCGAAGGCTCGGCGGAGGCGGACGCGGCGATCATCGAAGTGCGACTGGTGCGCGCGTTGATCGCGATGAACGGCCACCTCCTCGAAACGGCCACAAGACCCGGCGCATCGAACACGATCACCGAAGCCGTGTTGCGCGAGGTGATGGCCGCGCCGGACCCGGTGAAGCTGAACGCGCGGTTCGCCGGGCGAAAGCCCGTGCCGTCCGGTTTCAACTTTTCGCTGCCGGGCAACCTGGTGATGTATCTGATGATGAACCTGCTCATCTTCGGCGGCGTCACCGTGACGGCCGAACGGCGCAACGGCGTCATCCGGCGGTTCATGGTTCATCCGGTGACGCGCGGCGAAATCGTCCTGGGCAAGATTTACGGCCTCATGCTGCTGGGCGCGGTCCAGATCGTCTTCTTTCTCGCCGTGGGGAAATTCGCGTTCGGCGTCAACTTGGGTGCGCATCTGCCGGCGGTTTTGCTGACGCTGCTGGTGTTCGCCTGGGTGGCGGGTTCGCTGGGCGTGCTGGCGGGATCGGTGGTTGCGGCGGAAGATCGGGTGGCGGGGATTTGCGTGCTCGTGAGTTTGCTGATGGCGGCGATTGGCGGCTGCTGGTGGCCGCTCGAAGTTGCGCCGCCGCTGCTCAAGACCTTGGCGCTCTGCCTGCCGACCGGTTGGGCGATGCAGGCGTTGCAGCAGCTCATCAGCTTCGGCAACGGATTGAGCGCGGTGCTCGTGCCGCTCGCGGTCTTGCTGGGGTTTGGCGCCGCGGCAAATCTGCTCGCGGCGCGGTTTTTCCGCAGTTGAGTCCCCTCGCACTGCGACAGCCCCCTGGCGTTGCCCCGTTTCTTTACGCCAAGCGTCGGCAACGTGGACAACCGCGGCAGAAATGACGGCGCAAGCGACGCAGAAAACGCATGGCAAGAGTTATGCGGGCACGTGGAGGTGAAGCTCGTACTGACGCTCTTTGCCACCTGAAGCAAGCGCTTTACCCTGCCATGTTCGTGATTCGCAAACGTGGCCTTGAACTGTAGTTGAATCCTCAAGAGGCCAGCGCCGCGGTGGTTGCCGACACGCCTTCACTGGAAGTCGAAGACCTTCGCGCGTGCCCCAATGTTCCTCTGTCTGTTCAAGGGACCTTCTTGCACACGGCATCCGGCGGGGTTTTTCTTTCTGGGGCCAAGAGGTGATTTCCGTCGCGGCCGCTACTCCCCTCGCCTTTCCGGCCCGGCGCACCCGGCGGAGTTGGGTGACATGGCAGCGATCGCGAGGTCAGGCTTTGACCGGCGGCGGCTCGCTGATTACACTCGGCCCATGCGAAATGCCTGCGCGACCGTTCTCGTTTTCCTGGGCGGCTTCGCGATCATGGTGTTGGAGATCATCGGAGCGCGGTATCTGGCGAAGGATTTCGGCAGTTCGTTTTACGTCTGGATCAGCCAGATTGGCGTAATCCTGATCGCGCTGGCGCTGGGGTACTACGTGGGAGGCGCGCTGGCGGACAAGCTGCGGCGGGTGGCGTTCCTCGCGGCGCTCCTGCTGCCGGCGGGGCTGTTGACGTTTCTCATTCCCAATTTTGCCGGAAGCCTCCTGGAGGCCATCATCCTGCGCCATCCCACCGACCGGAACATCCCCTTGGTCTGGCAAAAGCTGGACCCGGCCATTGGAAGTTGCCTGATCTTCCTGCTGCCATGTTTTGTGCTCGCGACGCTTTCGCCTTACATGATTCGGCTGGCGACGCAAACGGTGGCGCACGTGGGGCGGACCAGCGGCTGGATCATCGCCGCAAGCACCGTGGGCAGCATTGCGGGTGTGTTCGTTTCGGGTTACGTGTTGATTGATCAAATGACGCTGGCGAACATTTTTCGGGCAACGGGCGCGTTGACGGCGGGGCTGGGGTTGATGTGCGTGTTCATGGACCGGTGGTTCCGCGAGCTCAATCCCGTTGCCCCGGCATCGGAGGCAAAATGAAAAATCTTGTCTGCGCCCTGGCATTCTTCACCGCTCTGGCCGCCGGTAACCAGACCGCGCGGGCGGCCACGGTCTTCGAGACAGCTTCGGCCTACCACAACATCCGCGTCGTGGATCAGGACGGGCACCGCACGCTGTGCTTCGACGACACGACGCAGAGCCGGATGTTGCTGCGCGATCCCGCCCAGGGGCACTTCGAGTACACCGAATATTTCCAGATGCCCTGGCTTTGGAATAATCGGCTCACGAACGTGCTCATGATCGGGCTGGGCGGCGCCAGCACGCAACGGACGTACGAGCGGCTGCACCGGGACGTCACGGTGGAATCGGTGGAGATTGACCCGGTCGTGCTGGACGTGGCGGAGCGATACTTCCGGCTGAAACAATCGCCGCGGCAAAAGGTGCACGTCGAGGATGGGCGCGTGTTTTTGCGCCGCAGCCGGGCGCGGTACGGCGCGATTCTCGTGGACGCCTACCTGGGCAGCCGTTACGGCAACTCGATTCCCTACCACCTGGCCACGAAGGAATTCTTCGTCCTGGCCGCCGGCCACCTGAGCACCAACGGCGTACTCGCCTACAACGTCATCGGCACGCTGGACGGCTGGCAGCAAGACCTGGTGGGCAGTTTTTACAGGACGCTCAAAACGGTGTTTCCGCAGGTCTATTTCTTTCCCGCCAGCGGCTCGATGAACGTGGTAATCATCGCCACCCAATCGCCCGGGCCAACCACCGCCACGCTGCTGCAGCAACGGGCCGTGGCGCTGCTCAGCCGCCGGGCCATGCCGCCGGGTTTCATGAATCGCGTTGCCGCCTTCCGCGCCGCGCCGCCCGCAAACGCGGAGCGTTGCCCGCTGCTCACGGACGATTACGCGCCGGTGGAGGGACTGGCGCGGATGAAGGAGTAGCGGCGGTTGACGCCTTCGCCACCGCAAAGGGAAGTTGAGCCGAGGGCCGAGCGTTCAATCGGCTCAACCGTCAGCCAGGACCTGCCAGGCGCCGCGGCGGCGCCCGGCACTCCGTTCAGCGTCGGTTTCCGGGGTCGCCCTGACCCTCGACGCGTCAGTTCGTGGAGGCCGGTTGATCGAGCACTTCCGAACAAACTCGGCCAGTCTGCCGATGGAGTAAGGTTTGGGCAGGAAGTTGCGCCCTTCCATCAACGAGATGTCCTTGCCCGCCATGCCCGGGCTGTAGCCGCTGGTGAAAATCACTTTCAGCGTTGGGTTCACCGCCCGCAGGCACTCGGCCAGATCGCTGCCCATTACGCCGCCGGGCATGACAAGGTCGGTCAGCAGCAGGTCAATCGGCCGGCTCGCCTGCTCATACACCCGGAGCGCCTCGTCACTGGAGGCGGCGACGAGGACTTTGTAGCCTTGAGCGGTGAGGACGAGCGAGACCATTTCCCGCAGCGTGTCCTCGTCTTCGGCCACGAGCACGGTTTCGCGCCCGCGCAAGAGCAGGGAGGTGTCCGAGGAAGGCTGAGTTTTCTCGGCCGGCTGTTCGCAGGCAGGGAAGTAGAGGCGGAACACACTGCCTTGGCCGGGCTTGCTCTCCACTTCGATCCAGCCGCGGTGCTGGCGGACGATGCCGAAGACGGTGGAAAGCCCCAGCCCCGTGTCTTTGCCGACGCCCTTGGTCGTGAAGAACGGCTCGAAGATTCGGCTGAGGGTGGCCGTGTCCATGCCGCAACCGGTGTCGCTGAAGGACAGGCGCACGCACTGGCCGTAGCGCGGCTCCGGATCCATGGGGATGGCATCGCGATTCACATTGACCACCTCGGTGGCAATAGTGACTTGCCCGCCATCGGGCATGGCGTCGCGGGCGTTGACCGCGAGGTTCATGATGACCTGCTCGATCATCGTCGGGTCGGCGTGAACCGAGGGAAGGCGCGTGCCGGGGGTGAAGTTGATTTGGACGTGCTCGCCAACGAGGCGTCCGATCATGGCCAGCGAGTTGTTGACGCTTTCATTCGAGTCGAAGTGGCGGAACTTCATCACCTGTTTGCGGCTGAACATGAGCAACTGGCGAATGAGGGCCGAAGCCCGGTTGGCCGCCTTGGTGATCTTCTCGGCGGATTCCGCCGGCGGATGGCCCGGATCCAGTTGGTTTTTGATGAGTCCCGCGTGACCCTGAATGACCGTGAGGATGTTATTGAAATCATGGGCGACGCCGGCGGCCAACTGGCCGATGGCTTCCATCTTCTGGGCCTGCTGGAGCTGACGCTCCAGCAGGTTGCGCTCGGTCACGTCCTGCGCCACGACCAGCACGTGAGGCTGGCCGGAGAGGGTGACGAGCGACAGGGAGACCAGCACCTGATGCCGGTTGCCGGACTGGTGGCGCACCTCGGCTTCCTGGTCCCGAACGATCTCGTTGCGCAAGAGGCCGGCCACCCAGTCATCCACAGCTTGTGGCTCGCTCCAGATGAAAAGGTCGCTGGCGGAACTGCCTACCATTTCATCCCGCGTGTAGCCGGTGAGTTGGACCATGCGCTCGTTGACGTCCACGAATTTGCGGTCGGGCAGGGATTGAATGCCCATGTCGTAGCAAGTTGGGGAATCTTGAATACGAGCGCCATTCCCCGTCTTTGGTAATGCGTGCCGCTGGTTTGATGGTGCCAACACTCCTCACAGCGATCTCGTTCACAGTTCTGAGGGTAAGGGGGGTTCAACGCTGGGATGCAAACAAAATGTTGCATTCCCGAACCGTACATCCCAATGTGCTCGACATGAAGTAGTCCGCAGTGTGCCCGCGTGGCGGAATTGGCAGACGCGCTAGATTCAGGTTCTAGTGAGTAACATCGTACAGGTTCAAGTCCTGTCGCGGGCACCACTCCAGAATCCCCCAGCAAAACAACCACTTCGACCAATGTTTGCAATGGTTTAGGAGTGTCCCTGGTTTTCGGGAGCCGCGCTTTCGCGCTTTTACCGTCTCTTGCGTGTCACTCCCGTTGGATGCTTAGCCGGAACGATTCCGATTGAAATGATGAGCCCCGTTTGGCGGGCTTGGGAATAGGAATGCATCTCAAGCTTCGCCGCCTCGCCCGGAGGCGCACCACACGGGGCGCCTTCAGATTGACCGCAA
>Ga0315277_10005721_pt1 | contig 16346 bp, 10 predicted proteins | sample YL17G05_15_MG_FD_203695 | JGI IMG/M metagenome (GOLD analysis project Ga0315277, IMG submission 203695) | Sediment microbial communities from Yellowstone Lake, YNP, Wyoming, USA - YL17G05_15 | ecosystem: Environmental > Aquatic > Freshwater > Lake > Sediment | place: USA: Wyoming | collected... | reverse complement strand
ATGGCGAGGACGTTCTTCATGGTAGCAGGTTCTCCTTCAGCCGAATACCGGAGTCCCGACGATATTTACGGACGTCCTTCATCGGGACGCGACCGCGCGGAGAGGTCGCGCCACAGAGTCCTCCTCATACTCGTCCGGAGGAGAGCTGGGGACTCGAGCGTTCGCCGTGGACGCTACGCGGCGACGGCGCCGCTTCGGGACGACCTTGTCGGCGACTTCGGAGATCTCTGGCATGGAGGCGACGGCGGAGGCGATGACGGGCTCGATGATGCTGGCCAGAAGGCCGAGGAGCTGGTTCGCCCCCTTGGCCATGCCCTCCTCCAGGAATTCGTCGCAGAGGGCCTGGACGTGCTTGTTCTTCCCGAACTTCGGGGTCATGGGTCCGGCCACCCCGATGAGGCCGATGACCGCGCCCTGGCCGACGTCGGTCTCGAGGAAGGCCTCGACGATGTCGAAGGCGGCGGGCTGGACCCGCGGCTTCAGGGCAGCCAGGAGCGCCGCCCGGCCCTCCGTGAGGGCGCGCATGCGGGCGACCCTGTACGGCGCCGCCGCCGCGCTCTTCTTGAGCCTTGCGGCGATTCCCGACACCATGCTGTCGGACGTTCCAGAGACGGATTCATCGCTCATGTGATCACTCCTGTCCTTCTTGGAGGGGGGCACGATTCCGGACATCATGCGCCTCTCCCATCTTTTCGACTCTTCCTGAACACAGGCGGGGATGTCCCGCGACCCGAAGCACGACGAGTACCGAGAGCATCCGAGGAAAGCCCGCCCGTCCCGGCCGCGGACGCGAACGATCATTACGGCGCCGCAGGCGGGGCACCCGACGGCCGGCCTCTGACCTCCGCTCTCGAAGAAGTGGATGATCGTCCAGCCGATCCTCTCGGCCGAGAGCCCTGGCGCCCCTTGATCCTCGTGGACCAGATCGTTCATGGCGCGGTCTACGGCGCCGTCCGGAGGATTTACGGGACGATCAGTTGAACGCGAAGAAGACGCCGGTGTGCACGCTCGACCGCCAGCCGTCATAGACCAGGGAGTAACCGGCGTACGTGCCGAAGTTCCTCGTGATGTCCACGCCGAGGCCGCCGCCGAGGCTCCGGATTCCCGTGTACACGGCCGCGTTCAGGATTCCGACGTGGAAGAAGTCCCAGCCGATCCCGCCGTCCCAGAAGTCCTGCCTCGTCCCGCCGGCTGTCCTGACGAGCTCGGGGACGAGCACACCGACCTGGGCCCTCACCCTCAGGCGGAACATCGGATCCGGTGGCTTCGGACGGTAGTTCACGACCGGCTTGAGCGTCATCTCGACGTCGCGGTCCACGGTGTCCCCGATCCTGACCTTCATCCTCAGGGGGGCGCTGGTCCCGCCGTTCACGTAGACGCGGCCCTCCCAGTCGTTGACGATCACAACCTTGTCGTCCGTCGTCACGACCACGGGGGACTTATGGATCCCGTCGAGCTCCTCGAGCGCCTTCTTCACGCCGTCGAACTGCTCCTTCGTGAGGCACTTCCCGCCCGGCGGCGGTACGCACTCCGGGGGCGGCGCAGCGTCGTCCGCCGCAGCCACGGAGGAGGCAAGCAGGACGGAGGCCGCGAACAGCGCTGCGGCCCTCACTTCCCGAGGTCCTCGAGGAGCTTGCCCGCGTCCACGCCCTTGTCGTTGTTGGCGACCTGGTAGACGTTCGGGGCGACCATCACGACCTGCTTGACGTCCTCGTTCTTCACGCCGGTCGGAAGCTTCACGTCAACCTCCTTGCCCTCGGGCGTCACGACCGTGATCTTGTCCGGGTCGGAGAAGATGCCGGGGTCCTTGATGACGACGGCGACCGGCTGTACGAAGCCGTTCGGATCCGGCTGGCCCGGCTCTATGACCTTCCCTGTGGAGGGATCGACCCTCCCGGGCGGGGGCCTGAGGACGGGATCGTCCTGGGACCCCTTTCGGCCCCAGAGCTTCCCGAGGAGCCCGCCGATCTGGAATTGCCTGCCGAAGACCGCCATCGCAACGGCGAGCGCGACGAGGGCCGCGGTCCCGGCGACGGCGAGCGGATACCGGATGCAGAGCTGCCCGACCCTCGCGAAGAAGGCCTTGACGTACCCCCAGAAGGTCGGCTTTCCGTCGTCGGTCACGTGGAGATGATACCGAGCCTCTCGGCCGTCCTGCGCATGACGAAGTCCCTCTCCTCCGTACTGAGGTCGTCCCACTTCTTGGCGGCCACGGATCCTTCGACCGACGCGCGCCTCGCCTCGAGGCCCGTCCTGGCGTCCTGGAACAGCTTCGTGTTCGACTCCTGAAAGGCCTCGACAACCTTCGACGGTGCGGGGATGTCCGCCTGATCGGCCGGGATCTCGCCCGGAAGCAGGAACCTGTTCATGTCGATGCACAGCTCCTCCGCCTCGCACTGCTTCCCGACCTCGCAGCACCCCCGGATCGTGGTGAAGAGCTTCATGATCGGGTACCCGAACTGGTCGTAGTACCTCTGCCTGAGGTCCGGATCGTGCATCCCGTAGTTGATGATGGCGTCGTCCACGACCACGACGCTGAAGGGCCCCTCCTCCCTGGCCAGGAGCCAGCAGGAGAAGTTGTCCCCGACATGGGAGAACGATGTGTCCCGCTCGACCCGGAACTTCTTCCTGTTGTACACCGCGTTGAAGGCCCGGAGGACGTACAGGTCACCGACCCTGTCGACGCGCGTGTTCAGGTGGAAAGCCACGCCCGACTCCTCCACGTCTGCCGGCGAGACGGACCTGGCTTCGGGAGGGGCGGAGCCCGGCTCGTGGTTCGCGGGATGGACGACAGAGTCGTTATAGTATGTGTCGAACATCATTTCCCCAGAACTAGGAACGTGAACCCGGCGGATACCCCGTTCGTGTTCAGATTGTACGGAGTGGAGGCGGTGTTGTAAGGGTAGACCGAGAAAGCACACTGGGTTGAGGAGACCGGGATTCCGATGGCCTTGTCGGTCGTCGGGAGGGGCGCGAAAAAGAAGCTCTGAGCCGTCGCGATCACGGAGTACCCCGCCGCCCCGAAGATATACCCCGCGTCCCACCCGACCGGGGCGTACATGTTCGCGTACACGACCTGGCCGCCGACGTCGAGGCTGTAGTTAAATATGTTCCACGAGTCGCCCGTTACGATCGAGAGGACGCCTCCGCTCCTCGCGAAGAACGCGGTCCCCCAGGCCTTGATCCCGTTGTTCTTCCCGTGGAGGAAGGTCGTGGCCGTGGTGTTGAACGAGTCCTCGGTGTACGGGGTCCTGATCCCGAGCCGCGTCGTCTGGAACGCGAGGTTCCACGTGCTGTCCGGCCACGTGAAGGGGGAGTTTCCGCCCTTGAAGTACCAGTTCAGCGAGCTCGCCTGAACATGGATGAGGGACGAGTTGTCGCCAGCGTTCTCCTTGTTCCAGCTGGCGATGGACTCGTTCCAGTACGCGTTGCACGAGATCAGGAAAACGTCCCCGGGGTACGTTCCCTGGAACCCCTGGCCGCGGTAGATGTAATAGTTGATGTTTCCGGACACGCCCTCGAGCGCGAAGCTGGCGATCAGGGTCCTCGACATGGCCCCGGAGGGGGTGTGCGTCCCGTGGATCCTCGGCAGGGCTCGGTTGGCGAGGGTAGAAGCTGCGATAGCCCGACCCAGGTTGACGGTCCCGCCGATGTCCACGGCGTCGTCCACCTTGATGTTGACCCGGTCCCATACGGCCCACGGGGACGCGGAGGCGGCGAACTGCTTGTAGATCGTCGTGACCCCGTCGACGACCTCGATCATGGAGGAGTCCAGTCCGGCGGAGTCCCTCTGCCAGTTGCCTCCCGAGTTGAGCTCGGCGTTCTGGGTTATGGCCACCTTCCCGGTCGTGAGTCCCGGCATCGAGTATATGCGCTGCTTGGTGTGGCCGACCACCTGGGAGTTCGACTCCCACACCAGGTGGTACTCCAGGAGAGTCGACCCGACGGTCTGCACGCGGGCCTTCAGGAGGTCCAGGGCGTTCGAGACGAGGTCGGCTCCGAGCTTCACTACCGGACCGCCGCCATGGCTCGCATCCAGCTGGATCGGGGTTTCCCAGTTGGATACGGCCCACGGGGCGGATCCAGCCGGCTTGTGTTGGAGCGAGGTGAGGTCGTTCTCGATCTGGACGGCCCCGGACGGGGACCCAGGATTATCCTGGACGAAGAGCCCCGTCGTGTTGACGCGCGCGTTCGTCGTGATGAAGAACGACGTGGCGTGCCGGTACACGCGTATGGGGAGAATCACCCCGTTCGAGTCGTTGAACTCTGCGATGAGAGTTACGAGCTGGACCGCGCTGTTGACGGGCACGACGATCCTCGCCTGATCCTGGATCGGTCCCGCGTCCAAAAGTCTGGCCCCGAGCTGGAGCGAGTCCAGTCCGAGGAAGTGCAGGACGCGCGGGATGTGGTCCTGGTCGATCTGGCCGAGGGCGTTGAGGAGGGCGGGGAGTCCGGCGTTCGGGACTCCGGCCCCGGGATCTTGCGGACGCTCGAGCCTGGACTCGTCGAACTCCTCCAGACGGGTGTCCTGGTCGGTCGGGACGTCGCCGAACTCCATGACCTCGGGGGTGAGGGCGACGATGCTCCCGAACGGCGGCACGTACGGGGTCGTACCGGGGAGGGCGGGAGCCACGACCGACGCGCCCGGAAGTCCGAGCTTCGCCATGACGGGGGCCAAGCCCGCCACCGTGATTGAGCTGTTCGGCCCGAAGAAGGGCGACGTGAACGCGATCTCGTCGTTCCCGAACAGCTTCGCGATCCGGAACCCGACGTAGAGGCCCGGCGTGACTCCGAGGGACCTGAGCGCGGCGTCGCCCGAGCCTCCCGCGACGGACGGGAGGATCTCGACGGAGTCCGGCGGATCTCCGACCCCGTTGAAGCTCTGAATCTCGACGAACTTGAACGTGTCGGCGGCCGCTATGCCCTCGGACGCCTGTCCGGCGAGCGCGATGTCGGCGTTGATCTTGGCGATCACGTCGGACGCTATGGAAAGGCCCGTAAGATCGGAGAAGATCGTGGCGTTCCCGTTGAGCTTGAACGCGAGGACGTTCGACTCGCCCGGAATGACCGGAAGGAAGTACGGGGGGCTGACCTGGAACCGGACGGAGGCCGTGGCTATGGACGCCGACAGCCACGCCTGGTTGAACACGTCCGCGACGTCCTGGACGACCAGCGGGGCCGGCGAGAACACGACCGGGAAGGACCAGGTGAGGGGGAGGTCCGGATCGGTCACCGTCACCGTCACGGACTCGGACACGAGGAGGGTGGAGAAGTTGCTGGACGCGGTCACTATCCTTCCGGGAGCCATGCCGGACCTGAAGTAGCTGACCCTCGCGCTGGTGGGGCCCGGCTGCAGGCGGGCGAAGACGGGGTCCCCGGCCGGGACTGTCGGGACGTTGACGCGGCCGAGTCCGGAGACGGTGGTGAGGGAGGGAGTCAGGGAGAGGGACGGCTCGCCGCCGGCACCCTTCAGGGGCATGTACGCCCCGAGGCCGTCCGGGGTGTAGGTGATGATGCCCCTCTTCGGAGCGGAGTGGCCGAACGCCGTGAAGGACGACCCGGCTCCGAAGCCCATGGCGATGAGCACGCCCGGCGTGACGTCGGTCACGGTGATCGAGGCGAGGTCGCCCACCGTGACGGCGGCGCCGACCGCCGACGTGAGCCTGAGGCGGCCGTCGGGGGCGGAACCCACCCCGTCGGTGCTCTTCGCGACGGGGTATGTAACTCCGAAGCCGGCGAGCGTCGAGTTGATCCTCGCGGCGGCCCGGGAGACCGTAAGGACGGGGAACCCGCCCAGGACCACAATGTCGCCGGCCTGGAACGTCACGACGACGGGCGCGCCGCCGTTGACGCCGGGAATGGAGACGGAGATCTGGTTGCCCGCACTGACGGGATAGGTCCCGGAGCCTCCGTCGAGGATCGCCGGAGAGCTGAGCTCGACCCCGCCTATCACCTTCGTGACGGACGAGTTTACGAGAGCGGTGTAGTTGACCCCCACGAACGTCTGGACGACAGACCCTCCGAAGGTCACTCCGGATGCGGGCGTGTACTTCGTCCTGGGGTCGTTGATCTGGGCTTTGCGCGGCTCGGTCATCGTCCGGTTCCTTTAGCTTCCTTCGTAGTTCCCATGACCGGATCCATCAGAAGAGGTTGTACCACGCCTCAAGGACGTCGGTCGTGAAGAGGGTCGGGACGAGGATCGACGGGATGTACGTGAGGGTCTGGTTCGTCGTGCCGCCGACCGTGTAGTTCAGGCCGTAGGCGAGCTTCACGCCGTTCAGGTAGACCTGGACGGTGGTCGGGTCGAGGGGCCTCAGCGTGAGGGTGAAGACCGTCGTCCCGTCCGCCGGGACGGGTATGATCTCCTGCTTCGTGGAGTTCAGCGACACGTCGCTCGATCCGAAGAACAGCGGGTTGTCGAAGATGTTGTTGACAAACACGGGCTTGTCCGAGGGGAGGACGGACGTGTCGACCGCGCCGCGCCGCTTCTCGAGCGGCTTGCCGAGGATCCTGAACCTGTCCGCGGCGGTGAACCCCTCGTTCGCGCCGCTCGCCGAGTGCACGACGTCCGTGTCCCGGAAGAACGCCGGGACGGCCTGCGTGACGATCAGCATCTGGAGCTCGTTGCCCATATGGTACTCGCTCAGGCCGACGGACTCGGGCTGGGAGCGGACCAGGTAGGCCGTGCCGACGAGGACTGATCCGACATCCGCGTTGGGCCTCGCCTTCGGGAATCGAGACGAGATGACCCCGCCGGGCCAGGGGCCGGTGGCGGACCATGCGGCCCCTCCTCTCGAGGTCTTGAAGATCGTCGTGGAGGCCGGGTTCGAAGTTCCGTCCACCCTGATGACCGCCTCGGTCCCGACGCCGGCCGTGCCTGAAGAGCTGCCGCATACGAACTCGGTGCCCTCCCAGGTCGACGTCCCGGGGACGGCGGGCGCGAGCGCGGCCTCGTAGTTCACGGAGGCCAGGGTACCGATCGGGACCGCGCCGATTCCGGAGGAGTTCTTCTGATGGTACAGGGTCTTTCCGACGAAGTCCTTGTCCCTGAAGTAGATTCCGAGGGGGAGCTGGGCCGTACATCCCGCGAACTCCGGGACGGCCTCGTTGTCGTAGTTCTCGGAGAGGGCCCCGAGCTTGGTCGCGGGCCTCGCGACGAAGGCGCCGGCGGCCACGGGGAACTTCGTGGTGGCCCAGTCGTCGAACCCGACCCTGTTCAAGGAGAACCTGCGGTTCAGGTCGACGATCGTGCCCGCGTAGTCGGGCGGGTTGTTCGGGGCCTCCGTCGTATTCAGGAGGGGGAGAGGGGGCGATCCGGAGAGCCTGCCGGTCCCGAGGGACGTGACGAAGGACGTCGCGGCGAGGACCTCGAGGCCCGTCTTGTTCGGGAGGGTGAGGGTGGAGACCGGGCCGAGAGGGTTCGTGCGGACCGAGTTCGCCTCGCCTACCGTCATCGGGCCGAGCCTGTACAGGTCGTCCGAGTACGCGCTCTGCGTGCCGAACGAATCGCCCTGGTAGGGCGTCCTGCTGTAGTAGAACGTGACCTCGTTGTTCGACGCGTTGGACGAGAGGGGGGCGGGCGCTATGACGCCGACCGAGTTGTCCGAGGTCGTGACGAAGGCGTCCGCGGCGACCGGAATCGTGCCGCCGCCCGAGTTCTTGGCGACGAGCACGCGCCCGTTCGTCTGGAGGAAGCCGCGGTCAAAGCCGAACAGGACGCATTCGACGAGGAACTCCGTGTTGTCGAACGTGGCGGTCGCGCTGACCCTCGTCAGGTCGAGGACGTCCGCGTTGAGGACGAAGTAGGCGTCGCCGTTCGAATCCACGTCAAGGAGGACCGTGGGTCCGTCGAACGAGTCACGCAGGAGGTTCACGTCCGTCCCGGCACCTCCGACGAAAACGCGGTCCGTGTTGAACGGGCTCGAGGTCGGGACGACCGCGACGCCGTTCCTCCTGTAGACGCCGGTGATCCGGGCCGGAGCGAGGAACGGAGGGAACTTGATCCCGCGGAAGGCCCCGCCGGCGGCCGCCCTGAGAGAGCTGTTGGAGTACTTCTGTCCGAAAATGGACCAGCTGCCGCTGGCTAGGCCGTACGTCTCGCTGACCAGCGGAGTCGCGATGTAGTTGCCCGGGAACGCGCTCGGGTAGCTGACGAGGGACCGGTTGTAGTCGGAGGTGTCGAGGACCGTCCCCTCCTTGGCCATCATGAAGAAGTTGATGCCCGAAGAGAACACGGACCCGGAGCTCGGAAGGATCGGGATATGGTGGAGACCCGGCCTCGGAAGGTAGTCCATCGGGAGCTCTGCATACCGGGTCTCGGTCCCACTGTAGAACAGGTCGAGCGGGTCCACGACCGTGTGCACGGTCGTCGATCCGTCCTGGGACAGGAGAGGCATCGCCCCCTGGTACTGGATGGCCGGGTTGTACCACCAGTTGAGCTTCGTTCCGCTCCTGACGAGCGCGGCCGGAGGCAGGACGTTCCTGTACGGGGCGACGTAGGCGCTCTTCGAGCCCGGATCCACCATGACTTCGGAGGTCCTGGCGAGGTTCCTGTTGTTCCCGGTCTGGACGTACGGCGACTCCCCGAGGTAGGTCGGGATCATCCTGTTCTTGTCGGACAGGCCGCCGCGCAGCATCGCCTTCGACGCGTTCGTGGGGCTGCCCCGGTACTGGACTGTGTGGACGAAGTCCGGCTTGTGCGACAGGCCTCGCCCCGTCCCGTAGAGGACGGCGAACTCCACGTGCATGACGACCTTCTGGACGTAGGCCGTCGTAGTGATGCCCTGGATGGCGTCCCGGAACTCCTGGAACTCGATGTCGATCGCGCCGCTCTGGAGCGTTATGACGAGGTTCCCGGATCCGTCGAGCGTTACGCTGATCCCCTGGCCGTTCTTCAGGATCCGCTGGCCGATCGGGGCGGTGCCGAGGGTCGGGTTCGTGGCGGACGGCGACGTGTTGGTCGGGGCCGTGAGGGGAGGGTTTCCGCCGTTCGGATCGGTCGTCATGCCCTCGAACCGGACGACGACGGCGTCCAGGTCCTCCGACGGGAGGACGAACCTGACCTGCCCGGCGTCGGAGCCGGGGAGGCCCGCCCGGAACGACGCGATTCCGATCGTGATCTTGTCGCCGTTCCACCACGACGGGTACGTGCCGCCCGAGAGCCTGTTGCCGGCGCTGTGGATCGGGGGGTTCCCGGTCCAGTTGGCCGCGATGACGTACGGGGAGACCGTGAACTGGACCGGATCGCCGAGCGCCGCGGAGTTCGAGGGGACCGTGCAGGGGACGTTGAACCTCTGGACCGTGGCGGCGTCCGAGTACATCCTGCGGTTGCCGTCCGGCGCGTCGAGCCTCGTGAGCCCCCCGACGAACACGGACGAGTCGGTGATCCGATCGCCGTAGAACACGACGGGTCCGGCGGAGTTCGTGGACCCGAACCTCTTCCAGGTCGTCCTCAGGTTGCCCTTCATGAGCTCCATGAGGTTCGTCCTGAGGATGCTGTCGTAGTCGAACTTGTCCGCCACAGAGTGGCGGAGGTCGAGCACGTCCGACAGGGACACCTGGTCCGCGAACAGGCCGTCAGGGCGGACCGTGTACGGGACGCAGACCGTCCCGAGCTTGTGGGGGCGGACCGTCGTCTGGAGCTGTCCGCGGTCCACGGTCATCGTGAAGAGCGTGGGGGACACCGCGACGACGTTGTTGACGCGTACGACCTCGTCGTCGAGCCTGAAGTAGGCCTCGCCGAAGGAGTTCATCGTGGCGAGGATCGTCCCGTCGATGCTCGGGAGGCTGAAGGACGTGTCCGTCTGCCCCATCGCGACCGTGAGCACGACCTGGTTCCTGTAGACGAGGGCGTCCGTCCTGAGGTTCGCCTTGCTGTTCCTGTTGAAGGCTCCCGCGAGGTTGCCGACGTCGGAGAAGCCCGCGGAGTTCCTGCGGAAGACCGCGCACAGGGGGATGGCGTAGACGTACCCGTCCGCGGTCCCGAAGGTCGCAGGGTCGCCCGTGCCCGCCCGCCAGAGGCCAGGATCGCCGAGCGCCTGGCGCATGTTCTGGAACGGAAGCAACGAGGGGGCGGTCAGCATGCCCTGGGCGAACACGAGGGTCGGATCGAAGCCCTCCGGGTACTGCGCCAGGTTCACGTCCGCGGACACGCGGATCCTGTACTGGATCTGGACCCTCTTCGTCGTCTCATAGTTGAGGTCCGGATCGACGAGGTCGTCCGGTATGTACGAAAAGCCGCCTTCGACGTTCCCGAACCTGTAGAGGAAGCCGCGCTGCGGCTTTCCGGGCGCAACGGTCGGGGGCGCCGGGTCGGTGTCGATCCTGGCGAGCCACACCTCGAGGAAGGCGAACTCGGCACGGTTGCCGCCGGTCGACGTGCTCGGGGGGTTCAGAAGGATCTTGTTCCAGGTGTCCTGGTCGTCGGCCGCGAGGGGCGGCGCTCCGGTCCTGGTCCCGGCGACCGGGATCATCCAGCCGTTGACGACGGCCCAGGAGAGGTTCCGGACCTCGCCGGGCGTGTTCCGGCCGAAGTAGATGAGGTTCGAGTAGGCGGGGCTCGTGAAGAAGTCAGCCCGCGGGTTCGACTCGTTCATGAGCCAGCCGGACGGCATCAGGGCCCTCAGGGACTCGGCCCTGGCCTCGAGCTCCATGAGGGAGATGAGGTTGAGCTCCGAGTCGAGCGGGGGCCGGTTGTACTCGAACACGACCGCGGCAAGCTGCTTGTCGCGATTGTCCGTGTACCTGGAGACGCCAGGTCCGAGTGGGTTAGTCGTCATTGCAGTACGATCCGCTCCAGGTTCTTAGTCTCGTCCCACTGGCCTGACAGCATAAGCGATTTAGCCACAGTACCGCCTTCACGCCAAGAATATCCAGTCCGACAGGCTAGCCGGGACAGTCCCGGTGTTCACGAACTTGAGCCTCACGTTCACGGGCGTGGCCGCCGCGTACGCGACCTCCGTGTCGAGGACCAGGGGGGCCAGGGTGACTCCTCCGGTCGAGTCCATCAGGGAGACCGTGAACGTGGTCGGGTCGAACGGGACGAATCCCGGGAGCGTCGGGTCGTAGTCGTGCAGGAGGCGGCTCGGAGGGGGCTTCGCGACGGACGGAGGACCAGGGTCGTGATAGGCCGTGAAGCCGCTCCAGTGGGCGCACACGTTCACGAGAGTGACGACGGCGATCGTGAATGGGGCGGTCATCAGATAGCCTCCCGGAAGGACGGACGTCCTCTTCCCCGCACCGGCGACCACCCTGGAGGAAAGGGCCAGGTCGACCTTGGTCAGGTCGAACAGCTCGTCCGAATGGGCCTCCGGGAGGGTCGGATGCTGCGCCTTGAAGGCGGCGACCTTCCGTGTGAGGAGGGTGGCGACCACGTTGGTGGACGGGGACACGCCGAACGTGTCGGGAACGTCCACCACCTTCTTCCCGCTCACGGAGAACTCGATCGGCGCAAGGTAGCTTCCGATGACCGTGTTCGTCGCGCTGTCTATGAGTACCTTCATTTCGACCCCGGCTCGACTCTACCCGGATTACGGTCCGGGACAGGCCTTGCGTCCGTGGCGGCCGAGATGAGCCCGCGGCCGCCGCCACCGCGGCCCATGAAGCGCCTAATCCGGCTTCCGGACGGAGACCATCGGAGGCTCCGTCCCGCCGCACTCCCCGTCGTCGGACGGAGGGACGGAGTCACGCCCTCCGTCGGGAGGCTTGGCTTCTACGACCTTCCCGCACCGGCAGCACCTCCACTTGAAGTACAGGGAGGACCGTGACGTCGACGCGCCCGCGGTCAGTATTTCCCACTCGTGCGTCATGTCCCGGGCGTCAGGGCGTGACGCGCCTCGGGTTCAGCATGGCGCCCCGGATCCTGTAGACGGCCGCGGCCGAGGAGCTGACGGTCGGGAACATCTCCACCGAGTTGGCGCTCGTGAAGTCCGACCAGTCCGTGAATACGACCAGGACGAGCGTCCCCTTCCTGCCTATGGACGGGACGTCCTGCCGGAGCTCCATTATGGCCGGGAGCGCGACCTTCCGTCTCTGAGAGTATGCGAGCTGCTGGGCGAAGGCCGTGGGGGAGTATACGGGGAAGAGCCCCGCGTCGGACTTGGGCCAAAAGTTCCTGCCGTCCCCGTCGATGGTCGCGTCGGGAGCCGACTTGTACAGGGTCACCTGGCCCGGGTCGGGAGAGTACGGAATGAACGTCGGGAGCGTCGCATACCCGGTGTTGATCCCGAACCCGACGATTACGATCGGGTTCGGCGTGTTGAGCCGAGCCTCGGGATAGCTCGGACCGGGGAGGAGTCCGACCGGAATCATCTCGCCCGGGTTCGTGTACGGGAACGAGTCGTCCGGGCTGCCGGTCCCGCTCAGGATCACGTGCATCTGCTTGGAGATGGACCTCGGCGTCATCGACAAAGTCTGGGTACCCGCCGGGACCGGGAGGGACTGGATGGCGGAGGACGTGTAGAAGACCTGGTAAGAGTCGCCGGGGATGGCGCCGACGGGCGGGGGCGCCCTGAGGGCGGTCCAGCTTACTGTAATCGCCGTGTTGACCGGACGGGCGAAGGAGAGAGTGACCGCGGTGTAGCCGGTGTTGTACGTGTACGCCGAAGTCGAGTATGGCGGATTGAACCCGTCGGTTATGGTCACGAGCCCGGTCACGTAGTCCGGGACGTAGACCGTGGTCGCAGACGGGTTGAAGAACGAGCCCGTCTGCGGGACCGTCGGTATCCGGAGGGAAAGCTCCCGGTGCGCGATGTCGATCCACCAGTAGGCCTTGTCAAGGCTGAACCTGTTGACGTCGGACGTGGCCGTCAGGACAGCCGGATCCGCCCACGCCGCAATGCTGGCCGCCGGCGGGGTCCATAGGTCGTCAGCCCCGGTGACGTTCCGGGCGGTCCCGGAGTTGCCGGGGTACTCGACGAGAAGCTCTACGTAGAAGACGTCGCCGGCCGCGGCAACGGCGCTCAGGGCGAGCGTGAGCCGGTCGACACCGGGGCCCACGTTGACGTCCAGGAGGGCGTTTGTGACGAATATGGGGGACAGCGGGTTGAGCAGGTCCGTGTCGTCGGTCAGCGTCACCCTCCTGGACATGCCGACTCCGGAGATGCTGGTGCCGACGGGGGCTATCCCGAGGACGTTCACCGGAGCCACTCCGTACGCCGGAGTCAGGGAGTTCAGGTTGAATATGACGGTGGCCGCCGGCGCCCCGAGGACGACCTTCGCCACGACGGACTCGACGACGCTCCGGTCGCTGAAGTCCCTGCGGACTCCGTCCGGATTGCCGATGTGGCCCGACGTCCCAAGGTCGTCATGCACGGACAGGGACGGACCTGCGAGCTGGGCCAGGGCCTCCGAGGCCGTCGACAGGGTCCCGTCAAGCACGTCCTGGAAAGACTTCTCGAGGACCTCCCCGAGGTCCCAGGCGACGCCCTTCCTCATGTCGAGGACGTCGTTCAGGACCACCTGGTCCGAGTACAGCCCGTCGGGCCTTCCGGAGACGGCGGAGGCCATGAGGCCTCCTCCGTTAGGGTTTACCGTCCTGTCGAAGGCCGTCGAGTTCCTCCTGAACACCGCGCACACCGGGATGGCGTACATGAGGCCGTCGACCGTCCCGAGGGCCGCGACGCCAGCCGGGTTGTTCGTGCCGGCCACCCAAAGCCCGGGATCGGACGGGTGCTTGAGATAGTTGGAGGCCGTCGCCGCGCCGTCTACGGACAGAGAGGCGAAGTATGGGGCCGTGTTCGCGAACACCGACGGATCGTCCAGCCCGTCAGGGTAGGTGACCACGTTCACGCCCGTGACGACCCGGTACCTGTACTGGATCTGGACCCTCCTCGACGTCTCCGCGAGGAACACAGGATCGATGAGGTCGTCCGCGAGGTTCTCGTTCCCTATCGGAGGACCGTCCGGGGACTTCGCGTTTCCGTGCCTGAGGACCTGTCCGGAGGGGCTCTTGTTGACGGTGTCGGGGGCCGGAGACACGAGGGCTCGCCAGGCCTCGAGTATGACCAAGTCGGTCCTCTTTCCGGCGGCCGGCGGGACGGGAAGGACAAGGAGGTTGATGCCGGGGATGGCGCTCTGAGTCAGGTCGAACCGGACGCTCCACCCGTTCAGGACCAGGTCGGAGGCTCTGAGCTGAACCTGGCCCGCCTTCGTCCCGACCCCGGGATCGGGCGCCACCGGCAGGTATGAGGCCGAGATGTTCGAACGCTCGAGGAACCCGTTGTTCAGCCAGCATGAAGGAAGGAGCTTCTGGGAAAGGCTGCGCATGCCGGAGGATCCGAGGACCTCCTGCATGAGGTTCATCTCCCAGTCGGCCGCCGGACGGTTCTGCTCTATGACGAGGGACTCGAACGAGTGGTCCTCGGCCGTGTACTGCCCTCCCCCGGGCGTTATCGCCTGGGGCTTCTGACTGACGTTCGGCCCGAGATCCTTGTATGCCATGGCTCAGGACTTTCCGTTCATAACAAGTTCCTTCCGACGACGGTACGCGGCGGCCGAGCACGCCTTACCGACCGAGGTGTCATGGACCGATCAGAAGGTAAGACGCCAGGTCCAGGAAAGAGTGCTTGTCGCCGGCTTGCTGATCACGGGGAACGTGAGGTAGTTGACCAGGGTGTCCAGACCGACGAGGTTCACGGTCGGATCGTAGGTCCCGTTCGGCGGGAGGACCGGGTTCGTAATGCCCATGTTCGGGTTGATGTCGCCGCCGAGGATCCCCATCTCGGTGAGCGCGCCGACAGCCTCGGACTCGGCGAAGACGGTCAGGAAGTCCACGATGTTGGTCGGGACTCCGGAGATCGTCCCGTCACCCTTGATGAAGGAAGTCGAGGAGACCGCCTTCCGGGAAAGCTCGTTGTACAGGGACCTCTGGGTCTGGGTCGCCGACGGGGGGTTCAGCGGGTTCCACATGACGTCCCCGGTCCCGACGGCGAGTGCGAACCCCCCGAAGCTCGGCTCGGACGAGTGCGGGACGGCCGTCCCTGTCCCCTTCATGAAGCGGGCGATCAGGACGCTCGCATCCAGGGTGACGACGTTCTTGAGACGGCCCTTTGTCACCCTTCCGGTGACCGAGTCCTTCATCTCCCAGAAGACCTCGCCCTTGATCCCTCGACCGGCGTACTCGTCCCTGAGGAGCTGGGACATGTGGAACGAGGGAATGCCGTCCATCACCTTCTTGAAGATCTCTCGGAGCATCGTTTGGTTTCCTTCGGCCCGACGGACCTTACCGGCTCAAGCTAATAAAGGATGACTGTGTCCGTCAGAAGGATGGTGTCGTGCATGACTCCGAGGACGCTCCTGCCGGTCGTCTTCAGGAATCCGAAGGAGGCACCGTTCCAGACCGGCTTATAGTTGACGGCGTCGAACTGGGGCGGGAAGACCGGGACTGGGACCGGAGGGACCAAGAGCGGAGGACCCCACAGGAAAGGCCTTAGGTTGTCACCCGGGCTCTGACGGTAGCGGTCCCCGGCCTGGGTTGCCACCTCGACGACGTCCACGTCCATCTGGCTGCCGATACTCTGGAACTTCAGGGCAGGCGAAACGAAGGCCAGCCCCTGGGCTCCGGAGAGCAGTCCGGTGTCGACCTCCCCTGAGAACCTTCGGATGGGGACCCTGTTCAGTTCGGTCCCGAACGGGACCGGCGGATAGGCGATGACTGCGCCAGTGGACACCTGGTACGACTGGACGGTGGGGGTCCCGTCGTTCGTCTCCGCCTCCACTATGACCGTGGCGAACTGGTCGTCGTATGGGGACGACTTGAGGATGTTGAACCTATAGCCGTTGTCGGCCGGTACGAACACGTAGTCCGACCCCAGGAAGTCCGGTCCGAACGAAAGCGTGGACCCGTCGAATGCGAGCTCGGACGCGACGGTTATGTGGACCGTCGAAAGGTTGATCATGCCCCCCTGGACGCCGACGGTGAGGCGCACATAGCCGTCGATCGGTATGAGGGCGTTCGGAGCGGGGACGAGCGACGACAGGTACGGGATGCCTCCGCCCCCGTAGTTGTACCCGTAGTTTCCGCCAAACCCTCTGCCAGCCATCAAGCCTCCTCACGCTACCTGCAATTAGGGACCCACGGGTCAGCTGACGATGACGAGGGAGAGAGAGTCCGTCTCGGACCGCCGGACCAGCCTGTACGTGTGGAAGTTCCCGTCCGCCCAGTTGAAGGCCCGCCTGAAGAGGGTGGTCCCGGAGTTCAGATCCTGGATTTTGACGTACTTGACTCCTCCGAAAGAGTCGAAACCGACGGCCGCGGTATACCCGAGGCCGGTCGCCCCGCTCACGCCGACGTAGATGCCGGTGTCGCCGTCGGCGTCCGTCGTGAACGTGTTTATGCGGACGGTGAA
>Ga0315277_10005719_pt1 | contig 16349 bp, 13 predicted proteins | sample YL17G05_15_MG_FD_203695 | JGI IMG/M metagenome (GOLD analysis project Ga0315277, IMG submission 203695) | Sediment microbial communities from Yellowstone Lake, YNP, Wyoming, USA - YL17G05_15 | ecosystem: Environmental > Aquatic > Freshwater > Lake > Sediment | place: USA: Wyoming | collected... | reverse complement strand
AACACCTTCTAGACGTCAAAAAAGTGTGGGGTCATAGCCCTATTCTGAACCTGCATTGATCGTTTCCGTTTATTATCGATTTTTCCATTGTAACTTCAACAGGTCGTCCTAGAGCTCCTTCGAACAAGGCTTTGACCCATCCGCGGGAGCAGTTGCAGTAAGATCCTGAAAGCTTTCCTTTGGGAATTTTGTTAACCTGAGAGCAGTAGCATTTAGGGTAGACGATGTAAATCTTGTTTCCTTCGATGTGCAGATGCTTGTAGACACCTTTCAATTTCTGAAAAAAGTCATCAATGTCTTCGGATTTTTGATAGATGCTTTTGGCCTTCTTAATGAAAGCTGGCGACTGACATTGTCGCCCACACTGCTCCAGTATGGCTGCCCGCGTCTTCTCGTCAACGTGTTCATTTAAGCCATCTATCAGGGTTGCTATCCATTTTCCAGTTCGTTCACTCACGTCAATCACATCAACTAATGTGATTCGTCTTGGGTTGTAATACTTAATGCTTGCTTGACCTTTGAGGTTCAGGTTGCCGTTATTGATTTCTTTGTAAATGCCATTTTGGCAGCATGCGTTGAATGTGCGGGTACGTTCTTTGCTGAGGATCTGTTTTTTGACTGATATTCATGTTGCAGCCAAACATGCTTTATATTGGCAAAATGTGCTCAAAATGGTGAAGTGAACGTGTTGGCGACTGGTGCAGATGGAATGGCTGAAGAGTTATATGTTATGAACAGAGAAGATTGGCGGAAATGGCTCAAAAAGAATTATGACGTTAAGAAAGAGGTTTGGTTGATCTATTACAGGAAGCATTCTGGAAGACCTAGTATTTCTTATGATGAGTCAGTTGAAGAAGCATTGTGTTTTGGCTGGGTTGATAGCATCATAAAGAAGATTGATGATGAGAAATTCGCTCGGAAGTTTTCACCGCGCACGGGCAAGAGCGGCTGGTCAGAATCGAATAAGAAAAGAGCCGAAAGCATGATCAAAGAAGGAAAGATGACAGAAGCTGGACTGGTCAAAATCAGAGAAGCAAAACGGACTGGGCAATGGTTCGAAACTCCTCTTATTATTCGATACAGAAAGAAACTTGTGATTCCCTCATATTTCGAGGATGCATTGGCGGCAAGCAAGAAGGCTAGGGAAAACTTCGACAAACTGGCTCAGAGCTACAGGAGAAATTTCGTCGGATGGGTTGACAGTGCAAAGAAGGAAGAAACTCGTAAGAAACGTCTCACCGAGGCGATTGGACTATTGGAACGTAATCAGAAACTCGGCCTGAAGTAGAACTTCAACGTATTTCTTATCAGTATTAGCGAAGCATTTCTTGGCTTTTTCCGAAATTCCGCCTATTCAAGCTTCGTGAAGCAGACCATTCCGCCGAGTTGTGTGAGGCGCAGACCTGATGGTGCTTCAGACTCAACTATCCTTGTTTTGACGTTCCTGTTTGCTGCGATCTGCAGTAGTCTGTGCATCCTGTTCTTCTCGCGGCTGTTTGAGAGGTATTTGTCAGTGAGCATTATGTATTCAGGCTTGGGTTTGCCCGGCTTCTGCGGAGTAAGGATCAGGTCTTCTATTTCCTTAAGGGAATACAATATAACCGTGTCTTGGTTTGCAGCGTTGAGACGTTTTTCCAGCATTCCAACAAGGTTTTCTGTCTCTTCTGACGTGGTTTCGGAGATCAGTCTGCGGAACACAGGCGTTTTTGTCAATGCAGCTACTTCGGAAAGTGTGCCTGCAGGTCCAGTCGCTTCAGAGAAGGTTGCTTTGTTTGAACCTTGAACGAGCCATGAATTGTGCCCATTAATGTGATTTGTGAATCTTCGGACGTAATCAGTCCTCGTTGAGGATGCAAGGATTATGCTTCTGACGCCTTCTCTCAGCGTTGGTCTCAACGCGTTGACGATCGATTCGCAGAAGTTGTAAACGGCTTTGAGGTCATTCCACGTTCCGTCAAGCCAGACTGTCTTTTCAGGCTTAACAACGTTGCTAAAGACCTTCCACAAGACCGCGCGGTCATCTTCCAATCCTACCAGCATTGCGACAGGATAGCCGCGTCTGTACCCTCTTCTCTGCTTCAGCAACGTTCACCTTATTCTAGCGCGCGCCTTAGGACAGTACAGAGTTATCCCACCACGTTGGAACAATTTGCCGATTATCTTTCAGCAATTTGGTCACCTATTAAGGTATGTCCATGTTTTTCCTACACATTCCATGGATAAATAATCGTTGAACCTGCGCTGCCGAAAGTCTTCAGATGGTCAGGTTCTTTCGGAACCAGCAAAGGATAAATCGACCTTTCGAGTAGAGCTTGTGGAGCATGGTATCTCTCCATGAATCACCCCCGAAGAGAGAGATATGCGATGCCCCAATTTGCGCTTAGGAATCGAATTCAGTCAAGATGAGGCCCCGCGAAAGAGGGAAAATTCGGAGCAAAGAATGAAAGGAAAAGGAGGCAGGGAAAGAAATGTTTCCGTTACTATGGTGGCTGACATGGATAATTGTGTCCGTTTTTCCTACGACTGAGCATTTGATCAAGAACGGGTGGCGATACTTGCTGCTCGGACTTCTCGGCGCGCTGTTCGGCTTTGCCGCCATTGCAGCAGTCACGATCGACGTGTACATGGTTCTCTGGCTGGTCTTCTTTAAACTGAGTATCATGACGGCAGAATGGTGGTTTGCATATATGAATATTAGATTTTACGATTACGGGGAACGAGTCAGATCTGAAACTCGGAGAGTCAGGTGGTTTTTTGGTCGAGCGGATAGAAGGAGTTTTTACAAGTGGCCAGCGGTTCTTGCGATGGTAGCTATAATCGTGTTTTCAGCGTTGATGCTGTGGCAGACCCAAGCTGCATCGAAAATCAACAATGCAAGTGCTTTCAACCAGATGCTGACGTTCGAACCAGCTGGGACACCCCTTTTTCAGAATGAAATCCCGAACAACATGCTAAGGCTGACGACCGAGGACTTGGCCAAGAGCATTGCGTTGAGAAGCGCCGCACACTTTGGAAGCGTACGAGTTGGATCTGCGCACATAACCATGTACAAAGGTCGTCTCGTTTGGGTGGTTACGATGATCCCGCCCAACTTGTGGGGTGACAACACCATTAAGGGATTAGTGGTCGTCGACGCAAACAACCCGGAACTCGACGTAGAGATAATTGATAAACCCTTCAAAGTCGGCGAGGGGCTGATGTATTTTCCACCGTTCTACACTGGAAACATTCAGGGGAACGCTTACTGGGGACAATCAACTGCCGATGCGTATGGCAGAGCTACGCTGACACCAGATGACAATGGCGACTGGAAATATGTGCTGACTGCCACCCAAGTTCAGCAGTGGTCGTTCGTGGCGCTTCCCAAGGGAGTATATGCATACGATGAGTCTGGTCAGGTTGGAAACTTCTATGGCATGGATCAGATCCCTGACTGGGTGACCCAGCGCTACGACGAAGGTTGGCTTAAAAGCATGATCGCGGCGTGGGGTGGCTACAGAAGAGGTAACGGCTTCGACCTCTTCGCAGGCGGCTTCGCTTGGATACCCGCATCAACAAGTAGAGTGGAGATCTCGGACGACGTCCGATGGATCGTTGACCCGGACACAGGCAATATAACCGCTCTGACCGCGGTCGACTTTGTTGGCGAAGCGCAGACATTGGCAGGAATTTTCAAAACGACCGACAGCGGAATAGAGTACTACGACATGAGGGGTCTAGACATCAAGAGCGGCTTGCAGGCGCAGAACGTCATCGAGTCACTTATTCCGATGCCGACCACGGGTGCGTACGAAGCAGAAATGCCTTTGATGTACCCTATAAACGGCGAAAATGCCTGGTTCGTGCCAATATACTGGCGTACCGCACAGGGCGAATCCACATCGGCACAGGAAACCATCAGGTTGGCTGGCCTCGGAATCGTCGACGCGGTGAACCTGAACCATAATACGATACTTATGACGAGCGAAAAATACCAAGGCGCGGATTTGGTTGCAGAGGCAAAAAGTAGATTTGAAGCAGGAACAGTTCAGCCTTCAAACGAGAAGACGATAACCGGAACACTGAACGACAAATTCTCATACGTTAACAATGGCAACACCATCTACGTTCTAACCATCAACCAGACCGAATATGCAGCATACACGCAAACCTTGGATTTCACAACAGTCAGCAAGATCGAAAAACTACAGATCAGCGACCCAGTAACGATAATAGTCAACTCGAACAACGAATTCATACGATTCCCAAGCTAGCCTAAAAGGCGTGCGCGAAATCTTCAGATTCAGGCTTTTCAAGCAATCTTTTCAATACGCTTAGATTTGTCTTGTGGTTTGTTGGCGCGGGGTGTGGGATTTGAACCCACGCGGCCATTTCTGACCACAGACTTAGCAGGCCTGCCCCCTACCAGGCTAGGGCAACCCCGCCCAGTTTTTCAACAACCCCGCAGGTTTTTGCGAGGTTTCTCTCATTGCCTCTGCCTGGTTATCCTTGCCTAAGTCTAGGATTGTGGTGAGTCATGTTTATTTGTGTTTTCGAAAGAACAGGATGTCATCTTTCTGGCAGATGTATTCAAATCCAACTGAGATTAGCTTCTTGATGTCCTCTTTGTCGTTTGTGGCTGTCACTTCGTATTCGTCGTCATTGCTCAACCCGAATATGGCTTGTTCTACTTGTATGTAGAGCAAGGTATTTTCGAGGCTTGCGTGACCCAGGAATTCTTTAACTAACAGAATGTTTTTGGTTTGGTGATACAAGCTTGTGGCTTTCCAGTGTCTGAAGGTGTGGAAGCTTATTCTTAGTAGCCGAGGATTTTGGAGTTTTTGACTTATGCTTCTGCGCGTGTCACAGAATGATGCTCTGATGGCCCGGGTGTTTGGGTTTCCGAAGATGTACTCGTTTTTCTTTCTTAGGCTTCCGAGCATGCCTAGCAATCTTGTGCTGATCTTCCAGATCCGTGGGTTGCTGCCTTTTTCAGGCTTATTCTCTATAGAATACTTACTTAGAAGTTATATCGTTAGCATGCACGCATCCACGGCCTTGACGCTCGCGGTGAATAGAGAGTGAAAAATGGAGCGCGCGCTATCATGCGAGCGTTTGAACCCTCATGTTTATATGACGGTGTTGGTGATTGCTATGGCGTTGTCTGTCTGGGGTTTGAACCCACGCAGCGTAGAGTTTTGGCTGTTATGAGTGATGGGAAACCTCGTAGTCATAGCGCGCGTGGAACACATGAGTACGAAACGAGAACGTTTGAGAGTTAAACCGTTCTTACGAGATTGTCGAACTCTTATGAAGTTGAAAGGTGTACCGCTTAATCTAGACATATATGAAACTTCCAAGGTGCTGACGAACAAGCATTTTCAAGAATTTGAAATGTTTGAATTTGAAAGGGTTTACCTTCCGGAAAGTATGAGACCTTTCACGGATCTCGACACCTCGGGGACGAAAGCGTTTATTGTAGACGATAACAGAGGAGCAGTTTCCACACTGCCTTCTTTGGAACTGGATGGCACTGATTTTTATCTTTCAGTTAAAGGCGTAGGTTCAACAACCAATCCTTTTTCTCAGCAGCTTCTTGGGAAAGCTGAGATATGCAGCCTGTTGAAAGATGCTAGACTGAAAGACAGAATCGTGAATTCCGAGGAAAAGGCTCCACGGTACATTACAGGCGAATTATGGCTAAGGGGCTCCCCATACGGGGGGCAGGGGCTCCAACACGCAACTACTTCGATGAGAGTGTCGGAAATGGCCGACCTTGCCTCCATTCATGGATTTCGAATCGCACCGCTTGTGAAAATAGTTTTCCTTCCTGAAAACCTTGAGAATGAAATCAAGAAAATATATTGGTACAGGAAATTCGATGGAAGGATCGTTCAGGAAACGAGACTGGTTCCTTCCAATGTGCGGATTTATTTTCATTCTACAAGCACAATAGGCGGGAACATAAGAGCTATCTTTAACCTCTTCGAAATCGACGAAGATGACAAAGCGCTAGAGTTTCTGAAGAACTTCGTTAAGAGCGGAATCGCCTTCCTGACACTGTTCATCAGATCAATGAGAAGCAACAAAGATGGAACTTTCAGTGGACTAGACTTTTATGATGTCTGGTTGGACAAGGATGCAGTCCTCGCTCCAGACGGCACCATTTACTTCGTAGACCTTGAAGGACTGGAATGGATAGATGTTCAAGAAAGAAAGATCCATGAAAAGATAGATGACCAGATATACAGATCACTCTACGAATTCATGTACGCTTACGAACAGATAGAACGAGAACGATCCACAAGGTTCGGACATGTGATGGATAGGAAAGTTCAGTTTGAATATCTTCTAAGAGAGGCTCTGAAGGACGATGAAGTCGTTGAGGTCGGACGCGATGGAGAAAGACTTCAACTGGTTTTGGGCAATATCCTCGGAGAAAAACGTTTAACCAAGAAATTCCCAATAATTGATTGGTGACCTAAATGCGGTGCAGCGACGTCAGAACATTCTTTTCTCAAATAGCTGCAAAGTCAGTTTCAATGCAGATTCCGCAAGCTGACATGGATTTTCTGACCATTAACGGCTACGTTTCTTTGATGCAGAAAGAACAGTATGAGCAGGCTTTGGCTGAAATTTCAGATTTGGAAAAGATTAGCGAAGAATCGATGCAGGAGAAGGCTGAAGCAGAAACTGCAAAGGATATTCTAGAAGAAGATGAGAGGAAAACTCATTCAATCTTGTTTCTTTTTGAGTCGAAAGATAAGAAGAAGGCCGAACTTGAAAGAGCAGAAAGCCAAAGGAACGTTGTCTTCAAAGAAGAAGCGGATGTAGTTGAAATAGACTCTAAGATGAAGGAGCATCTTCAGCTGAAGTCCATGATTGACAGGATGGTACCGTATGACGGGAAATATATATCACTTACCGGCCTCGGAGTAATTACCCTTAACGATCTCAACGTCAGGAACTACAGGGTCTCGGACACGGGGTTTTTAGACTTCATTCAGGAACGCATGGCGACGTATAGCGAACTGCGATCCATAGCAGACAAAGGCAGCTTTTACGTGTCTGTCCTCAAGACTGGGTTCCCCGACACAGATCTCTCTCAACTCTGGAGCGTTTCAATAGGACTAGGGAAGCTTCAGGGCGACCCAAATCAAATCAATCAAAGATTTCTCCTTTCGCTCGATATTGCGCAGCAGTTCAAATCTAACCTTGAAAACAAGATGATGGCTGCGGAAATCATGACGGCTTCCAAAATGAACTCTTCTCAGGTGTCCGCGAATTCTGATCTTCAGAACCTGACAGAATCCCTGATAAGCCTTGAAAACAGAGTCAGGCATGACGCTCACGTTCCTAAGGAACTCTCGGTGGGTGTTGCGGCCACTATTTTGTTTGCTAGAAGATATGATGGCACATTTCCCGTTGACAGATTCGTGGAATTCTCCAAAACGACACTTTCCTGCGAATCAGCTGCGATACTATCTGTTCTTGACGTCCCGTCGGACCAAATATCTGGCAAATTCGCGCAATTTAGATCACTATTCGGGGGCTGGGGATACGAGGAATCGGAGGACACCGATTTAGCCTCTGCCTATCTAGCGATTTCCGATTTGACGCGAGATGAAGTGAAGGACAAGATGAGTATAATCCTAAGTGCACTGAGGAATTACCTGGAATATCCACTTGTTGCTACTGCAATTCTTGCTTCAATAGCGACTCTTGAAGCTAATGAGACACTTGACCTGATGGAAAAGGCCTCTACGCTGCTTGGAAATTTCGCTCCAAGCCTCGAGCGTTCTGAACTGATAAGCCTTTCTGTCAGAATGATTCACGGAATCAAGAACGAACTTGTAAAAGAACTCGATCCAACCGCGAAAATCACAGAGACTCCTGTCCAGTTCACGTATGTCCCATCAACCGTCTTCTTCATGTATCGTGTGCCGCTGATTTTGGCACATTCATCTTACCATTCTACTTTCAGTTCGCTTGGAGGCGCCCATCCTGCCCACGTGCACGGCGTTGGAGGTTTCGCGGGTTGACTTCAAAATCGTTTGTCTTTGTCGCATTCTTGCTGTCCTTAGCTCTGCTCTCGGTTCATGCATTCGCAACCTATGTTCCTCAAAAAGGAGATTACTTCAGCTACCACGAAGTTCAGAACTTGGGAAGCGGCACGGGCGACTATTCCGGATATACCGAACAGACAGTCGTCGACGGAACGGAAAACGTCAATGAAGTCACCGCAAACGGAACCGTATCTGCCTACTACAGTTACTCGTGGAGCTTCAGCAGCAATGAAGGCTCAACAGATACCGGAGGCTCGTCAGGAAATTTCACGTTTTCCTCAAACAACTTCCTTTACATTAACGGAACCGACGACCAGACTGGATACGTTAACCCAACCGTCTGGTTCTGCATGGATAACTCGACACCCGAGGGCGGCACCTTCCAGCTTCTGAACACGTTGATGACAGTGAAGTCCAAGAACTACAGCTATTACCTTCCTTCACAGAACGCAAGCGTGTACGCGATTTTCGCTCAAGGTAACTCGAACTACCAGAGAAACGACGTATATGGACAATTCACTGCCATTTACACCTGGAACACTTACTTTGACCCATCCTCAGGATACATCATAGGATACGATTATACGGAACACGACACCAACCCTTCAGGAACGGGGTTCACTTACACCGAGAATCTGTACATTAGTTCGGCCAGCTACGCGCTGACAACAGCTCCAGCCACCAACCCTAACGGGAACTTGGACTTAATCAAAGAAGCCGTCTTTATTGCAGCAATAGTCATCGTAATCATCGCGATCATTTTGATTATCTTTTACGCAGCTTCGAGAAGAAGAAGACTCCCGAAACACCCATCCCAACAACCGGTATATACACCGCGAAGCGAACCGCCGCCACCATCTCCGCCACAAGATATCAATCTGACTCCAAAACAACCGCCAGTACAGCAAATCGTGATCAAGGAGGTAGTGAAAGTAAAGTGCCTCTACTGCGGAGCACTAATAGACTCTACTGCGGAGAAATGTCCTTTCTGCGGAGCTCCCAGAAGTTAGACACGTTTGCTAACTCTTGAGTTGCTCCTTCCTTGCCATATTCTTCTTGAAATATTGAAAAATCTGCCCAGACACCCTCATTTGCGCCTTCAGTGCAATTCTTAAAGATGAAGAATTAAAACGAGAAATCTCTGAAAATGCTGAACACGCATGCTTTGACTTCAGCCACAGAAGTCGCGCATAAAGGATGTCTTCACCTATACCTAACCCCCTGAACTGAGGTCTCACAAAAAGAGAGTGTATCCTCCCGATACTCTTAACAAATGAAACCCATCCCAAACCAGCAATCTCGCTACCCAGCCTAACAACAACGCATTTGTCTCCATTCTTTAGCGCGACTTCTATCCATCTCCTGTTCATTCCAGGATGCGCCAAAACCATGAATCGTTCTATCTCACCTATTTGGCCCTCATCAGCCATGGAGATTTCATGGCTGAACCTATGAACAATGTCATGATTCTCCAACTCTATGGTGTAAATGTCATAAATCTCACTTTCAACCTCAGTTCTCAACTCCGCGAAGAGAAAATTAAACGGCTTCAATCCGCAAAAGTAATCAAATACTTCCCTCGATCTCGTGTAAACCGTTCCAACCTTCTCAAAGTCGTCGTAAATTAATATGCCTGAAACATTATCCTCAGAAGTCTTGGATACATAAGCCTCACCTCCTATTTCAAGAACCTCCCTGATGAAATATCGAAGATAAGGTTCAAAGAACGAGAAGCCATCTGGAAAAACAAAGTCGATATCAAATGCACTCGATAGTTTGGAGACTTCCATTTCTCCAGATCCGCTCATGTTTACAGAGACAAAGTATCTCAATCAGATAAACTTGAGTTTCCATCGCATTCAAACACTGCCCATGCATCAGGACGAAAATTGTGGCCAAACAGAATCAAGAGTTTCGCGCGCGCTACAGAGATTAATTTGAAAATTGAGATAGCTCTACACAAGTTAGCTAGAAACTGTTGAAGCTAAACAATTCCTCAAATGGTTTCTTCTTTCTTGGCTTTGGTTGCTCGGCAGGATAGCCAAAGGTTATCAATGCAACAACTTTCCATTTATCAGGGATTTTCAGCAATTCCTTGACTTTTTCTTCGTTGCAAGCTCCTATCCAACACGAACCGACCCCTAAAGCCCACGCGGCAATAACCATGTTCTGCATTGCAATTGTGGCGTCAACAACGGCCCATTTTCCAGTCAAAAGTGATTTTACGTCTGCACACCCAACAATAGCAACAGGAGCATATTTGACAAAACGGGTAATCAGATTGTCGCACAAGTTCTTTAGTAGATCATGATCCTTCACAATGACAAAACGAATAGGCTGTCTATTAGCAGCTGAAGGAGCCTGTCTGCCAGCCTCAAGAATTTGTTGCAGAACCTCTTCAGGTATATCCTTGGTTTCATAGCGTCTAATGCTTCTGCGAGTGAGAATATCATCTATTAACGACATAAGACTCATCAAAATAAAACGGATTATAATATCCTTTATGCTTTAAGCGGTCATTCCTTAGAAAAAAGGGAAATGCGGGAGACGTCTCCATTCGCTGCGGAAATAGGGCAACCCCGCCCCGTTTTGGCTTGACTCCGCTAATTTTCTACCATGCTCACTCTTATTTGCGTTTTCGAAAGTAGAGTATGTCTTCTTTCTCGCAGATGTATTCAAACCCAACTGATAGGAGCTTCTTTATTTCATCTTTGTCGTTGGTGGCGTTCACTATGAAGCGCGCGCCTGAATACTGCGCGTATTCATCCACGTGTACTTCAAACCAGTACCTAGATCGATTGAGGAAGCTCGCTTCTGCCTTGGTGATCGGAGCCATTATGCAGGCCTATTTGGTTCTGCTGCGGCATGTCTTGCATAGACCGTAAATGTCTAGACGTTGCCCTGTCCATGTGAATTCTGCTTTGGCCGCCACTTTCTTAACGATTTCTCGAGCAGCATTATCGTCGAAATCTTGGATGTTGCCACATTGCAGACAGACCAGGTTAATGTGAGGTTCCACGTAGGAATCGAATCTTGCTTGGCTTTCTGGCAAATTCAGCTCTTGGATCAGGCCTTGTTCCGTTAGAATTTGAAGTGTTTTGTAGACTGTGGCAAGACTGACCGTCGGATGAATCTTCTTGACTTCGTCGTAGATTCTCTGCGCGCTCGGATGATCTCTGCTATGAATTACAAATCGACAGATCGCTATCCTTTGGGTAGTAGCCTTGTATCCTTTTTTGCGGAGAGTTTCTATTATCGACGCGTCTGATTTCTGAGGGCGACTCATACCTTTTATTAGATAATAATAAGTCTTAAATAAACGTTCAAGTCTCTCACATGCTGAGGTAATCCAAAACAATAGAGAAGGAGACGTGCGTTTATGAAAGACAAACATCTCACAACGAATCAGGGCGTTCCTGTCTCTGACAACCAGAACTCACTTACCGCAGGTGAACGCGGTCCCGTTTTGCTGCAGGACGTGCATCTAATCGAGAAGCTCGCACACTTTGACCGTGAGCGTATCCCTGAGCGTGTGGTCCACGCGAAGGGTGCCGGTGCACATGGGTACTTCCAAGTGTACAAGAGCATGGCAAGATACACCTGTGCAAAATTCCTTCAAGACCCTAAGAAGAAGACGCCTGTGTTCGTTCGTTTCTCCACAGTTGTCGGTGCAAGAGGATCCGCGGATACGGCTCGAGATCCCAGAGGCTTCGCAGTGAAGTTTTACACGGAAGACGGCAACTATGACTTGGTAGGCAATAACTTGCCAGTTTTCTTCATCCGAGACGCCATCAAATTCCCTGACATGGTGCACGCCTTCAAGCCTGCTCCTGATACTGGTTATCCCACAAGCTCCTCAGCAAACAGTCGGTTCTGGGACTTCATTTCGCTGACTCCTGAATCAACTCACATGATCACTTGGCTCTTTTCAGATAGAGGAACGGTAAAGAGTTACAGGAAGATGGAAGGATTTGGCGTCAATACGTACAAGTGGGTAAACGACAAGGGCAAAACAGTCTACGTCAAGTATCATTGGAAGCCAAAAGCAGGAATAGAAACGATAGACCGTCACGAAGCCACTCGCCTGGCTGGTGAGGACCCTGACATTGCCATTCGCGACTTGTACGAAACCATTGCTTCAGGGAAGACAGTTGAATACGAATTGTGCGTTCAGATCATGGAGATAGCTGATGAGTTGAAACAGGATTTCGACCCGCTTGACGCCACAAAAACCTGGCCTGAAGACAAGTTCCCTCTTATGCCCGTGGGCAAAATGGTGTTGAATCGCAATCCAGAAAACTTCTTTGCTGAAACGGAGCAAGCAGCTTTCTGCCCAGCCTCTGTTGTCCCAGGAATAGATTTCTCCGCTGACAAGCTCTTGCAGGGCAGAACCTTCTCTTACGCAGATACACAGAGGCATCGGTTGGGTGCCAATTACCTGCAACTTCCAATCAATCGACCACAGGCAGCAGTCAATAACAATCAACGCGACGGTGCCATGCAGTACGCGCCTTACGGCGGAGGAACAGTCAATTACGAACCCAACACGCTAGCAGACGGACTGCCAGGCGAAGCTCCGGCAACCGCCACGATCCATGAGCATCTCGACGGAGACATCGGACGCCAGAGAATCAATTTGACAAACGACTTCAAACAAGCAGGCGAACGCTACGGCTCACTCAGCAAGAAAGATCAAGACCACCTGGTTGACAATATCGCGGATTCGCTGGGCCATGCGGAGAAGCCAATTCAGAAACGTATGGTCGAGAACCTTAGCAAAGCTGACTCCGAGCTTGGCAAGCGTGTGGCAAATGCGCTCAGATCATAATAAGCGCGACCACTAGTCTAAACAATCTTCTTGTAGACACTTGCATGGGCGCGCGTTGCGCTATTTGTGATAAGGCTTTTATTCTGCTTGTTCCAACCACTTCAGCGAGGTCAAAGAATGATTTTGGAAACAGCGAAAAACCTAGGCGGCGTCGGCGCATTATTGTTGGTCATCGCTGGCTTAGCTATCTTTGCCAACCCAACGTTCGCTTTGCTTGGACTCGTGGGAATAATACTGATCCTCATTGCCCTAAAAGGTATGGCTGACAAATTCAGCGACGGAAGAATATTCAACAACGGCCTCTACTCGCTCATCGTCATCATAGTCGGAGTGTTCGCCTTCATTGGTGCCTTGATTGCATCTTTCCTGTTCTTCATAGGAAATCTTCCCGATTGGGTCAGACCTTTCGTAGATGCACAGGATTGGCAAGGCCTAGCAACTGCCTTTCAGAATCGTGCCATGGACCCAGCCTCCTTTGGATCCCTGTTTACTCTAATTGGAGCCGTGCTTCTAGCTTTAATCGTCCTCTTTATTTTCGCGGTGATTGGGATGCTCTTACTTAGAAGATCTCTAGGAATACTGTCAACGAAAACTGGTGTCGGACTCTTTGGAACCTCAGGTCTGCTTTTGCTCATCGGGGCAGTGCTAACGCCGATACTGATCGGTTTCGTCCTAATCTGGATAGGATGGATATTGCTGACTGCGGCATTTTTCTCAGTGAGAACAGTTGCTCCAAGTCAACCAGCACCTCCAACGATAACTCAACCAGCTCAGTAAAGAATTCAAAACCCTACTTTTTCTTTTCACGCGCGATACAGAAAAGAGGCTATGTGCTGAATTGCGAGGAAGATGGCTGCATCTCATGCGAGCTTGCAGTTTCACCAAGAAACTTGATTGCTGAAAGTGAAACAACGAATTCCATAATGATCTCGCTTGAACAAGAACATAGTGCCGAAAGGCCATATTCGTAACGCGTACTAATTTAGGGCCTACGATTATACAGAGGTCGTTTAGCAGGATCCAGATTCTGGCTGACGTTAAGTATTAGAATAAGCATCTACTCATAACATTTGGTGAGTCATGGCGAGCAAGTCGATTTGTTTCTACCTTTCTTTTCTCATACTCATAATCTGCCTCTTTACAGCGCTTTCTGGTGTCATCAATTTGGCCGCCAACGTCGAAAAGGCAAGTACGTCGGAACTAATGGGTATCAATCTGAATCAAACTGCAGACATGAAACTGGCTTTCTTGGGTGTTCCCCCAGAATACATAAACCAAACCCAATTGATGCCACTTCTCCCACAAACGTTCTATCAGTTCGCCTATCCAAACACCATCTCTTGGGCACTCAACTTCTCTTTTGTCTTCAGCCAATTTCCAAGCAACATATCAGATTTACTGCGCAATAACGCCTTTCACTCGGGAGGCTCTGCATATTTCAATATAACTTTGTTAGACTTTCTGCTGTCTCAACTTGACGATCTGACCATTCCAAAACGTGGATACCTCCTAGTATTCATGTGGATTCCCAACGCAACTGACCACTCATGGTTCTACGTTCAAGAAAGACCAGACCTTTTCCTCGACAGAACCGATTACTTCAACAACGTGCCATCCAAATCCTGGATTTTCCCTCCAAATTTCGGAGGAATTCGAAGAACGCTCTACTTCGACGTGAGTAGCGCGATGGAACAGCTACCAACTGAGTCACTTGTCACCGGCAACGTTGCCAACCTCATCAATAACGGCTTGGAAGACATCTTCAGAAACCTGTTGGGAGCAACGGATTCTCGAATGATCGCGGCTGACACTCAAAGATATCAGAATTACACAGTGAAAATACTTTGGATTAACGGAACAGGAGAGCAGCTTCCACTTGGAAAGATAAAGACAGCTTTCGAGGATCTAATGCCATGGACTAACTGGAATGTGACAATCGAAACAAGACCCTCGGACAACACGTTGAATGATTTTATAGAAAGTCACACCGAAGAACTCTCAACCCCATTAAACACCACGCTACTTCTGTCAAACGGAACAAGCTTCACGATTGAAGCCCAAAGGAACGTAGTTTGGAATCCTCTTGAGAACGCCGGCGAAAACGACCCAGTGAACTGTTACTTCTTCAACCAAGTGAAGAATTACTTCAATCTTGCAGATCTGGCGGATAAATCCATAATTCCCGTAATCTTGTTGCAGCTCAGCAACGATACGGCATTTGGAGGAAGCGCGGAAGCGGGCGTTTCTTGGTTTCCCCACAACGTAATAATCATCGGTGCACAAGGAAGTGCCATCACAGGATGGGGAGAAGCCGGCCCTCTGTTGCTGGTACATCTGCTAAGACATGAAATTGGTCACTGGGTAAGCCTCAATCATCATTCATCCAACTATGGGCAGAACTATCCGAAGATCATCTGTTCAATGCGTTCCGTGACAAACGAATTCTGCGCCTTCTGCAAAGACGCTAGGCAAAGAATAAGCTTCATATCATATTACAACGCGGCAATCGTGCTCTTGTCGAAGAATCTTACGAAGGCCACAGTTCTGGAAAGCGAGCTGAACAATACCCTTCAATCATTCTACGATTGGGACTACGCCAAAGCCGTAGAGACCATTGCCCCTGTCTACTTTGCACTTGACACCCCTCCATTAAACGTAATCAACGTGTCCCAAACACCCTCTCCAGACAATGTGACGCCTGAAGACCCAGTCAAAGTCAACGCCACAGTCACTGACGACATAGGCGGAGTGAGAACAGTGATTCTCAACTATACAAATCAGAATGGAACGTGGACAGCCATAAACATGACGAACGTCGAGGAGAACATCTGGAACGCGACGATACCTGCTTCCCAATACGGCACTAGTGTAACATACATAATCATAGCTGAAGACAACCTCAACAACACGATAACAACGCAGGAAATGGGACTTGAATACCAATACCAAGTAGCTCCAGAACTCCAAACGATCCTTGGCCCGTTGATCCTCATAGTGGCAACGATGCTAGTAGCCATGGTTCATAAAAGAAGACCCACTGTAACACATGTTCCATTCAGTTCGTAGCTTATTCCTGACACTGACGTACTCCAGTACTCAGTTTCCACCAGACCAAAGCATCAGAGTATAGTGATTTCTAATCAAGAATGGATAGAAATTCTTAATCTACGACCTTCAGCCAACATGGAAAATAGCATTTCAACATACAGAAATTCAAACACAAGATCAACGCAGCTGGCACTCAATCTGTTAACAATCTTTTTACTTACAAACACCACATTGTGTAAAACTGGTGAAAAGCAGTGGAATTGTCTTCACTAAGCGACGCCATGAAACGCACGAGCGACGTCCTCATGCATGGAGCCTCAACTCAAGTACTAGACTATGAACAACGTTTCTCATCCCTCAGAAACCTTTACGATGATTTGCTCATGAACCTCATAAGGATGGAATTCAACCAAAAAGAAGCCTACGAA
>Ga0315277_10005718_pt1 | contig 16350 bp, 14 predicted proteins | sample YL17G05_15_MG_FD_203695 | JGI IMG/M metagenome (GOLD analysis project Ga0315277, IMG submission 203695) | Sediment microbial communities from Yellowstone Lake, YNP, Wyoming, USA - YL17G05_15 | ecosystem: Environmental > Aquatic > Freshwater > Lake > Sediment | place: USA: Wyoming | collected... | reverse complement strand
TGTGCCTCGGTCTTATTCTCGGCGGCGCGTTCGGCAATCTCATCGACCGGCTCGCGGCGGGGGAGGTGCTCGACTTCATCGACGTGGGGTTCGGCATACACCGCTGGCCCACGTTCAACGTCGCGGATATCGCCGTCACGATCGGAGCCGTGCTCCTTATCCTCGGATACGTCCTGCACCCGGACTCCCACCTGAAGGACATTGAGCCGGTTCTCCGGGAGCAGCCTTGACGGACACAAAATCCTTCGATTTTCTCGTCGACGAAGACGACGGCGGCGAGCGTCTCGACTCTTTTCTGAGCGCTCAGATACCGGAGCTCTCGCGCTCGCGGATCCAGAAGGCGATCCACGCGGGAGAGGTTCTCGTTGACGGCGTTCCGGCGCTCAAGTCCGCGCAGAAGGTCCGCCAGGGAGAGCGCCTCACGCTTTCTTTCAGCCCGCCGCGGCCCCTCGAGATCATCCCCGAGAATATTCCGCTCGATATCGTGTATGAGGATGAGTATCTCCTCGTTGTGAACAAGGCGGAGGGGATGGTCGTGCATCCGGCGCCCGGCCACGAAACGGGCACCCTCGTGCACGCCCTCATGGCCCACTGCACGAACCTGTCGGGTATCGGCGGAGTTCTCCGTCCCGGCATCGTTCACCGGCTCGATGCGGGCACCTCGGGGCTCCTCGTCGTCGCGAAGGGGGACGAGACGCACATCGCCCTGAGCCGGGCGCTCATGGAGCGCAAGGTGAGCCGCATCTACTGCGCCCTCGTCTGGGGGGAGATGCCGGATCAGACCGGCGTAATTGACATGCCGATAGGGAGATCCCCGGGCGACCGGAAGAAGATGGCCGTTGTGTTCGAGGGGGGCAGGGAGGCGCAGACGACCTACTATGTTATAGACAGTCTCGGACCCTTCCAGTATATTAGGCTCAAGCTCGGGACAGGGCGAACGCACCAGATTCGCGTGCACCTCTCGCGGGTCGGTCATCCCGTCCTTGGCGACCCCGTGTATGGCGGCAGGAAAGAGCGGCGGGGGGGTCTCACGGGCAAGGCCGCCGCGGTGGCGGACAAGGCTCTCTCGATGATCGACAGGCAAGCCCTGCACGCGGAGGAGCTTTCATTCGTTCACCCCGCGACCGGGGAGCCCGTGACGTTCAAGGCGCCTCTCCCGGACGACTTCAGGACGGTTCTGGATTTCTTGAAAACGGTGTGAGCGCGCGCTGCGCACTCGGGGGGCCTGAATTGCGCATCGAATCCCGCGAGAAGAACGGAGTCGTCATTCTCGACATCCAGGGGAAGCTCATGGGGGGTCCGGACGCCGAGACGTTCAAGAACACCATTCATAAGACTATCGAGAAAGGCGGCAAACAGGTCATCGTGAATCTCCACGGCGTCGATTGGATCAACAGCACGGGCATGGGCATCCTCATCTCGGGGTACACGACCATGCGGCGGAGCGGCGGAGACCTGAGGCTGCTCCACGTCTCGGACAAGATACAGAGCATTCTCTACGTCACGAAGCTCAACATGATCTTCAAGTGCTTCGATAACGAAGACGAGGCGGTTGCGAGCTTCGCGAACGGATAATCCGCCACCAAATATCCAGGAGGGCAATGAGCCGTCATGGCTGGCACGATCGTCCTTGAGTTCCCGAGCGACTACAAGTTTCTCAATATCGTCGACCTCGTCTGCGGTGAAATCGTCGAAGGGCTGTGCACCGGGCATCTGGCCGCCAACGAGATCGCAATCTCGGTGATCGAGGCGGTCACGAACGCCATCGAGCACGGGAACTGCCAGTGCTCCGACGAAAACGTCCGGGTCGTCTTCGAGTGCAAGAACGACCGTCTCTGCGTCGAGGTCGAAGACTGCGGCAAGGGGTTCGATTACGCGTGCTTTCTCAAGAACATCCCTGATCCGACCGATGTGCAGCACCTCCGTGGAAGAGGCATCTATATCATGAAGAACATGATGGATTCGCTCGATTTCGAGATGGTGCCCGGCAAGGGCATGAAGGTCAAGCTCGAGAAACTCCTGAAACCAAAAGAGAGCGGCGACGTTATAAAGGATTGACCGGGGCCCTTCGTTCCGTTGTTCGCGCGATTTCCGGAAGTGATTTGTATGGGCGCCTCTTCCTTTCTCGCATCATTCTATCTCGTCTGCGGAATCATCATATTCTTTCTCGCCGTGATGATCCTGCGGCAATCGGGCAAAAGCGCGGTGAGCTGGTTCACGGCGCTCGTGCTCTTCTTCGCGAGCTTCGGTCCCATCCTCGGCGCGATCAGCTTCATGCTCAGAAGCAACCCGCGGGAAGGCACGATCCTTTTCAAGGATCTCGTCGGGAGCTTCGATTACGCCTGGGAGTTTTTCTTCCCGTCCCTCGTTCTCTTCGCGCTCGTGTATCCGCGCCGGCACCGGGCGTGGGCGTGGCTCAGGAGATTCGTCTGGGTGCTGTTTCTCCCGCACCTCTTCCATCTCACCTTCCTCATCTTCCTCGTTCACCGCGTGGATCCGGCGCGCATGTTCCGCGGCCTCGGCGACCTCCCCGTCTCCATCAACGCGGCGAGCGTGTTCCTCGACCGGATCGCCGGCTTTCTCAGCACGTTCATGGGGCTCATCTTCAAGGCGCACGTGAAGCTCTTCGCGCTCGTGAACATCGCGTATGCCGTATTCGCGGTGATTCTGCTCGTGAACGCCGTACGGTCCGATCTGCCGCCGCGCGTGAAACGCCAGGTGCGCGTGCTCCTCGGCGGGCTCGGGCTCTGCACGCTCACGTTTTCACTCGCGCGGGTCGTCCCCGTGCTGGCGGGAATGCAGGCGCAGGAGTACGCGTACACGGCCCTGCAGTCGATCTTTATCAACGCCGCGCTCATCATCGGCGGCGGCTCGATCGCCTTCGCCATCGTGCGGTACCAGTTCCTCGATATGCGGCTCATCGCCCGGCGCGGCATCCTCTACGTCGCCGCCGCGGCCGTTTTCGCGTCCGTGTATCTCCTCGTCATCAAGCAAATCACGAAATTCATCTACTCGTTCTCGCACGGCAGCGTCGGGATGCTCGACACCGGATTTCTCATTCTCTTTATCATCGCGTTCCAGCCGGTCCTCGGGAGACTCGAGGACTGGTCCGAGCGGTTTCTCGCGCGGGAGCGGCACGATCCGCGCTCCCGCATCCGCGCGCTGAGCGCCGAGATGCTCACGATGATCGACGTCTCCGCCATGAAGGAGCGCGTCAGCGAGGTGCTCACGGAGCTCTTCGAGGCGGCTGAGGCGAGGCTCGTTTTGATCAATGAGGCTCTCGATGAAAGCGGGGCGGATCAGGACGTCCGCACGGTCGTGGATACTCTCACGAGGGTGGGGGAGCCCCTGAGCCGCGCCGATCTGCTCGAATCGCTCGGGTACCTGCGCGCGAAGAGCAACGTTTTCAGGCGCCGGGGCACAAAGCACGCCGCCGAGATCATGGCGAGCCTCCCGCCGGGAGTGAGAGCGTTCGCGCGTTACGAGCTTCTCGTTCCCGTCACCCACGACGCCGCGTGCGTGGCGGCGCTGTTGCTCGGTCCGCGCAAGGAGCACGACCGCTATACCGCCGAGGATCAGGCGCTCCTCTCGATGCTCGCCTCCCAGGTCTCGGCCTCGCTCCACAACATCGAGCTCCTCAAGGAGGTCGTCGAGAAGCGCGTGCTCGAGGAAGAGCTCAACATCGCGCGTTCGATCCAGCTCAATCTCCTCCCGTCGAATTTTCCGCTGCTCGATCGCTACGAGGTGTCGGCGCTGAGCGTTTCGAGCAAGCAGGTCGGCGGGGACTATTACGATTTTCTCCACCGGGGCCCGCTCTTGGCGATCGCGGTGGCCGACATTTCGGGGAAGGGTGTGCCCGCCGCGATCCTCATGGCTTCCCTTCAGGCGAGCCTTCGCTCCAACATGGACCGCATGGAGCGGCCCGTCGAGCTCGTGGGCCGGCTCAACACGATGATGTGCGAGACGACGGCCGAGGACAAGTTCGCCACGCTCTTCTACGGCTGCCTCGACATGGAGCGGGACACGCTCGGCTACACGAACGCGGGGCACGTCTTCCCGATCCTCGTCCGGAACAGCGGGCGCGTCGAAATCCTCGATTACAGCGGCCTCATTCTCGGCGTGATCCCCGAGTTCGGATACGAGCTCAGATCGCTCACGTTCGCTCCGGGGGACGTTCTCGTCGTGACGAGCGACGGGGTCACCGAGGCGACGAACGAGGCGGGGGAGTTTTTCGGCGAGGCGCGGCTGCACGAGTTTCTGTCGTCGCGCAACGGAAGGACCGCGCACGAGGTGAGGGATTCGATCGTCGAGAGCGTCAATCGATTCTCGGGATCGAAGGGCGCGGGGGACGATCTCACGATTCTGGTTCTCAGGCGGAAGAAATAGACGGACTCCGGTGTCCGGGGAATGCAGGATGGAAGACACCGATGGCTGAATCGAACAAGAAAAAGGGCCGCGTGCTCGCGATCGACCCCGGCGCGAAGCGGGTGGGGCTCGCCGTGAGCGATCCGCTCGGGATGACGGGGCAAGGGATCGAGACGTTCGAGATGGGGAAGGGGAAGGACCTTCTCGATCATCTGGGGGAGCTCGTCGAGCGATACAAGATCGAAAAGGTGGTCGTCGGACTTCCGCTTTCCATGCAGGGAAAGGATATCGAGGGCTCCGTGCGGTCGCGCGCCCTGGCCGCGCGGATCGGGGAACGATTCGGGCTCGAGGTTGTGCTTATGGACGAACGCCTGACGAGCCTCGAGGCGGAGCGGGTCCTCCGGAGCGGAGACCGCCGCTTCGAGCGCGGCGACATCGACAGGCTCTCCGCGGTCCTTCTGCTCCAAAGCCACCTCGACGAGAGGCCGGGACGATGAGAAGGGTATCGACGATTCTCGCGGTGGTTTTCGCGGCGGCGCTCCTCGCCGCGGTGTACGTCGGTGTCCTGTATTTCGGGGAAAGCATCCCCGCCCGGGCCCCCCAGGTCGAGATACGCGTTCTTCCCGGCGCGTACCTGAGCGACGTCCAGGATAAGCTCGTCGAGAAGGGGGTCCTCAAGCATCCAACGCTCTTCCGCTGGGTCGCCGTCATCACGGGGAAGGACAAGAAGGTGCAGGCAGGGCGCTACGCCTTCCTCCAGGGCATGAGCATCTCGAGGATGCTTCACAAGCTCGCGCACGCCGAGTTCGAGGTGACGCGGCTCACGATTCCCGAAGGGTTCATGCTCCGCCAGATCGCAGGGACCGTGTGGCGGGAGGTCGAGATCGATTCGGCGCAGTTTTATCAGCTCGCGCATGACGCCGCATTCATCAGACAAGTCGGGATCAGCGCGCCGTCCCTCGAGGGATATCTCTTCCCCGATACGTATCTTCTGAGCTGGCCGATCTCGTCCCGCGACCTCGCGAAGATGATGATCGAGCGCTTCCGCGAGGTTTACGACAAGGAGGTCGCGAGATACGCGACCTACGTGGGGCTTTCGACGAACGAGATCGTGACCCTCGCCTCGATCGTTCAGGCCGAAGCTCAGGACGAATCCGAGATGAGCCGCATCGCCGCCGTGTACCACAACCGCATGCGCAGGGGGCTGCGCCTCGAGGCCGATCCCACGGTCGCCTATGCCATCGGCGGCGTGCGGCGCATGCTCCACTACAGCGATCTCAAGATCGACTCGCCGTACAACACGTATCGCAATAAGGGGCTTCCCCCGGGGCCCATCTGCAGCCCCGGCCGCGCTTCCCTCATCGCCGCGGTGCGGCCGCTCGAAGGGTGCGAGGATCTCTACTTCGTCGCGGCGGGGAACGGGAGCCACTTTTTCACGAAGACGCACGAAGAGCACATGAAGGCGAAGAAGTACGCAAAATCGTTGAGGGACACGATACCGAATGAAAAAGAAAACGCAAAAGACCTTGGGAAAGAGCCGGCAAAGCCGCAAGGCCCGAGCTGACAGGCTCGCGAAGCTCGTTCACCTCGAAACAATCATCGCGCGGTGCGGCGGCGCCCTCGTCGCGTTCTCGGGAGGGGTCGATTCGACCTTTCTCCTGAGCGTCGCCCGCGGCGTCCTCGGGACGAAACTCCTCGCCGTCACCGTCGCGTTTCCGGCGGTGCCGGCGGCCGAGATCAAGAACGCGAGAGCGCTCGCCCGCTCGCTCAGGGTGAAGCACCTCGTCGTTCGCGCCGATGACGTGATGGGGATGGAGCGCTTCAGCGGCAATCCGCCCGACCGGTGCTATCACTGCAAAAAAGCGATTCTTTCGAAACTTCTCGTCCTCGCGCAGGCGCTCGGCTTTCCCTGCATACTCGAGGCGTCCAACAAGGACGACGTCAAAGACTATCGTCCGGGACACCGGGCGGTGAAGGAGCTCGGCGCGAAGAGCCCGCTCATCGAAGCCGGGCTCACGAAGGCGGACATCCGCGCCCTCTCGATGGAGCGAGGGCTCCCGACGTGGAACAAGCCTTCCGCCGCCTGCCTCGCCTCGAGGATTCCGTACGGAGAGACGATCACGCGTGAGAAGCTCGCTCGCATCGAGCGGGGCGAAGCGTTTCTCGCCTCCCTCGGCTTCAGCGCGTGCCGGTTGCGCCATCACGGGGAGCTCGCCCGTATAGAAGTGCCCGAAAGCGAGATAGCCCGGCTTGCGAGCGCCGGCACGAGGATCAAGATAGTGAGGAGAATGAAAGCCCTCGGATTCCGGTACGTCACGTTCGATCTCGAAGGCTATCGCTCGGGAAGCATGAACGAGACGCTCCCCGCGGCGAAGCGGCGCTCGGGTGCGTAAGGCACGTCCGGGAGAGAGCTTTCTTGACATTGCCCGTTTTATGGATATCATTGTGGAAGGGTTTCAAATCGACCGGGAGAAGAGAGGGTCCTGAAATGCACACGCTTCGCAAGTACCGGAACGTGATAATGATCGCCGGGATGATCTCGATCGTCGTGGGCTACGTGTTTCTCGGCTACGGCTCCATCTCGCTCGCCCCCGTGCTCCTCGTTCTCGGGTATTGCATCCTCGTGCCCCTGGCACTCCTCTAAGGAATCGCGGGCGAATAGCTCAGTTGGTTAGAGCGCCTGCCTTACAAGCAGGAGGTCGCAGGTTCAAGTCCTGCTTCGCCCACCAGATAATTACTTGAATGGCAATATGTTACTGAATTATCGCCAGTGTCCTATTCTCTCCTGTCATGAAAAAGTAACCAGAAAGTAAAATTCGGGTCTGGTTTCGCTTCCATTTGACTGCCCTTGTCGCTCGGGTGGTATCCGACCAAGAGTCCGAGTTCTCCGATTCCATTAATAGCTCCGAAATGATATAATTAACCCATTCACAAAGCGCTTCGTATGCACTTCAGCGAGGGGGGGCCGTTCTCCTTTTCTGTTGAGGGCCCCGTTGAGTTCAGAAACAGTATTGTGCCCTCAACCAGCGGAGAACGCCAGTTTTTGTGCCCTATGCTTTTAAGGTGTGCTGGTGTTACTTGATTCGCGGACGCCATGCCTATATAATGCCTATAAAATTCGGCGCCGTGTCGAACAGGTTGATGCCGCCGTCGATGGCCGCGTTCACGAGGCGGTGCGCCGTGTGGTCGTCCATGCCGCTCCAGGCGCCGTCGTCGCCGAGCTGCCACGCGCCGAAGCCCATTTCCGAAACCTCCAGTCCCGTGCTCCCGAGCGTTCTCCTACGCATGTTCCCTTTCCGAGGGGAAGCGGATTCCCCACTGACGGCGGATCTCGTCAATCGTGCGCATGATCGCCAGGCTTTCGTCGAGGGGCATGACGTCGTTTTCCAGTTTGACCGCGCGGATGGAGCCCATGAATCCCTCCGCCTCATGAGTGAAGCCGTTCGCCTTGAACGGCAGGTCCAAAGTTGTTTCCTCTTTTCCTTCTCTCTTGATAACGATCCGCGAGGCGGCCCACCAGGGAGACGGGATTCGTAGCCACCCGTCCGTCCCGAGAATGAGGGCCTCACAGGGAGTGTCCCTGCGGATGGACATCGTCAGGACCGCGCTGCCGCTGTTTTCGTAAGCGAGCATTACGGTGGATTCCTCATCGACGCCTGTTTCGCCCATACGGGCGGTGCCGCTGATCCGCGCCGGTGTTCCGAGAAGCATGTGGGCCAGTGAGAGGCCGTAGATCCCGATATCCAGGAGCGCTCCGCCTCCGAGGAAACGATTGAACAGCCGATGCGCCGGATCGAAGTCGGCGTGGAATCCGAAATCCGCCGCGACTCTTCGAATATCTCCGATAACGCCTTCGGCGACGAGCTCGCGCACCTTCTCCATGGCGGGGAAGAAGCGCATCCACATCGCTTCCATCAGCGTTCTTCTTTGCTCGCGGGCCGTCCGGATCATCTCGGCCGCCTCGACGGCATCGAGCGCGAACGGCTTCTCGCAGAGGACATGTTTGCCGTGATGAAGGCACAGAATCGTATGCTCCCGGTGATATGAATGAGGCGTGCCGATGTAGACCGCGTCGATTCCGTCGTCATCGGCAAGGGTTTCGTAGCCCGCATGGACGCGCCTCGCGCCGTACTCCGCGGCGAAGCGCTCCGCCCGTTCCCGGCTGCGCGATCCTACCGCGACGAGCTCGGCGCCCTCGGCGGACTTGAGCCCGGCGGCGAATTTCCTCGAGACGGCGCCCGGTCCGAGGATTCCCCATCTGATGGTTTTCTTCATGCGATCCCTGTTCCGTCGGTTCGACGTTCGAATCGGCCTCGTTTCGCAAGGCCGGTCGTCGGGAGTATACCATTCGTTGTTGCGACGAGGGCCGAAAAAGGGATATAACGATGCTGATGAAGAACAGCGACGCAGAATCGACCCAGCGACCGACAGGCGGCTTCACGACGATCGACGGCGAGCAGCACTACCGGATATCGGGATATCATCTGATGCAACCGTTCCTGATGAATATCCCGAGCCACGCCGATATCTGGCTGTTCGTCAGTTCGGCGGGAGGGCTGACGGCGGGACGGGTGGACCCGGACGGCGCCCTGTTTCCATATGAAACGGTCGATCGGCTGCACGACGCGCATCATCACACCGGCCCGATCACCCTGATCCGCGTCCGCACAATGCCGGGGAAGAGCGCGCTGTGGCATCCGTTCCAGGACGAGCCCCCCGATGAGTCCTCGACCGAGCGGAACCTTTATAAGAACGTAATCGGCAACCGGCTCGTTTTCGAGGAAATCCGCCATGACATCGAGCTGTCGTTCCGGTACCGGTGGTCGGGAAGCGACGGCCTCGGACTGGTGCGCACGGCGACCCTCTCGAACCTCGGCACGAAGAATATCGCCGTATCGATTCTGGACGGTCTCAGAAACGTGCTCCCCTACGGCGTGCCGCTGGCCCTCTCGCAGCAGTCGAGCAGCCTCGTCGACGCCTACAAGAGGACCGATCTCGATCCGGAGACGCGGCTGGCCATCTTCTCGCTCACCTCGAGGATCATCGATCGGGCCGAAGCGTCCGAGGAGCTTCGGGCGAATGCGGTGTGGTGCTGCGGCTTCGGGGCATTCGACTATTGTCTCTCTCTCGATGCCGTCGCGGCGTTTCGGCGCGGCGAGCCGACGCCCCGGGCAACGGTCTTGACCGGGATCAGAGGCAACTACTTCGCGACCGCCTCGCTGGAGCTGGAGCCGGGAGCGCAGGCGAAATGGCACATCGTTGCCGACGTGGGGCTGAGCCACGTGCAGTTCGCCGCGCTGCGCGAGCGTCTGCTCCGGGGCGGGGACATCGACGGGGAGATCGAAGGCAGCATTCGGGCAGCCGGCGATGACTTGCGCCGGAACGTCGGGAGCGCCGACGGCCTCCAGCTCACCGGGTCCGCCGAAGCGACGGCGCACCTTTTCGCCGACGTCCTCTTTAACAATATGCGCGGCGGCGTCTTCGCGTCCAACTACGACGTTGCCGCCGCCGACCTGGATGCCTTCCTCAAGACGAGAAACCGGACGGTAGCGGAGCGGCAGGAGAGATTCATCTCCTCATTGCCGGTCCGGATGACGGCGGCCGATCTGCTCTCCCAGGCCCGGATCACCGACGATGCCGACCTGCAGCGGCTGTGCTCGGAGTATCTACCGATCTGGTTCGGGCGGCGGCACGGCGATCCGAGCCGTCCCTGGAACCGGTTCTCGATCCGCGTCAAGAACAAGGACGGCGGCAGGGCGCTCCGGTACGAGGGCAACTGGCGCGACATCTTCCAGAACTGGGAAGCGCTGAGCATGAGCTTTCCCGACTTTCTCCCGGGGATAATCGCCCGTTTTGTCAATGCCTCGACGGCGGACGGATTCAATCCGTATCGGATAACGAGCGAGGGCATCGACTGGGAGATCGTCGATCCGAAAGATCCCTGGAGCTATATCGGATACTGGGGGGACCATCAAATCATCTATCTCCTGAAATTCCTCGAGGCGCTGCGGCGGTTCTCGCCCGGTGTGCTCGGGGATTCGCTCGGGAGGGAAATCTACTGCTACGCCGACGTTCCGTATCGGATCAAGACGTACGGGGAGCTGCTCGAGAATCCGGATGCGACGATCGTGTACGACACGGATCTCGCGTCGAGGATCGAACAAAGGGTGAGGGAGATCGGAAGCGACGGCAAGCTCGTCGCTGGTCCAGACCGGTCGATCTACCACGTCAGTCTGTTCGAGAAACTCATGGTGCCTGTTCTGTCGAAGCTTTCGAACCTCGTGCCGGACGGCGGCATCTGGATGAACACCCAGCGGCCCGAGTGGAACGACGCAAATAACGCGCTCGTCGGCAGGGGCGTTTCGATGGTCACGCTGTGCCACCTCCGCAGGCACCTCCGGTTTCTCGCGGAGCTCTTCGAGGGGGAGGGGGAGCGGGCGATTCCCGTTTCGATTGAGGTGTCGGAATGGTTCGACCGGCTGCATTCCATCCTCGATGAGAGCCGTGCGCTCCTCGATTCCCGCTCGATCGACGACGTCGACCGGAAGCGTCTGATGGATGCGCTGGGCGGGGCGTTTTCCGAATATCGCGGCGCCGTGTACGCCCGCGGATTCTCGGGAAAACGAAACATCCCCGTGAAGACAGCGGCCGCGTTCTGCCGGATCGCCCTCGAGCACCTCGACCATGCAATCCGCGCCAACCGCCGAGCCGACGGGCTCTATCACTCCTATAACCTTATCGATCTCGACGGGGAGGGGGGGGGCACAGCGATTCGGCCTCTCTATGAAATGCTCGAGGGGCAGGTCGCGGCGCTGAGCTCGGGCGCGATCGACGCCGAGGAGTCGATCGGCCTTCTCTCCGCGCTCTATGGCAGCGAGATGTACAGGGAAAGCGAGCGCAGTTTCCTGCTCTATCCCGAGCGGGCGCTGCCGGGATTTCTAGAGAGAAACGTCGTTCCGGATGCGCGGGCTCTCTCGATACCGCTTCTGCGCGAGCTCCTTGAAGCGGGGGAGACGTCCATTATCGAGCGCGACGCCCGCGGCGCATATCGATTCAACGGAGATTTCAGAAATGCGCGCGATGTCGCTTCCGCCCTCGCCGATCTCGCGCGCCTCGATCGGTGGACGGCCCGCGTGTCGAGCGACGGATCGGCCGTGCTCGAACTGTTCGAAGAGGTGTTCGACCACCGCTCGTTCACCGGCCGTTCGGGCAGGATGTACGGGTACGAGGGATTGGGATGCATCTACTGGCACATGGTCGCGAAGCTTCTCCTCGCGGTGCAGGAGATCGCGCTTCGAGCGGTTCGGGAAGGAGCCCCGGAGCGCGTCGTGGAGGCGCTGGCCGGATTCTACGACCGGATTCGCTCCGGTCTCGGATTCGAGAAGACGCCGGCGGAGTATGGCGCCTTTCCGACGGATCCATACTCGCACACGCCGCCGCATGGGGGTGCGCAGCAGCCCGGCATGACCGGTCAGGTCAAGGAGGAGATCCTCGCGCGTTTCGGCGAGCTGGGAGTGACGGTTGAAAACGGAGTTCTGAGCTTCCGGCCGGCGCTCCTGAAGCGGGCCGAGTTTCTGAAGGATGCCGCAGTGTACCGGTTCTACGATCTCGACGGCCGACCGAGGTCGCTCGACGTGCCCGCGGGGAGCCTTGCGTTCAGCTTCTGCCAGGTCCCCGTAATCTATGCGCTGACGGGCGGCGAGCCGTCGATCCGCATCACCGGACGCGATGGTTCATTCTCGACCACTCCGGGCTACGCACTGGATGAAAAGACCAGCCGGGCGATCTTCGACAGGCTCGGCCGCGTATCCCGCATCGACGTCGGTGTGCCTGCGTCTCTCCTCCGATAAGAAAAGGCCGGATCCGCTCGTTGGCGGACCCGGCCTCTGCAGCGAGAGAGCTGCCGGCGGACGCTATCTCAGCAGCACCATGCGGTGCGTATCCTGTCCGGCTTCGGTCTTGAGGACGTACAGGTAGACGCCGGAGGCGGCCTTGACGCCGTCCGCGGTCATCCCGTTCCACATGACGTGGTGCGCACCCGCTTCGAGGCGACCCTCGAAGAGCGTCGCGACGAGGCGCCCGGCGACGTCGTAGACGCCGAGCCCGACGACGCCCGATTTCGCCATCTCGAAGTCGATGCGGGTCGTCGGATTGAAGGGATTCGGGACGTTCTGATGGAGCACGAAGCCCTTTGCCGGGGGCACCGGCTCGGCGTCGGTCAACCCGATCCGTGCCAGCGAGATGTCGTCGACCCAGACGGCCCCGCCCTGCGACGTCGGCGAAATGAACAGTATATAGGCTCCCATATAGACGGTTCCCGGGGGGGCCGTACCGATCAGCTCATGGTATGTCCATGTGCCGAGAGGCGCCGTGTTGTCGCATATAACCGTTTCGTTCGAACCGAGCTCGGTCGTTCCGTCACCGGCGAAGAATACGATCTTCGCGACCGCGTAGTTATCGTTCGTTCCGTAGATGGGGCTTTCCATGCACGTCGTCAATGACCAGGCGCCCATCTTCCAGATCGAGCCATCTATAAGCTCGGCTAAACCGGTGAACATCTGATACACCCCCGAATTGTACGCGGGGTTGAACGTCGAATAGAGCTTGGCGCTTCCCGTCGGCGTCCGCCTGGCGAACGACCGCCCTTCGTAGTAGACGTTCCCCATCGTGCTCCAGCCGGTCAGATTCGTGTTGAAACTCGGATTGGCCAGGATGTTGGCGGGTGACACGGGCGTCGATTCATAGAACCATGTATCGTCGACGAACACCGAGCCCGCATCGCATGCCGGCTGCAGGAAGAGGAACAGAGCCTCGACCCGAAGAGTGCCGGGAGGAGCGACCGCCGATACCGAGAACTGGCTCCATTGGTCGCGTGGGGTGTCCCAGTCGCCGATGACGATCTCGTTCGAGGAGATCTCGCTGCCGCCGCTCGTGGCGTTGAAGAATACGACTTTGGCGATCAGGCGGTTGTACTCGCACGTGTTCGTGCCGGGTATGGTATCCGCGCTCGACACGTAGGAATAGCCGCCCAGAGTGAAGACGTTGCCGACGACCGGCGAAGCAAAGGCTTGGCCGAAGCCCCCGACGTGAAAGCTGGGGATGGGACAGCCGGTGAACTCGCCGTAGATCTTCGACGCCGCGGCTCCCGTGCGGAAGATGTTATCGGTGCCCGGTGTGGAGATGTTGGGGCCGCTCCCGAAGGTGAACCAGCCGTTATACGAGCCGCCGCTGTCTTCGAATCCGGGGTTGGTCAGCTTATTGGTCTGCGCGAACGGCTGCGAGCCGGCGGCCGAAACAGCCAGAATCGCCGCCGCTATCAGCAGACGAAAGCATGTGCTCTTCATCCTCGACCTCCTTTGGCGACGAGCGGCCGGGCCAGGATGACTCATCGCGCCGCGTTTTCATCATCCGCCTGCCCAGGGAAATCGTCCGGGGTCGATTCGATCGCCCCCGGACGATTTCCGCGGGTTCTATGCTCGTCTTCGTTCAGGCGTTACTTGCTGTACTGGGCCTTGATCGCTCCCCAGCTCGTTTCCTTGGTGCCGATGCTGCCCGAATTGAAGAACTGCACGTTGTCGACGTGGCAGGCCCCGCCGTCCCACAACGGCTGGAGGTAGAGCACGAGGGCTTGGACCCATGCCGTACCGGCGGGCGCGAATCCCGTGATGGGGGCGTTGTCGAACCATGTGTCGGTCGCGAAGGTTCCGTCGAGAACCCTCGATTCGACCCCGCCGATCTCGGCGTGGCTGGCGTCGAAGAAGGCGATCTTCTGTACGACCCAGTTGTCGTCAACGCCGTCCGCGGTCATAGGATCTCCACTCCAGTGACGGGTCTTGCACGACATCGTCCATGCAGAGCCCTCAGTGGCGGGGAACTCCTGGAATATGCCGCTCACGTTGAACACGCCCCACCAGTTGCCGAACATGGAGCAAAGCCCGTTGCCCTCGTAGGGAACGAACTGCGGCGGGTTGCTCACTTCGGTGTAGGCGTTATTGAAATGTCCCCAGCCGTCGAAACCGTTTTCGAACCCGGGATTGACGAGAATGTTCCCGGCCGATGCAGCCGCCGTCATTCCCATGAGGAACAACGCGACCATCGCGATGCCCAGCATACGATGACTCTTCAGCATTGTTACGCTTCCTTTCGGTTGAAGAACTCCGGTCACTTCAGCAGGACCATTTTTCTGGTTTCCGCGAAATTGCCTGTACGGAAGAAATACAGGTACACGCCGGATGCGACCGGCCTCCCCGAATCATCCCGGCCGTTCCAGGCGACTTCGTGGTTTCCAGCTGGGACAAAGCCGCTCACGAGAGTGCGAACGCGCCGTCCCAGAACATCGAACACAATAATCTCGGCGAATCCTCCTTCCTCCATGGTGTACGCAATCGTTGTCTGCGGATTGAACGGGTTCGGCCAGGCGGCCGAGATGCTGTTCTTCGCGACGGGCGACGGCTGCGCGTCGGTGACGCCCTCGGGCACGAACGTGAACTTGTCGATGACGACCTCCTGGTTGGCGCTCGGAGGTCCGTTGAACTGCCAGAGGTTCATGTGCACGCGCGGCTGCTCGGGCCGCGGTATGTGCGGTCCGGCGTACGTCCACTCGTGGATCATGTTCGCCGGCGATTCGTCGTTCGGCCCCCCGCGCCAGCTCCTGAATTCGACGCGGTCGCTCAGCCAGCGAAACGCGTGACTGGTCAGTTCCCCGTCGCTGAAGGTAGCCCCGAACCGGTCTATGTTGCCCGGGTAATCGTAGGGCTGCGCGACGAACTGCCCCGGCGCGTTTGCCGCGTTGCCCCAGCGGCTGAACTCCACGTCTATCTCGTTATAAGGATTCCACCAGCCGTTGGCCGGATCGTAACACGAGAAGTATTCCCACAGGAACAGGCCGAGCACGGCGTTGACGTGCAGGAGGTCGAGCCTGCCGAGGGTCGTGAAGATGTAATCGCCGTACCCCAGCGCTTCTTCGAGGGCCACTTCGGTGCTGTACCACGCCCCGCCGATGTACTTGATCGTCAAGTGCATGCGGTTGTTGGGATCCACCCAGACGCAGCTCTCCGAGTCGCTGAAGAGGCTCGGACCGGGTCCGTAGTAGCCATCTCCTTTAACCCGCCAGCTCCTCCCGCCGAAGGAGACCGTCCGTCCCCCGGGAAAATCGTTCCACTGGATGTCATCCTGCGTGGGCGGACCGAGGTTGTAGAAGGTCGCCTGGTCGTAGTACACGTCAGGAGAGGGATCGGTCGGGCTCTGGAGAACGCCCAGCAGCAGGCGCGTCGTTACTGTTCCCGTCGGGGCGGGTCCGCTCTCGACGTAATAGTACTGCGGCTGGCCGAGAGGGGTCGATGCATCAGCCACGGTATGGGATTCGTAGCTGATGAGGTTGCCGGCGGCGTTGCGCCATTCGACGTTGAGGATCGCCTTCGATTGGCCTGTGAGAGGCTTCGTCGCGGTATGCCAGGCGTATACGGACGCGGACCACCGGTCGCCGGGCACCGACTCGAGGCTCTGCCAGTACCCCGAAACGTCCCAGCCTCCCAGGCTCGGCCCCGAAACCTTCGCCGCCACGGCCCCGTGCGTCGCCTCGGACGAAGAACCGATGACCCCGAACTGGTTCCACCCTCCAAAGACGGTGCCCGATCCGTTCAGCTCAAGACTGGGATTGGCTAGTATGCACTGCCCGGGGGAGTCCTGCGGATACAACGCGAGAAACAGGAATATGAAGATGGTACAGTATGATCTCGCTCGTGACACGGTATGCCCGATCCTGTCGTTACCCTCATAGTTACGACTAAAAAACGCATAAAGCTATCCCAGTGGTCGCTATTGTAACACGTTTCGATCGGGAAATCAATAACCATGATTATGTAAGACGGGAATAGGAAGGGACATCGTAACCCACCTCTGAGGAAGCTTGTTTGTTTTGGGGAGGCGGAGTGGCGGAGGCTGCGGGAGATGGTGGGGCAATTGGATTTGGGTGGGGATGAGGTT
>Ga0315277_10005717_pt1 | contig 16355 bp, 27 predicted proteins | sample YL17G05_15_MG_FD_203695 | JGI IMG/M metagenome (GOLD analysis project Ga0315277, IMG submission 203695) | Sediment microbial communities from Yellowstone Lake, YNP, Wyoming, USA - YL17G05_15 | ecosystem: Environmental > Aquatic > Freshwater > Lake > Sediment | place: USA: Wyoming | collected... | reverse complement strand
GCGGGTTTACCTCCTTAAGCTGGTTTCTGTCAGTGGCCAGCCCGCGTTTACCGCTTTATAATCAATATGGGAATACAGGAAGAACGGGAGAATTTTGAGAAGAAACTGTTTGAGGCAGGTTATTTATTAATTAAGGATACTGGTGAGCGCAATATTTATGGTCGTACTTTTGAAAACTATTATGTTCATTTTGATATAGCAGATGTTCCTCATAGTGATGGCACTAGAGTTGCTGCTTATGTTTGGTATAATTCACCAGATAACGGACGAGAGTTAGTGCGCTCAAGGTCTTTTGGAACTTTTGATGGCAAGAATATAGAAAATGCACAGCGGGAATTTGCTGAAATAATAAGGGATGATTTCATACCTAGCAGGGCAAAGCATATGGCTCTGCCAAAAGATCTTGAAGCGTTTTTAACTAAAGAGAAGAAATAAAACTAAAATGCTATGGCCAATAGCATTTTTCTGTAAAATTTTAGAGTCGTCAGCAAGCTATGCACGTGGTTTTGGATGCGGATTAAGATTTGTTGCTTCCCATGGCGGGCAGTCTCTTTTTGAAAGTAATTTTCTCGGGTCATGTTTTCCGGATCTTCCCGCATGGGCTGAAATGATTATGCCTTCAATTTCATATTCCCCAAGAACTCTAAAATGTTCATCATCTCTGCCTACATTCCACATTAGTCTAATCACACTTATTTGAGGTTCTAAATATCCTTTGTCCCAGAGTATCTTATAATATTTGTATCCTTTGAACAAGGGAAATACTGAAAATCCGTCATGTGTTTCTAAATATTCTTCGAGAGTTCCATCTATTTTGGGTTGATACCACGCATAATCACTCATGATGGATGGTATTTATGCCACTTTTATAAATCTATTGAGTAACGCCGATAACATTTTATATTAGCATTTTTGTGTAAAACTAACATGGTTGACTCTAAAGAAAGAGTAAGGGCACAAAGTTCTGATTTTGTACGAATGATGGTTGAAAAAGCCAGCAAAAAAGAAGAGCCTGCATCAGCAGACCCAATTAAAGTTGATAATGCTGAGATAGAAAAGCTGGTAAAGAACCTGCAAGACAGGAAAATTCCATCCAAGCCAACAATTTGGGGCAAGAGAATTAAGCCTTAGCAAAAAGGAATCAATTATAGTTCTAAAACACTTAAGAGAAAGTTTTATGGCTAGCTGATGTTAATAGCTAACCGTTATCATTAAATCTTTAGAGCGTCAGTAGCTAGCTTTGATGCAAGGTCTTTCGTATTCTTAAGGTCAAGCCTGTAGTGTTTATGGCTGTTAGCACAACATGGCGCAGAAAATATTAATTCATAAGTGCCTATTTTGTGCATTCGTTCCAATGCTGTCTTAATCATGCCTTTAAGGTCTTGCTTTGTTCCATGCAAAACTAAGCCCCTATTAGATATACTGCTATAGCTCCAAGGAAAAATCTCTTTGTCTATGTTTCTTCTATCGTCCCAAGATGCTATGTCTACTTTAAGCAGGGTTATATCGCCTACTGGGCCCGTTTTATACCAGTTTTCAAGGTATGGCTTTTTAGGGCCGTAACCGTCTTCACCCCATTCAAACAAAGGTTCCTTAGGTGGTTTTTCTGTTATTGGTTCTGGCACAAAAGCATTTTCTAATGTCATAAATGCTTTCTGAAATTTTCCACCGTCTATCTTATCTTTCCAAGAAGGTGTAAATCTGTATTCGAGCACTCTTGAATATTCTGGAATAACGCCCCAACCGGCGACTTTAATTTTAGACCGTTTTTTATCAGCCGAAATAATTGCAATATATTTTAACCACGCATCAGACTCTTTACCCTTGGCGTTAATATAAGGTGAAGGCGCTTGAGAGGTAAAAACTAACAATCCATCTTGGAATATTTCAGGGGCGTCATAATAGCCATCTTTGACACCAATAATTACTTCTTTCATATTTTATTTTCAGTAGTTAGTGATATAAAACTTTCCTAGATTTTGACGATATCGCCAGTCTTTGGCGCTACAGCATTTATGCCATACCTGCTCTTGATTTCTGTTGCAAATTTCTCGCAATAATCGCCGTGCATGCAGACTACTTTCTTAGGATTAACTTTTTGCACAAATTTTAGTAATTCGCTTCTGCCCGCATGTGCTGAAAAGTCAAAGCTCTTAATTTGCATCTTGACTTTCAGGTTGATTGCGCCTAAACAATACTGTCCGCTGTCTAGCAAATATCTGCCTGCTGTTTTTGGAATCTGGTATCCTGTAAATAGAATTGAACAATCCTCTCTCGGATAAAGTTTCTTCATGTAATGTACAATAGGACCACCTTCCATGGCCGCTCCTGTTGTCAGAATAACGCAAGGCTCCTTCATTGCATTATCACGCTCTTCCATTTCGTACAATGGAATAGCATTGTCAACTGCTGCGTGCAATGCATCAAAATCTCTTAGAAATTCAGGATGAGCCATGGCAATATTTGTAGCATCTTTGGCCATGCCGTCTAGATAAACCGGCCAGTTAGCCCCGAATTTATCTAAAACCATCAATAATTCTGCTGCGCGGACTGCAAAAATAGGCAAAAGTGCTATTCCACCAGCATCAACAGTTTCTTTTATGGCCTTGTACAAGTTTTTTTCTTCACCAGCTCTGTCCGGATGGTCTCTGCTGGAATAAGTTGTTTCCATAAAAACTGCATCAATGTTATCTGCATTAAATCTGGCTCCGTTTACAAGCCGGGTGCTGTCCATCTTGAAATCGCCTGTAAACATCATCTTTTTCCCTTTTGAACTTAATACAAAAATACTGCTTCCTGGCAAATGGCCTGCATCATAGATTTCAACTTTCGTATGAGGTCCAAATTTAACTTCATCACCATATTTTACACGATGCATATCTTTGTGCAAGGATAAGATATCTCCCGGAGAGTATCTTATTGGAAAACCCTTGAGCTTTGCAACTTTCAAAGAGTCTCGCAATAGTAAATCGCAATAATCTGCAGTTGGCGCAGTTACATATGTCTTGAAAGGATTTTGCTTGTGCAAATAAGGCGCGGCTCCTAAGTGGTCCAGATGTCCGTGCGTGATAAACAATGCATCAGTTTTGCCTTTTGGTAGTTTTGGAACATCGCCAGTTTCAACTTTAGAGCCAAAATCAAACATCAATTTCTTGCCTTCAGTATCAGCTAGAAGTGCATTTCTTCCTACTTCTCTAAAACCGCCTAAACAATGTAATTGCATTTTACTTTTTCTTCTTTGGTTTCTCTTCTGCTTTTCTGGCACCGATGCCAAGCTTTTGCAATGCTTCAGAATGTGCTTTTAGAAGTGCATCTATTATGCCTATCATACGCACAAATTCCTGCCTCTCTTTCAATAGTGTTGTGACTGCGCCTTTATGAAAACCTATTTCTTCTTCATGTGCCATGTTAATTTCACTTGTAAAATGCGATTTATAAAGCTTCACAATTGGGAAAACTTAAATACTTCTATGTAGGTTGCAGGGTATGAAGAAGGCCATATTTGCAGTTTTGCTGTTGTTAGTAGCAATTATATTCATAAGTGGATGCGTCAAAACAACAGAATCTCCACCTAAGTCCACTACGGCCACTGTAATAATTCAAGATCGTGCGTATAATCCACAGAATATTACTGTAAAAGCTGGAACTACCGTTGTTTGGGAAAATAAAGACCCATTTACACATGATGTTACTTTTGATAATGGTATGTTTGATAGCGATGTAAATTCTACAGAGAGTATTTCATTTACATTTAGTCAGCCAGGAGAATATCCATACCATTGCGACATACACACATTTATGCACGGCAAGGTAACTGTACAGTGATTATGTTCTGTTGAATCTTTGTTAAATAAGTGTTATCTTTTTAGTTTTGTAAAGCCCTGCGTTCTGGCTTTGTTTGGAGAGAAAACAACCATTAACAGATTCCTCTTTGCAAAACGTATTTAAACCGCAGTTTTAAGAGGTAAATATGACTGATTTCAAGCCAAAGCTACTTGCATATGAATCTTTGATGTTTTTAGCTGTGCAATTTATTGCTCTGGCAACAGGCATGGCGCTCATAAGCAAGCCCAGCACCCCGCCGCCCATGGAATTGGTAGAGGGGTTGAAGTGGTTTTTCCTGGCATTTGTCATATCTATGGCAATAATCCTTCTGGTAATCAGATTCCTGAAAAAAGTATCATTTAATGCATTCTTTGCGTTCATAATTATAGTAGGAGCATATTATGTTTTTTCAGCATTCCTGCCATTTTTATTAGCCATAATTTTAGCAGCTGTAATAGTGGGCTTAAGATTCTGGAAGCCAAACCTGATAACACATAATATTGCTATTTTCTTAGGAGTAGCAGGAGTTGCAGCAGTACTTGGCAATATGCTGCCTGTTATAGCAGTTATTGTGATTTTATTTGCACTTTCAATCTATGATTTTATAGCAGTCTTCAAGACCAAGCACATGGTTTCTATGTTTAAGGACATGCTGAAAAAAGGGATGCCTTTGGCGATAGTAGTTCCTGAGCAATCCGCAGGTTTTGCTTTGAATGTACATAAAGTCTCAAAGCAAAAATTAAGGGAAACAGACAAGAAAGTCTTAATGTTGGGAACAGGAGATTTGGCATTTCCAGCATTATTTGCTGTTTCAGCTTTCAGGGCGTCAGGCTCATTAATACCTGCTCTTGCAATAATGATAGGCTCTATTGTTGGAATCGTGTTTAATCATTATTTGCTGACAATAAAGAAATACAAAGTCATACCAGCATTGCCATTTATAGCATTATTTTCAGTAATTGGATATTTTATAGCTATTTTATTTCTATAAACTGCTAGCTCGCTCCGCTCGCATGCTATCTTTATGAGTTTGCAAAGCATAAACTCAGCTCTTCAGAATGGCAAATAAACATTAAGGGCTAACCCTCAGCAGTTTTGTTATTTTGCTCTGATTGTTTGTTAAACGAAACTATTTTAAAGCTAACAACCATGAAGTCGTGTATGGATCCTATAAAAGAGCTAGAGAAACTACTCAAAGAAAATCCTAATTCAGGCGTAACAAAGATTGCAGAAACATACAAAGCTGCAGTAGACAAGCATTATCATGGGGATACTGCTTATCTAAGTTCGATAGGTGGGCCTTGTGAAGGATCTGTGATTCCAGTGTATGAAGTTGTAGGTAATATTTATCCAAACTTAACTAGAGAGCAGAAAGATGAGGCATTAAAGCAGTTTATTCAGGTATGGGATCGTATAAGAGTTGATCAAGTTCAACGCACACATACTGCTTTCATAAATGAACCATTGTTATCTGCAGATATTTACATAGCAGGTAGAAATTATTGGCCAGGCATATTTGATGGAAGGGACAGCCCACTGCTCAACAAACTGCCCAAAAATAATTTTGAAGAAGTTAAGAGGCAAGTTTTGGATGAAGATGGAGACATAGTACCAAAAGCGTGCAGCCAATTTATTGTAGCATATGCGTTATTGAGAAGTGATTTTTGGAAAAATAATGGTAATAACGCTGAATTTGCTGAAGCACTAAACCCTGCTTTCTTAGATAGCACAATTAAAGGTATAACATGGATACGTTTTGGCTATAAAACTTTTGCAAAAGACCCTGAAAGAAGCATGGCAAGGATAAAAGAACTTATGCCAGAATCTCAGCATGGCAAGATAGAGAAATATCAGAAGGAAGGCGGCTGGGCAGATTACAGGAATTTTTGAGGCTAATATGGCTTGGTATGTAATGATTCTAAATATGTATTCTGGGGACGAGCAGCCAGTACAAGAATTAAGAGCGCAAGGAATGCAAGTTCCAACACATTACAGTTTCCTCGGTGCTGACGATGTAATTTATGAAGATTTAAAGAAAGATTTTGAGAAGCACAGCATATCTATTGTAGCTAGTAAAAAAGGAATATCAAGTAACAAAATAGATGAGTTTAGAACTTTATGTAGCAAAATAGTAGAAGACTTAAACAAAGGGAAAAAAGTTGAAGCTCAAAAGGAATTAGATTCTATTGTAGTTTAATCACTCAGACATAAATTCATCTTGCAATAATTCTGCAGGTTCGTTTCTTTCTTGCAAATACTGTGTTGCAAGTATCCAGAATATCAAACCTAATGATTTTGAGCCTTTGTTATTGCAGGGAATTATGTAGTCAATATTTTCAGTTGTGTTGTTTGTGTCGCACATCGCAACTAGTGGAATTCCTGCCAGCAATGCATCATGAACTGCATTTTTATCTGGGAAAGGGTCTGCTACAACAATAAGCTTTGGTTCAAAGAATGTTGCCAGATTAGGATTTGTAATTATGCCTGCAGGATATCTTCCTGTAAAGACTTTGGCGCCTGTCTGTCTTGCAAAAGCCTTAGCTGCTTTCCAGCCATTCTCCCTTCTGCAAACAATAACTATGTCTTCAGCCTTGTATTTGGCTATTATTTTAGCTGCTAATTTCAATCGCCTGTCTATTTCAGCTAAATTTAGTGTGCAAAGGCCGTTAGGATTAACTTTATACACAAAAGGCATCATCTGCTTTGTTCTAATCTTTGTTCCGATATGCACTCCTGCAGCCTGATATGTCTCAGCAGGTAGCAATAATGGTTCTGTGTCTGTTGCTTTCAGTTTTGGCATAATTAGCCTCTCAGAAGTTGATTTTTAAACCTTTGGATTACGAGGGGAAGCTCTTATGGCTTGAGGAAGTGAAGCTTTGCTGAACATAAGAGATATCAATTAATTCATTTGGCTAGTCCCAGACTGAAAATATTTAAATCACCAAATATACGCAATCTAATGCACAAAGTTATCAAAATACTCATTGCTACTAGCATTTTATGTAATATTGGTTTTGCACTATACGAACCAATTTATGCAATCTTTGTGCAGCAAATTGGGGGCGATTTATTAACTGCTGCAACGTCCATCGGCTTATTCTCTGTCGTTTTAGGTGTTTTTACTATCATATTTGGAAAATTATCTGATATGAAGAAAGGCCTCAAAAATAAATTAGTAGTTTTAGGTTATTCAATAGTCGCAGCTGCATTTTTAGGTTATTATTTTGTTAGGAGTCCAATTGATTTATTTGTCATCCAGGCAGTAATAGGTTTTGGCACTGCGTTAATAGACCCTGGCTGGAATGCTTTATTCAGTAGAAATGTAAAAGATGGCAAAGAATGCACGGAATGGGGCTTATGGGAAGGCGGCAAGCAAATAGCAATAGGCATTTTTGCAGCAGTTGGCGGAGTTATAGCCTATATGTTCGGTTTCAAAACATTAATTTTGGTAATGTTTGCATTTGAAGTCCTGGCTACAATTAGTGTAGCTAGATTATTGTGGACTGACGGAAAATAAATCAAAGTGATTGTTCAATCTTAATCAGCTCATTTAGCTTAGTCATTCGCTCTTTTCCAGCTATGCCGAACTTGACAAATGGAGCCTGCCATGCAAATGCAATCTGCGCAATTGTGGCATCTTCAGTTTCCCCGCTTCTGTGTGATATTATTGGAGTAAGGCCTTTGCTTACTGCTAAATCAAAAACCTCTTTTGTCTTCAGAAGGCTGCCTGCTTGGTTTGGCTTTATTATTACTGCAGTGATAGCTCTATTGGCCAGGGCATCTTCCAAACGGTCTTTATTGGTGGCGATTAAATCATCTCCGCAGACTAAACTGTATTTTAATTTTCGAGAGAGTTTTGCAAAATCACTAAATGCACTTTGGCTAAATGGGTCTTCCAAATAAAATAATTCAAACTCGTAAGCCAAATCTGAAATCAGTTTTAGTTGTTTGGCTGGAGTAAGTTCTCCAAATTCCCGCCAGTGATAATTTGCATGCTTGTATGTGTTTGAAGATGCAAAATCACAGCCTATCTGCGATTGTCCAGAGATATTTGATAAAAAGGTTAAAACTTTATGTAGGGTTTGCTTTGTTACCCATGCATTTTCCAGGCTTTTTGCTTTTGCTCTGAGCTTTTTTCCTATGTCTTTGTAAATCCTTTTTGCTTCAGCAACATCATTTTCAAAAGAATTTGTTTGCGGCGATACTAGAATTTCCTGAATGTCAATTGAGTTCTTAGCATGTATTCCCCCGCCAACAACATTTGCAAGTATTCTCGGCATAACTTTTGCATTGGGATTTAATAATTTCCATAAAGGTTTTCTTTCATCACGCGCCCATGCATTCAGAACTGCAAATTCCAATGCAATTGTCGGATTAGCCCCGAATAACTTTGGAAGTCTCTGTTCGAGCTTTGATAAATCTGAAAAACTATTGAACTTAAAGCCGATTAATTGCTTTTTCAGCTTGCTGTTTACAAACCTAACAGATTCTTTTGCAGAAATTGGATAATCTATGGCTTCAAATTCGCTTTTTGATGTTCCAGATGGTGCAGCTCCGCTGCAGCCATTTATGAAAACTTGAATAGTTGGCTTTCTCCTGCTATCTAGTATTGTCTGAGCAGATATTGTTTTAATCCTCATGGCCAATTTAACTACATTATCGGAATTTATATATACTTCTGCTTTTTATTTGGAATTGGGGGTGGATGATTTGTATTCGTGTAGTCCAATATATCTGGATGCGTATCTTAAGCTAATGGAAGAGTGCAGCAAAGCTGCAGAGAATGCTTACAAGATGTGGGGTGCTAGCCAGCAATTTTTATTTACCGGCCTTTCGACTTTTGGCGAAGCCAGCTTGAAATCTCTTGAAGGTTCGCTAAGGCAAAGCATACGGCTATTTGCACCGCCAGCAGAATTATTGCGAAAGGCAACAATAGACAGTATGGTGCAGGACATAATGAGCGGGATTCAGCCTGTTGACGCTAAAGAACAAAAAGAATTAAATAAAATACTCGATGCATATGAGCGTGCACGAAAAACAGGAGCTAAAAGTTTTAAGGTAGGACCAAAAGTTTTCCAAATGGCGGGCTAAAATTGTTTTAATCTTCTTGCTCTTCTACTCTTATAGGCTTAGGCCTTCTTATAGAAATTGGAAGAATGCCTGAATCGAATTCTAATAGTGCTATTTCTGTAGTATCATAAAGTTCTTTTGGCCTTTTTATTAGCAAAGGTGCGCCCATTGCCAATTGCAATGCTCTTGCGCCTAGTATCCTTGCAACTTCATACTTTGTATATAGCTGTGCGTTTTCGACCATATTATTTTACTCTAGCAATTTGCGGAGTTCTTTTCCGTGTTCTATAGCTGCATCTACCAAATTTAAGACTTCTTCTTCTGTAAATGTGCCTGTTCCGCCCTTTTGCATTGCTGCAATCTTGCCGTCTGGCAAACTAGAGAAGGATATGCGGGCATCATACGACCTTGTTTCCATCAAGTCAGCATCTGCAAAGACAAAATTGCCCACTTTGGCAAAAGTTGTCAGGATTGGTATGAATTCCAAAACTAATTTCTTTTTTGTATATTTCTTGTAATTTACCAGGCATGTTTCTTCATCGTATTCAGGGAATACTGTGTTGTTCAAAGCTGCAACTGCAGCTAAGGCAGCGGCATCCAGCAAATTGCCGTCATCATTTATTGGATAAATATCAACGAATACTGTCCAGACTTTTTCTTTTGGAGTTATGCATAATTTGCCGAAGTCTATGCAGCCAGATTCTCTTATTCCTCTGTCTACAACTCTTGACAATTCAACTGCTTCAGGTCTTGGCGGGCCTGGCTCGAAGTCAGGGTTTGCCATTGGAGGCATTTCAGCATTAACCATCAAAGTGCCCTCTTCAGGCGTGTCTGGGTATGGCGTGTTAACACCTAATTTTACACCAGCTATAACTTCAGTTTTTCCTATTCTGACTCTTGCATTGTTTCCTCTTGGGAGAGGATTTATTTCTACAGTGATTGGCCTGTATGCCATTGGCTCTCGGCCATCATGGCGCTTGCCTTTCTCTAGTAATGCAATAATGTGTGCTCTATGCTCCTTCATTCTGGTCATTCTCCTCGGGCGCTCCCTCCGCAGCAAATTCGTATTTCTCCTTCAAAGCGGCTTTTTGCGCATCGTAGATTTGGTGGCAAGCTTTCATAGACATGTCAATCATTTTCTTGATTTCAGCCTTTGTAACATCGCCGTCCATCTGTAAGAGTGTGATTTCATTTTTCTTTGGCATCATGGCCAAAGGCATGTCAGCAGAACCATAATTGTCTTCAAGTTCAAACAAGTCCAAGACAATCTCATTGTCTATTCTTCCTGAAGCAATACTTGCAACAATATCTTTCATTTCTATGCCTGCATCTGCCAAAGCAACAGCAGCTGCAACTATTGCAGCAGTTCTTGTGCCAGCATTTGCATTTATGACTTCTATGTAAACATCAATCTTTGTTCTTGGATATTTTTCCAGCATGATTGCTGGTGATAATGCCTCTTTTATGACTTTAGAAATTTCAGTTGATCTTCGTGATGGACCTGGCCTTGCTCTGTCTGATGTTGAGAATGCAGCCATGTCATAAATAACATCCAGATATGCTCTGTCTTGCAGCATTATTCGTCTTGGCAGGGCTTCTCTTGGGCCATAAACGCCTGCAACAACATGAGTCTCGCCTAATACAACTGAGGCGGAGCCTGTTGCGTTAGGAATTACGCCTGCTTTGATTGTTAGTTCTCTCATCTCATCAAATTTTCTTCCGTCCAATCTTTTTCCGCCAGAAATCAATTTGTCCGGAGCGTCTGTGTGTTTTCCTTTGCCCATTTTACTTAGTTTCCTCCAGCATGTTTTTGATTTTATCAGTCAGCCCTTTTGTGTGAGCTTCCTCTTCTATTTTCTTGATTATGATTTCAACAAGTGCTTCCTTTTCAGGAGTGCCTTTTATCCATATCCAGCCGTTTTGTCCTACAACAATGTCGCAGCCAGTTGCATCTTTTACCATCTTGACCATCGAACCCTGCTTTCCAATTATTCTTGGAACCTTTACAGGAGAAACTTCAATTAAAATTCCGCCTCTCAAGCGTCTGTATGGCCTTTTGCTTGCAGTTAATTTGACAAATTTAGTTTCAGTAACGTGCGTAACTTCACAGAAAATATAATCGCCTACATCGTAAAATCTTGTTAAGTCTGCTCCTCTTGGGATAAATTCAGCAGTGCCTTCAGCTAATGGCAAGTCAGCAGGATATGGGGAATTTACGTCAACAGCCCATCCGCCATTTAATACTGCAGCAATTTTTCCAATAACAATATCATTTCTTTTTGGCATGTATCTGCCTGCTAATGGAATTACCTTTACAACATGGCCTTTAACAGAGACCATTCCTATAGTAGAAGCATAAATCGTATCGCCTTCCCTGTACGCTTTTCCAGATGGTAAAAATTCTATACCTTCGGCTATGATTTCTCCAGGTATCACAATTGCCCTGTCGGCAACATAAAGTTTTTCGCTCATTACAAGTCAGACGCGGAAACCATATCTTTTAGAGGTTCGGTTTCGGAATGTCTTTCACCTTTGAAAACATAAGAAAAATAAGGGTTTATAAGCTTTACTTTAATATACATGAAAAATCATTTGCGTTTTTTGCTATTATATTTTTGCAAATATGCGCTAAAAGACTGTTTAGATGATTTATCGCTGCTATACGTTTGCAAGACTTCGTATATGGGTTGAAGCAGTATCTTATCGCCTTCTTCAACTCGCTTTAGAAGACTTTCATTGAAAAGGCCTTTGCCTGTTTTTCCAGCTTCAAGCAAAGCATCTTTTACCATAGTTTCCAAGTTTTTGCCTATTATTGAAATAAGTAATGCTTTTTTCCCATTTGATTTTTTGATAAATTCCTGTTGTAATAGCGCCTTTTCGCCGTCGTAAGTTGAAATTTCGCAGGCATTTCGTTTTAATACGTGATAAAAAAGGCTCATATCTTTCTCAAGAATCCAAGGTGATGAGTGGGCTGGCTCGTTGCAATTCGCAGGAAATTCACCTACTAAAAATATCCCAGATCCCATTTTGGTTCAAAACAGCAATAATGATTTAAAACTAGCGATTACTTCTTTTCTTCGGTAATTCTTTTTGGCTTCTTTTTGAAAAGTTTTATGCCTTTAGCCAAGCCATAAACAGCTATAATGCTCCAGATGATATTTAGTGCTGCAGGAGGAAATGCGCCGTTGAATATGGCATTTATAGCCACAGTTATTCCGCCAATCAGGCTCATGCCATGGTAAATTTTCGATTGGCTTGTTAATTTTCCGCTTGTGAGCAAGAAATAAGCCAATAAAATAAGTGCTGCGCCACACCATCCTAAAATTTCCAGTATGAGATTTGCCATGCTTAACTTGTATTCTTTTGAATTGAGTAATTAGGAGCAGGCATTATTGCAGTATATGGTGCAGCAGAAATATCATTTCTTTTTGGCATTTCAATTTCATTAGGCATTATGTCATCTAACGATTCGCCAAATTGCTGGCCTGGCAGCACATTAGCTGGCTTTGGCTGACCATCATACTTCCTAACATCGCCTGAATTATCGGTTGTCATTTTTTCTCCTCTATTACTGCTGAACCTGCTGTTAGCTTGTTGATTAAAGCCCAGATTTCTGTCTTCAGGCCTGCAGGGCATTCAATCATGAACTTTACAGAGCCATCATTCTGCCATTCTTCATTCTGCAGCGCATATTTCTTCTTTAGAGTAGAATAAGCTGAACTTGCATATTGGACTGGCAAATGCACAGTGAATTTAGCTTTTTCAAAACTTAGAGGCATGATTGGCCTTAATTGCTTGATTACAGCTTCAATTTGTGCTTCTGCAGGCTGGTAAGCATCTATCTGCACTTTAGCCTGCTCCATAGCCAATTCAATTCGCTGGATAGGATGAGGTGCCCCTGTTCTAGGATCAGAAGCATTTTGGTGTATGTATTGTATAATCTTAGTTCTCTTAACTTCAAACATTCGCTTTCTTTGCTCTTCTGTCAAATGCAGTTCGCCTTTTCTTAGAATTACTTTGGCAGCTTCTATAGGGTCATCTGTGCCGAGCCATTGCTTCATCTTGCCGGCAGATTGCTTTTCTCCTTTCTTGGCATCTGCCCAGACTTCAAATGATTCTAAAAAGTCTCTAGGGTCAATTTCTTTTCCCTGCCTGAACTCTAAAGCTAAATCAGGATTTTTCAGGACAATTTCAAAACGCTCGCCGCCTTTTGTAATGTGCGCTATGTTGAATGAAATCTTTTCCTTGTTGGGAGAATATGTTGCTCTTCCGTTTGACATGTCAAACGGTAAAAAGAGACAAATTTAAGGCTTTTGCTTGCAAAAGTGTCTTAAAACTTTCAGCATATGAATTGGCATGGATTTTGAATATGTAGCAACAAATACGATTTCTGTGCCCAATAATGAGGCTGTTGATAATTACCTTAAACTTTGTTTTAGCTATTTTAGAGGCCATGCTACAAGTGACGACTGTACGCCTATAACAAAACCTATCTACGAAACTCTTGTAGCAGGTATAAAATCTATTGACAAAACATTTGGAAAGGAACTGCCAGTGGAAGATCTGTGTGTTATAAACTATGGGCATTTAGGCTTTTGCACTCAAATAATTTTTGACAAACCACAAAACAGATTCAAATTAAGGCTTTTTGCAGATAAAACATTGCGTGAGCGAGGGTTTAGCTCAACTTACGAAGCCCTGCGACATTACTTAACAACTGGACCAAGAGATTTAGGTTTAAAGGTAATTAAAGAAGTAGAAGATGGTATAGATGTGCCAAAAGAGGCTTTTTCTTTTCAAGATTTAGAAAAACACCAGCAAGATGCTTTAAACTATTGGCTTAAATATTATACTGATGAATCAAAGGTTGAAGTAGATGCTTCTGAACACCCAGAAGAAGCTTTGTATTATATGGATCAAAGCGATAGGGCAATTAAGGAGATTAAAAAAATAAAACTAATTTTAAGCAATCTCGGCAAAAATTCTTTTAAAGAGAAATTAAGGTCAAATTCTAAATTATTTAATGATTTGCGCGAAGAATTTTCGAAAAAGTTTCCTGACTGTAAGGCATTGCAAAACACTGCTTTAGGTGTTTTGCCATGGAATCATTACAAGAGACTGGCAGGAAATTTCGGAACATTATTAGATGAAGAAGGATATTTGCCTAATTTTGTAAATGGCGGTTTTACAGATCATAGAGACAATTTCATGGAAGCAGAACTCCTGGTTCCTCCAACTGAAGGCTATTGCAAACACATAATTAGTTTATTTCCCTACACCTGGCGGATAATTCCAGAATTCAATCAAGTGCAGGAGGAATTTTTCGATGATGCTGAAATCATACAAGCTATGGTGGGACATGAACTTGGTGAGATAGTTTTGGGAGACACAATCGAAGCGCAGCATGTTAGCCCATTTGATTTGTTGCTTAATACAAGTCGCATGCGAAATGTTAGGGAAAATTATGAAAAACAACAACAAAATAGACATGTTCAGATAGATAAATTAATGATTGAAATGGGTTTAGGCGAGCAAACGAAAAAAATGCTAAAAGTTTACAAAAGCAATGTAGAAACATTATTACCCAAGTACCAATATGATTTTGACTTGGAGGAACAACTTAAGCAAACTATAGCGGAATTAAATAAAACCATATCAAATCTGTAAGGCTTATTCTTTCAGTGTAATCATCTCTACGCCTTTTGATGTTACTGCTGAAGTTTCCAGCCTTTCTATGCCAAATTCCTTGCCCAAAATTTCTTTGAAAACTTCCAATGCCAGCTTTTGGGCTTCTTCAAGCTTCATTCCTTCCCTGTATTTCCTGTCCAGAAGCTTGTTTGCTTCCATGCAGCCAGAGCCGATTGCTCTTGCTGTATATTGAGTGTAAATTCCAGATGGATCTGTTTCAATCAAGCTCAAACCTTTTTTGTCAACTCCGCCAATCAAGAACGCTATTCCAAATGGCCTGATTCCGCCATATTGCGTAAATGACTGCTCTAAATCTGAAATATATTTTACAACTCCTTCAACATCAACATTTTCGCCATAAGTTAATTTGTGCTGCTGCGCGAATAATCTGCATCTTTTTATTAAAATTCTTGCATCAGATGTCAATCCAGAAAATGTTGCAACAATGTTGTCATCAATCTTTGAAATCTTATGTACAGATTCTGCAACCATTAATTTTTCTGTAATGCGCCTGTCTGCAACCAATAAAATGCCGTCCTTGTATACTATGCCCAGCGTTGTTGCGCCGTGACTGACAGCTTTTTTAGCATATTCTACTTGTAATAAACGACCATCTGGGCTGAACACAGTGCTTGTGCGGTCATAACCCATTGCTTGTTGCGGTAAAACTTGCATTATTCATCACCTATTTTAGATTTTTAATTGCGCCAGATACTTTAACAGTACTTAGCCTCACTTTTTTGTTGCCTATAGACTTTATAAGACTTATTGCAGACTTTGTTTCATCTATGAATTTATGTCCTGTTTTTACAACAACAGTCTTGCCATTATAAGTATCAGACATTACAATAATTCCTGCTCTTGCAACACCAAGCTCTCCAAGAAATTGCAAACAGCTGTTCAGGATTGCATTTTCAATGTCCCTTCTATCTATAGTATCAGATGATTCAATCTTAACAAGAAGATATCTTTTACGTTCCCTTGCAGTTGAGGGTATAATCTTTAATGGCATGCTTCTGAATGGTAAAGAGAGTTTAAAAAAGTGTTGAATGGAAACTGCTTAAGCAGTTTTGAGTAGCTTGAGGATTTCTTTTGTGGTTTGTTCAACGGTATGCTTTGAAGTATCTATTATATGCCATCTTTTTTCCTTTGCAAGCTGTTTGCTAAATTCATCATGCAGCTGCAGGGCTCTAGTGCCCATTGCTAATTGTTTTCCTCTTTGGATATCTCTTTGTTCAAGAATAGTCTTATTTGGCAGTAATACAATTGCAAAGAAGTTATGCTTATGAAGATTTTTGAAATACAAATCTAAATTCTCTTTTAGTACGACAACATCATCAATAAATACGCTAAAGCCTGCCTTTGTGAAATTTTTTGCAAGGTCACACGTATTTTGAATTGCAAGTTTAACCTGGCTTTTAGCTTCTTTTGTGTATGGAAATGGCCTAACTTTTCCGCTTCGAATAGTATGTCTAATATAATCTACATCAATTCTTGCGGATTTAGGAAAAGAACGAGCTAATTGCTCTGCTATTGTTGATTTCCCCGAGCCGGCAGGGCCTGTCACTAAACAAATTATTGGTGCCATAGCAAAAATAAATAAAAAGAAGTTTAGACCTTGTAGACAAGGTCTTTAGCCCTAACAACTGAAGGAACTTTCATTCCAATATCGTCGCCCTTCTTTGCAGCCTTTACTTGATCGTGCTCTACTTGCATTGATGTTACTTTCATCTTGATGTTAGTCATTGGGCCTTCAATGGCAAGCTCGTCTC